>ERZ773243.2094-NODE-2094-length-18254-cov-10.798396_pt1 | contig 18254 bp, 10 predicted proteins | sample MGYA00580520_ERZ773243 | MGnify/ENA primary metagenome ERZ773243 (study PRJEB29015, sample SAMEA2737747) | human gut metagenome | biome: human gut; feature: human-associated habitat; material: faeces | place: China | collected 2012 ... | reverse complement strand
TTCGGAACCTTTAGAACCAAGATTAGAAAATGGAAAAAGATTGCACTATAACTTCAAGTTTGTAGATGCAAATACATAGTAAAAAGGACAATTATGAACCAACTAAATAACATTTCAACCCCAAAGGGAAGAAAGGTATTTTCAAGAAGAATACTTTTCTTCTCTTTTTTTATTTTAGCAGTCATTGCTTTGGCTCTGGGACTTTGGTTAAAAAGAACCATGGATCAGGAGATCAAGCAGGACAACATAGAAAAAGAGATTACCACGGAGAAAGAAAAGGGTGGTGTACGGAACCTCCACAAAAAGTACAAAGATATGATCGGGTGGATAGAAATCAAAGACACCGGCTTTTCTTATCCGGTTATGCAGACGGGCATAAAAGGTCATCATGAAGGTGACTGGCAGTATTATCTTCACCGGGATGTGCATGGTGATTACAGCTTTTATGGGACACCGTTTTTAGATGTCCGCTGTAAGACAGACAGTGACAATCTTATCATTTACGGTCACAACATCAACGGGAGACGGTACTTTGGCTATCTGCAAAATTTCCGAGAGGAAACATTTTTTAAGGAACATCCCGTGTTTTCGTTTACTCTGGTAGAGGGAAAGGAGCAGGACTATCATATCGTTTCGATATTGGAAACGGACAAATATGCAGATTACTATTCTTTCACGGATTACGGAAACGAGAAGGACTATTACGGGATGGTAGAGAAAATCCTAAGTCACAGCAAGTTTCAGAGTGAATCGGCAAAGAAGATGAAAAGGGAAATGGATGAAAGTAGTGCTGAGGCATTCTTTCGGAAATATAAGTTTGTAACGCTTTCCACTTGCCGGACGATGGATGGGAAAGATAAGCGGCTCATGGTAATCGGCTGCAGGAAACGATAACAGAAAGCAAGGAGGATAACAATGCATAAGGAATTAGAGGTTATGAAACCACGCTGCAATGGATTATGGAAACGGGGTGCAGGAACGGTAGCATTGATCTATTTTTGGATACTGACAAATGTGCCGGTTGCAGCACTGGCGAAAAGTGAAAAAGGAAAAAGTGATGCAACAGATACCGGAGTGACGGAAGTTACGGACGGCATCAATGTAATCAAGGACTTGGTTCTTGGCTGTGTTGGTGGAGTTGGTGTGATTTTTCTTGCCTGGGGTTTATTAGACTTTGGTACCGGGTATTCGGCACATGATACAACACAGCAGAGTCAGGCAATCAAAAAAGTAATTGGTGGTCTGGTTATGATTGCAGTTCCGGCAATTCTAAAACTACTGGGCGTATCGTAATGAAGACTTGGAATCCTGAAAGGAGGTGATGACGGTGGGATTGTGGGATTCTGTAACAGGATTTTTTTCCGATTTAGGAGACTTCTTTAGTGGTAAAGACTTTTTTGAAGCTGCTGGGTACGCATGGAATGACATGATGAAACTGGCAGCCGATGTTTTGACGAAAAATCCATCTTCCGGCACCTATAAAGATGTCTGGGAAAATATATCAACGATCTATACCACCTTAAATGTAGTTGCAGTTTCCTTGCTCTGCATTTTTTTCTTGTATGGATTTTGCAGGGACAGCTGCGACTTACATGCAGATCTGACATTTGAACGAACGATAAAAATGTTCATTCGGTTGATTATAACCTCAAATGTAATGAGCATGGCGCTAAGTTATATGCCGAAGTTTTTTGCATGGGGCAAGAACCTGACCTCTGCAATTTTGGGAGAAAACAAACTGTCAATGATTTATGACTTTGATGGTGTAAAGGTGTATGAAAATATATCCAGTGCGGACTTTGGAACGATGACAGCATTTTTGACGAGTATCCTGTTTTTCTTATTTACCGTCGTGTGCGGATTTATCGTGGTGCTGACAGTGTTAAATCGTATTCTGAAGATTTATATGATTGCTCCGTTTGCAGGTGTGGCATTGTCTACTCTTGCAGCAGGAGGTCAGACGGCAAATGTGGGTTATTCCTATATACGCACCTTTTTTGGATATGTGTTTTCTGCACTGCTTATTGCGGTAGTGATTGTTATCAGTGCCAGTTTTATCAATACCGTTGCAATCGACACGAATAATGCAATCATACGGCTGTTGGAGTATTGCTTGAAGATGGGTGTCATTTCATCCTCGGTAAAGATGTCGGACAGCGTTATGCAGAAAGCATTTAATCTATAGAAATGGAGGAAATCAATGACAAAAACAATCAATCCGGATGTGGCTGCCTTTAAGGATGATTTTTTCAAGGGATTGTCTTTCAGGGAGTGTGTATTCGGAGCAAGTGCACTGCTAACAGGAGTGGGAGGAATCCTGCTTCTGCATTTTTACTTTGGCGTAGGAATCAATACAGCTATTACATTGTGTATGCCGGTAATCGGTATCATCGGGCTGTGTGGATTTTACCATAAAAACGGACTGACATTGGCTCAGCTTGTGAGAAGGAGTATAAAGCTCATGTTTCAAAAGCCCTATGTCTATGAAACAAGAAATCAGTGAAAGGAATTGGAGGTACAGACAAATGGAAGCAGAAAAAAACGAAGAAAGAAATGATGAGAAGATGAGGATTGATATTGAAAGGAATACAGACAGTGAAAAAAGGCTGATGGGGTACATAACCGCCATTGCAGAAAGCCGGGATCAGTAACATCAGCGTTTGGACATTATGTCCAAACCAAAGCAGGTGCAGGAGGAAAAAGGAATGACGAAATATGTAAAAATCTCTGTATTAGCACGAGAGACAGCAAAGAAAGTCTGTCGTGGCAGAGAGCAGTGGATTCGATACCTTGATGTTGCGTCAAGGTTATATAAGTATCCCTTTGAGGACCAGCTACTCATCTATGCACAGCGACCGGACGCAACCGCCTGTGCCTCGCTTGAAATGTGGAATGAGAGGATGTTTTGCTGGATAAACCGTGGAGCAAAAGGAATTGCCCTTATTGATGGGGAAAGTGAAAGACCAAAACTTCGATATGTCTTTGATGTGTCCGATGTTCATAAGGCAAGACGGATTGGTAAAGATCCGTTTATCTGGCATTTGAGGGAAGAACATAAAGAAGTGGTTCTTGCCGAACTGGAGCACATTTATGGCAGTACCAATGATGCCCTTCCTTTTGAAAACCGTATTTATGAGATTGCCGAAAGAATAGCGGAAGATTTTTATGAGGAAGCGGTCGATGAGGTGATTGAGGAAGCGGCAAACAGTTTCCTGGAAGATCTGGATGGGGATGCAGTTGCTGTCCGGTTTCGGGAAATGCTGGTGCAAAGTGTAAGCTATACCATCTTGAAGCGATGTGGATGTGATATGACAGAGTTTGCTGATGATTTGACCTTTGATTACATCCATGAGTTTAATACACTCAGAACTTTATCGGTGCTTGGCAGTACCATTTCGGAGTTATGTGAACCGGTGCTGATCCGGATTGGCAGAACGATTGCAAGGTATGACAGGGCGTTATTGCAAAATAGAAGATATATAGGAAATCATAATCATACAGAAAGGGCGGTGACAGGGCATGAATCTGACATACGAAAGGAACGGAGACTATCGGATTCCGAATCTGATACCTTCGGAGCAGGAAGGAACGTTGCTGACGAAATACGGAGTGTTGCGGAAGAATTATCTGAAAAACCACAGGAGGGGGATTTACACGGGACTTCTTCTGAGCGGAGAACTGATGACACACTGCATGGAGATACAGGAACAGGCAGAGGAGAGGTTCGAGGTGTTGACACAGAAGTTGACGAAGAACCAGACCATGACGGAGGAACTGAAACAGAACGATCCGCTGCAATGGACGAAAGAGATGAACCGGATCTATCAGCAGGCGGAGGAGATTGTTCTGAAGGAACTGGTTTATCAGTAGCAGAGTTAGAGCAGTATGAACCGCCTGCAGACAGTCCCTATCGACAGATGGATTTATTTTCTCTTATGTCGGAGCAGGTGGGAAATATTGCAATGGCACAGGCAGAAATGCCATCGGACAGATTCCTTTTCGGCACGATAACTGCAGAGCAGATCGAAGAGATTCTTCGTACCGGCGGAGGAAAGGAAAACAGCCGGAAACGAATTTATCATAAGTATCAGATCGGAAAAACACCGGAAGAAATGACGGCTTTCCTTCAGAAAGAATACGGAGAAACCGGCAAAGGATTTCAATTTGGAGGGGAACAGATTTCGGTCTGGTTTAATCAGGATGGAATGTATGCAGCACACGGTACTTCTGCTTTGGAGCACACGGAGGTACATCTTTCGTGGAGTGCTGTGGAGTCTGTGATTCGTGGACAGATCGAAGCGGGTAGCTATATTGACAGCAAGGAAGCATATCTGGCTGACCAGTTTGTAAGAAAAGAGTTAGCCGATATGCTTTTCTTTTATTTCCGGGATTCGGTTGGAACATTTCCAGAAGAACTGGGAATCAGTGGATATAATTATCCGGGGGAACATGAATATATTGTCGATATGTTAGCCAAAGAGGATGAAGTCCAAAAGGTGATTACAGAAATGGACAGAACCATTCAAAGAGTAGAAAAAGGCGAACTGGAGTACCGATTCCGGTTAGCAAAAGATCCACAGGAGCTGCGGGATGACCTTGCAGATTTTTTGAATGAAAGAGTTGAGTTCCCGTTACCAGAAGAAGTAAATGTTGTCACGGAAGATTTTATCACCGCAGATGAAATTGATCATACTTTGTCAAAAGGTTCCGGCTTTGTTCATGGCAGTTTTCGTATTTATGACTTTTATCATCAGGAGCATACCTTAAAGGAAACTGCTGATTTTCTGAAAAATGAGTACGGAACCGGAGGGGCTAGTCATGCGCTGGCTGGTTCCGACCATAGTTATAAAGATTATGATGCCAAAGGAATCAAATTAAGTAAGGGATCTATCTTCACGCCGGATGCAGAAGTTCTTTTATCATGGCAGGTAGTAGCAAAACGAATTGGAAAACTGATAAAGGAAGATCGTTATCTTACACCAGCAGCGAAAGAAAAGTATATCCAGTATAAACAGGAACAGAAAGAGAAGGCACTGCAGCAGGCAAAGGAAGAACTGGATGAAGTAATTGACGAACCAGAAATCCTTTCGGAAAATAATGTGTCAGAGGACATTTCAGCAGAAAACTATGTAATTTCCGACATGGAATTAGGTGTCGGCACAGCAAAAGAAAAGTTTCAGCGAAATGTGGAAGCCATTCGTACACTGGAAACGATTGAATCTGAGAAAAGACCGGCAACGAACGAGGAGCAGGAGGTTTTATCAAAGTATGTCGGCTGGGGCGGTCTTGCGGAGGCGTTTGATGAAACCAAGAGTGCCTGGGCAAAGGAGTACGCTGAACTGAAAACCCTGTTGTCAGAGGAAGAGTATATATCTGCAAGGGAAAGCACCTTAAACGCTCATTACACCAGTCCCGTGATTATTCAGGAGATTTACCGGACATTGCAAAGAATGGGATTTACAAAAGGAAATCTTTTAGAGCCTTCGATGGGAATCGGCAACTTCTTTGGTATGCTGCCGGAGACGATGCGGGAGAGCCATTTGTACGGTGTTGAGCTGGATAGTCTGACAGGACGAATAGCCAGACTGCTATATCCGAAAGCCAATATTACCGTGGATGGATATGAGAAAACAGCATTTCCGAATGACTTCTTTGATGCTGCAGTTGGCAATGTTCCATTTGGTCAGTACAAGGTAGCAGATAAGAAATACGATAAATTCAATTTCCTGATCCATGATTACTTCTTTGGAAAAACGTTAGATCAGGTGCGTCCGGGCGGTGTAATTGCCTTTGTCACCAGTAAGGGAACGATGGATAAGGAAAATCCAAAGGTGCGAAAGTACATTGCACAGAGAGCTGAATTATTGGGGGCGGTCAGACTTCCCAATACCGCATTCAAAGCCAATGCCGGAACAGAAGTCACATCGGATATTCTTTTCTTACAGAAGCGTGACCGCATTGTAGACATAGAACCGGACTGGGTGCATCTTTCACAGGATGAGAATGGCATATCCATGAACAGCTATTTTGTGGAACATCCGGAGATGGTTGTTGGCTCGATGGAAATGGTAAGCGGACCGTATGGAATGGAAAGTACCTGTGTGCCGGATGATTCACTTCCTTTCGAGGAGCAGTTACAAAAGAGTCTGTCTTTTATCGAGGGTTCTTATGAAGAAATTGAACTGGAAGAACTGAATGAGGAGTTGATAGCAGAGGTTATCCCTGCCGTGCCGGAAGTAAAGAACTTTAGCTATGCGCTAATCGATGATCGGTTGTATTATCGGGAAAACTCTTTGATGCGTCCGGTGGAAGCCTCTGAGGGAATGCTTGAGAGGATCAAGGGCATGGTTGCCATAAGGGACTGCACACGGGAGTTGATCCGGTTACAGTTAGAAGATTATCCGGATGAGCAGATCCATTCCCGGCAGAAACAGTTAAATGACCTGTATGATTCCTTTGCAAAAGATTATGGAAGGATTTTTTCAAAAACCAATAAGCGGGCGTTTCATCAGGACAGCAGCTATTGTCTGCTCTGTTCACTGGAGAAACAGGACGAGGAAGGTAACTTTCTTGGAAAAGCGGATATGTTTACGAAGCGCACCATAAAGAAAGCAGAAGTTGTGACCAGTGTGGATACGGCAAGTGAAGCGTTAGCGGTTTCATTGGCAGAAAAAGCAGCGATTGATTTTGAATACATGTCCAAACTGAGTGGAAAAGACGAAGATACGTTGATCGATGAGTTGACCGGCATTATCTTCAAAAATCCACTTAGTGAGGAATGGGAAACGGCGGATGCTTATTTAAGCGGAAATGTGCGAAACAAACTGGAAGCAGCCGAAACTTTTGCGAAGAACGAACCCATGTATGCGGTCAATGTGGAAGCATTGAAACGGGTACAGCCGAGAGAACTGGATGCCAGTGAGATTGAAGTCCGGATTGGAGCAACATGGATTGAACCGAGATTTATCGAGGTCTTTATGAGAGAAGTGTTTGAGACACCGGAGCATTTGTTAAATCGTGATGTGATAAAGATTCAGTATTCCGATGTGACCGGGCAGTGGAATGTGAAAGGAAAAAATGCAGACTTTGGAAACGCACTTGTAAACATGACATATGGAACCAGCCGGAGAAATGCGTATCAGATTTTGGAAGATTCCTTGAATCTGAAGGACAGCCGTGTGTATGACACAGTGATCGAGGATGGCAAAGAAAAGCGGGTTCTCAATAAAAAGGAGACAACGATTGCTGCACAGAAGCAGGATGCCATGAGGGAAGCCTTCCGGGACTGGGTATTTCGTGACATGGACAGGCGTAATGAACTCGTAAGTAAATACAATGTATTGTTTAATTCCACCAGACCACGGGAATATGACGGTTCTCATTTGAAGTTTCCGGGCATGACACCGGATATTGAGTTAAAGGGTTATCAAAAAAATGCCGTGGCTCATGTTTTGTATGGAAATAATACACTGCTTGCACACTGTGTCGGTGCCGGAAAAACATTTGAAATGGTTGCGGCTGCAATGGAAAGCAAGCGTCTGGGGTTATGTCAGAAAAGTTTGTTTGTCGTACCAAACCATCTGACGGAGCAGTGGGCCGGTGACTTTTTACGATTGTATCCGGGAGCCAATATTTTAGCGGCTACCAAGAAAGATTTTCAGCCGGCAAATCGTAAAAAGTTCTGCTCACGGATTGCTACCGGCGATTATGATGCGGTGATCATCGGGCATAGTCAGTTTGAAAAGATACCGTTATCTGCCGAACGGCAGACTGCCATTATTGAGCGGCAGATTGCGGAGATCACGCAGTCGATTGAAGAAATCAAAGCGGAGCAGGGAGAACGCTATACCATTAAGCAGATGGAGAAAATGAGGAAAACCCTTCAGACACGATTGGACAAACTGAATGATACTTCCAGAAAAGATGATGTTGTGACCTTTGAACAGTTAGGAGTGGACAGGCTTTTTGTGGATGAAAGTCATTATTACAAAAATCTTTTTTTACATACAAAAATGCGTAATGTAGCGGGGATTGCCCAGTCGGAAGCACAGAAATCTTCCGATATGTTTGCCAAGTGTCAGTATCTGGATGAACTGACCGGCGGAAAGGGCATTACCTTTGCAACGGGAACCCCGATTTCCAACAGCATGACGGAATTATACACCAATATGCGTTATCTGCAGTATGATACGCTGCAGCGGATGGGACTGGGGCATTTTGATTCCTGGGCATCTTCTTTTGGAGAGACGCAGACAGCGATCGAACTTGCACCGGAGGGAACCGGATACCGTGCAAAGACGAGATTTGCCAAGTTTTACAATCTGCCGGAGTTAATCGCACTGTTTAAGGAGTGTGCGGATATTCAGACACCGGATATGTTAAATCTACCCATTCCGAAAGCAGAGTATGAAAATGTGGTGCTGCAGCCGAGCGAACAGCAAAAGGAGATGGTCGCATCGTTAGCGGAGCGGGCGGAGGCAGTCCGTGACCGGAGAGTGGAACCGCATGAAGATAACATGTTAAAGATAACAAATGATGGAAGGAAGCTGGCGCTGGATCAGAGGCTGATCAATCGGTTACTGCCGGATGAAGAACATTCCAAAGTAAACGCCCTTGTGCAAAAGGCATATGAGATATGGGACAGGACAAAGGCAGACAAATCCGCACAGCTTATCTTTTGTGATCTGTCGACACCGAAGATCGTTGGAAAAACGACCGCAGCCGATGCAGAAAAGATAGTAGAAGCAGAGGTGTTTGATGATGTCTACCATGACATTAAGCGAAAGCTGGTGAACCGGGGTGTACCGGAAGAAGAGATTGCCTTTATTCATGAAGCGAATACGGAGTTAAGAAAGACGGAGCTGTTTGGCAAAGTAAGAAGCGGACAGGTTCGTTTTTTGATTGGCTCTACGCAGAAGATGGGAGCCGGAACCAATGTGCAGGATCGTCTGGTTGCCCTGCATCATTTGGATGTTCCGTGGCGTCCATCAGACATTGAACAGCAGGAGGGACGTATTCTCAGACAGGGTAACAGAAATGATACCGTGTCTATTTTTCGTTATGTGACAGAAGGCACATTCGACAGTTATTCGTGGCAGGTAATAGAAAACAAGCAGAAATTTATCAGCCAGATCATGACAAGTAAATCGCCCGTACGAAGCTGTGAGGATGTGGATGAAGCAGCACTTACTTATGCCGAGGTCAAAGCACTTGCCACCGGAAACCCTTATATCAAGGAAAAGATGGACTTAGATATTCAGGTATCCAGGCTGAAACTGATGAAAGCAAACCATACCAGTCAGATCTACCGGCTGGAGGATAACATTGCAAAGAATTATCCGAAGCAGATTGAAATTCTGCAGGAGCGAATTCGGGGATTTCAGACAGATATGGAAACCGTGCGAAAGAATCTTCCGGCGGATAAGGACAACTTTTCCATGAAAGTGGAAAACCGTATTTTTACGGACAAAAAGGAAGCAGGAACAGCCATTCTTGCTATGTGTCAGGAGATGGATTCCCTGCAGCAGATGGTAGAGATCGGTGAGTATGCCGGTATGAGAATGAAAGTCACTTTTGATTCTTTTAACCGCAAGTTTGTGATGAGTCTGAAAGGAGAATTAAGCCACAACTTTGAACTTGGTTCGGATGCGTTTGGAAATATCACAAGACTTCACAATGTTTTAGATGGAATGGCTGGGAAACTTTCAGAAGCAGAGACAAAACTTAACAATGTCATACACCAGTTGGAAACGGCAAAGATGGAGGTGCAAAAGCCGTTTCCTGCGGAGGAAGAACTGAAGGAGAAGATGGAACGGTTGGCGGAACTGGATGCCTTGTTAAATATGGATGAAAAAGGCGAGACACCGGTACTTGAAAATGAACCGACGGTGACTCCTTTGGGCGAATGGCTGTTAGAACATCTTCTGCCGGAATTTATGGAAGAGTATGAAATGACAGAGGAACGGGCGAGAGAGGTGCTATTAGATGCCCTGCCGGAAGAAGAAAGCGAAGTGGTCTGCTTTTCTTCGGAGCAGAATGCAGAGAGCCTCGACAGTGAGGAAATGCAAAAGCAGATGTCAGAATATATGGATGGTGATTTTTATGCCATACCGGTATCGGATACAGAATACCTGATCGCACCAAAAGTGGAACAGGATAGTGTGATTTATCTGCGTTCCATTTTAAGTCAGTTGGGAGATTCGGTGTTATCTTCGCCGGCAATGAAATCCCATGCTGCGTATGAGTATGATTCCGGAACAAACCGGATGAAGCCGTTTGACCATATGAGAATACTGAGAGGACTTTGTGCGGTAGGAGAAGAAAAACATATTTACCATGCACAGTCACGAGAACCAACAGAAACAAGAACATCCAACTTGGCACAAGTACATTAAAGCAGCGTTTGGACATCATGTCCAGACAGAAAGAAAAGAGGTAAAACGAAATGAAAAGTTATAGTGAATTTATGGAGTATATCAAAGAAAATGTAACGGATTATCTGCCGGAACGGTTTGAAGAGGCGGAGATTAGTATTCAGCAAGTGGTGAAAAACAACGATGTTGTGTTAGATGGATTGAGTATTCGCAATCCGGACAGTAATCTTTCACCTAATATTTATCTGAATCCATTGTACGAGCAGTATCAGAAGGGAAGAAATCTGGATGAACTCGTATCCGGTATTGCAGATACTTATATTGAAAATATGGAGCCGATTGAAAACAGAACTTTTCAGGTTCAGATTGAGGATATAAAGAATTATGAGGTGGTAAAGGAAGAAATCTTTCCAAGACTTGTGAATCTTGAAAAGAATACGACCCGTTTGCAGAATGTTCCTTATATGCAGAGAGAGGATCTGGCAATCACTTATCATGTGAAAGTGTCAGGAAATAGAGATTCAATAGGCTCGTTGATGATTACAAATGAATTAATGGAAGTTTATGGGGTGACAAAAGAAAAATTACATACCCAGGCAATGGAAAATATGGAGCGGTTATCGCCACCGGTATTTTTACCACTTGGTGAAATGATAGTTGATGTTATGACAGAAGATTTTGGAAGAAATGAAGGGGTTTCTCAGGAAGAAGCAAAAGAGTATGTAAAAGATATGATTCCGACAGGAGGACCGAACGTATATTGTTTGACAAATCAATATAAAATGAATGGAGCAGTCGGCATCATGAGTGAGAGCATACAGCAGATGGTGGCAGACAGGGTAGGTGGAGATTATTATATTCTTCCGTCATCCGTACATGAAGTACTGATCGTACCTCAAAGTGCCGGCATGGATCCGGAAGAACTTACGGATATGGTAAATACGGTGAATGAAGGATGCGTAATGCAAGATGAAATTTTATCGGATCATGTTTATCAATACGATGCGAAAGAACATAAACTTAGTCTTTGCGCTCCGGCAAAAGAGATGAAACAGGAGCGGACAATGGAACAGAACCGGCAGCCTGCATTTGAAGAAAAGAGTATCGATGCCACAAAGCAGCCGGAACAAAGTCACGAACCAATCAAGCATAGTGGCAGAAGTCATTAGTCAGGAGGGTGTCATATGAGTGAGAGAAAAAGGATAGAAATTGATTCGTTAGAAGAACTCAAACAACTGATTGAAGAAAAGGATGAAGATACCATGCTGGTGATAACAATGGAGGTGGTTTCGGATGAGTCATGAATTAAAGCAGGTGGACGTTCGGTTAAAACTGACCGACAAAGAGAGTATGTTCAGCAGGGAAGTTATTGATACGCCGGAGAAAGCCGTTTCTGTTTTGGCACCGGTATTAGCAGAACTTGACCGGGAGGAAGTTTGTGTTGTCAATCTGGATGGAAAAGGACGTCCCATTAATTTCAGTGTAGTCAGTATCGGAAGTGTCAATACTTCTTTTGTGACAGGAAGAGAGTTATATAAATCTGCTATTTTATCAAATGCGGCAGCAATGATTATGCTGCATAACCATCCTTCGTCGGATCTTAAGATGAGCATGTCAGACCGCAATATAACGGAAAAAATGATGTACGCCGGCATTTTGCTGGATATTGATTTTTATGACCATATCATAGTGGCAGGAAGAACAGGAGAATTGTTTAGTATGCGGGAAAATGTACCAGAATTATTTGATTCAAAGCGTTATGCACGTTCCCTTTCTCAGGTGGCAGACAGTGTGAGAGAGGAGGCATCTTATCATGGGATGCCTCCGACTACTTATGAGATTCTGCAGATCAGGGAGGGCAGCAATGGAGAAGCCTATCGCTTTTTTAAAATGAGTCATGTGCAGGCGGGTGGCTTGCAGGTAAAGGCAGAAGATTATGAGTCGATGTATAAGGAAGAATTGAAGCCGGGAGAAACCCTGGACACCATATATGAACGGTTTAATATCCACCGTCCGAAGGATTTTACCGGGCACTCGCTATCGGTAAGCGATGTGATCGTTTTGGAATCCGAGAGTGAGAAAAAAGCATTCTATGTGGATTCCTTTGGCTTTTCTGAATTGAAAGACTTCTTTGTGGAAAGGTTTGAACGGACGGAACAACAGAAGAAAATGATTGTCGTTTTCCGTGAGAAAACAGAAACGTATTTTCGTCCGGTAGAAGGGATGAATGCAACAGAAGTGGAAGATGCGGTTCGGGATTATCTGATGGATACGATAAGACGACAGGATTTATTGATACAGATTGGTGAGGTTATGGTTTATGGAAGCCGATGCCGGGGAACAGAAAAAACGACTTCAGATATCGACATCGTAGTTGAGTACAAGGGAGACATGCGGGAAGATGATTTGTTCAATCTGCTCCATGAGGATGAATTTCTTCTAGGAAATCATAAGGTGGATATCAATCCAATCAAGGACGACAAGTCTGGAAATATCGCAGATTTTTTACGGCAAGCCGCAATTTACATGGAAAGTGAGATGGTGTTTTCTATTGCAGACCGGTATATCTATATCCAGGATGCAACGGAAGGGTATGACTATACCATTTATGGATTGGATATGAAAGAGATTGACGGTGGCGTATATGATGATTCGGACATATCCATCTATGAGGCACTGGATGAAATCGTAGCAGATTTGCGAGAATATCCGGACGGTAACATCGTAAAGGGAAGTGTTAGAAAAGATTCACCACTGGTTCCGGTCAACTTAGATGAATTTGAAGAAGCCGTAGAACGTAGTCAGTATGTTCCACCGAAAATCACTTATACGGTTGCTGAGTGCGGTGAGTTTCATTCCATGGGAAGATACCGAGATAATATAGAAAACGTCAATGAGGCAATCGCTCTTTGGAATGAGTACCAGGATGGGAATCTTAATGCTGTTCCAAGCATTGGTATTTTAGTTTATTCACCGGGAAGACCAGGCGTGGAGAATCCACAGATGGATCTGGTGTCTGGTAGAATGATGGATTTGGATATGATACGGTATTATCCCGAAATCAATACTGAAGAGATTGCTATTCAAAAGATTTGTGAGTTGGTTGAAAATCTCCATGATGTAGAGGTGATCGGCAAAGTGCCGGAGAATGTGTCAGCAGAACTAATCCTTCGTGAATTTGATCCAAAGCAGGAGATATATAATGAGGAAGAACGAAGTTTGATTAAGGAATATGCTGCGCAGGTGAAAGACATGCCGAAAACCAGAGGACTAGCAAGGTGTATTTGTTATCAGGAGAAGTTTGGAAACCGGGATGTTGCTCTTGCTATGATTACAGCTAGGGAGGAGATAGAAGAGATGAAGAGAGGGGAACAGGAGTATGTAAAACAAATTTAATAATAATGTGCTTTCATTATAATGTGGGCGGGGGTATAATGAAAATAATTGTTAATGATTCAATGGTAAAATATTTTATATTTTTGGGGAGGTAAGTGTTTGAAAGAAAAACGAAAAAATGGTTTTATATATAAAAATAGATTCATCATTATTACCTTGACGTTGATTGTGATTGGTATATTATTACCAATAGGAATTGATTGTTTTGTTTTTGGAAATAGCATAGAAAGTAATTTGACAAATGCAGAGTGGGCTGGCTTCTTAGGAAGTTACATAGGCGGAATTGCAACAATTTTAGCTGTAATAATTACTATTTGGTATACAACAAAGGATAATGAGGAGAAACAGATACGTAGAGATAAGGAAGAATTAGAGAGAAGAAAGAGAAGTATAAAACCTCATTTGGAAACAAGATGCAGTTATGTAAATAAGGAGGTCGAGTTAGGGGAGAATGATAGAATATTTGTCTTTGACAAAGAAAACTGTTTGAATGTTCATTGTTGTTTGGAACAAACAGATAAGTTAGCAATGAAAAGCAAAACCATACCATATATGTTTAATTATAAGATAATGAATGCAGGAGCAGGTAACGCAGTTGATATGATGATACAAATAAACGGCTTTGCTGAGCGATTAGTTGTGTTGCAAAAAGAAACTGTAAATATTTACTTAAAAATGAACAAAGCGGATGTAGCTATTAAAGTTAAATTGACGTATAGCGATATTGAGGCATTGGGAAAATATGAACAAGTAGATAGTATTAGCTTGCAAGGCGATAATCGTGGTTTTGCCTTCTTGAAGGGAGCAATAGTTGAAGAATTGATATATTGAAAAATATAAAAAGAATTACTTCGGTAGTTCTTTTTTATTACTCAAAATTAAAACAGGAGGTTAAAACAAATGCTAAAATTATTCAGAAAGGACTCGCTGACTCCCCAGACAGAACGCATTTACAAAGTGCCGTTGTGTATCCAGGATACGATACCGATCTACCGAATATCAGAAAACGGTATCTTTGAACTGGAGAGTCCAACCAATAAAGACGGAGGAAAAAAGAAGATTCATCAGTTTGACAGGATGTATCTGTTCGAGGATATTAACTTTTCGACGCAGGATGAGGAAGAAAAAGAAGAAACCGGCAAGAGGTTTGAAACGTTGCTCAGGTCAATGAATGTCAGCTACAAGGTGATTGTATCCAATCATTATGCCGACAATGGAAGGCTGCGGGAAGAAATTCTTCAGAAGGCAGTCAGCAAAGAAATGGAGCCTTTGGCGAAAGAATACCACAAGCTGATTGAAAAGCGATTGCAGGAAGGACGGGGAGGACTTTTGCAATCCAAGTATTTCATTGTCAGTTGCAGAAAGCCGGATTATGAAAGTGCCAGAAATTACTTTAACACCATAGAGTTCTCCATACAGCAGTTATTTCACCGATTGGGGAGCTGCCTGATACCGTTAGATGCCACGGAACGCTTGCGAGCATTACACAGTTATTATCGCATGGGTGACGAGGCATCTTTTTCTTTTAACTGGAACGAATACCTACATCTGAAACGGGACTGGAGAAATGACATTATCAATACTTCTCTGCGGGAGCATCCGGAGTATCTGGAGATGGAGGGCGGAAGCTGCGCCTGTGTGATGTTTATCAGAAAATATCCGAACGGTTTGACGGATCAATTCTTAAATGAATTGACAAACATGGACTTTCCGATCATTTACTCGATGGATGTGGAGCCACTTGACAATGATGTGGCTTATCAGATGGTGATGAAAAAGTACATGTCTAATGAGAGAAGTATTAACCGTGAGCAGGAGTTGAAAAACGAAAATGGAGATTATTCAACTAACATCAATTACGAGAGAAGAAAACAGCAAAGAGATACCGAGGAGATGCTTGATCGTATTTCTTCGTTTGATGAGCGGCTTCTTTATGTGGGGATCACCATTGTGGTAAAAGCGGCTTCAATGGAAGAACTAGAGGAACGGACAGAAAAGGTGCGTATCATTGGAAAAACACACAACATGGATATTGTTCCACATTCCTATCGACAGCTGGATGCCTTAAATACATCATTGCCGACGGGAGCAAGATTTGTTGATACAATGCGGACAATTACCTCTGAGGAACTTTCCATTTTCATTCCGTTTAATGTGCAGGAGATTCATGATGATTTGGGATACTGCTATGGCTTTAATAAGGTATCCAAAAATCTGATCATCGGAAACCGTAAATTATTAAAGAATGGAAACGGGATGGTGTTTGGTGTTCCGGGTTCTGGGAAGTCCTATAATGAGAAATCAGAGATGGGGCAGGTGTTATGCTTCTCAAAGGATGACATTATCGTGGTAGATCCAATGGGAGAATACAAAGACATTGCTGCGGCGTGGGGCGGTCAGTATATCAATCTGACACAGTCTGCGGAAAATGTCTTTTATGTTAATCCGTTTCATGTACCGGATGTTGTGCCGGACATTGACCGCTTTGTGGCAGAAAAAGCAGAGTTTGCTTATGCGATCTGTGAGCAGGCATTGAAACCGGTGCCGCTTACTAGCAGACATATCGCTGTGATTGATAAGGCAGTCAGTCATATGTATGAGGAATATTTTAAGAAGCGAAAAGATAAAAGACGGACAAGAAACCGTCCGGAATCCCCGACAATTCCGGTGATGAGAGATTATATTCTTGAGCATTACGATGGAAATGAGGCAGCACAGGAGATCGTAGACCAGTTGGAAGTATTTGCAGATGGTACTCTTGACATTTTTGCCAGAGAGCAGTCCATATCTGATGAGAACCGATTTACTGTGTACGGATTTTCAGAACTGGGAAAACGAATGCGAGCAATGGCAATGCTTGTGATGATTGAAAGTATCACGGCTAAGATCAAGTATAACCAGTCGGATGGAGTTGCTACCTGGGTTTATGTGGATGAGATGCACGAACTTTGGGGAGAAGAATACAGTTTACATGCACTGGAGAAGATGTGGCGTGAGGTCCGTAAGCGTGGTGGTATCTGTACCGGGATGAGCCAGAACCTGATCGATGCACAGAGAAACCGTTCTACGAAAACAATGGTTTCCAACTCCGAATTTATGCTTTTGTTAGATCAGGGAACAATGGATAAGGAAGCGGTGGAAGATTTGTTTGATATATCTTCCGAGCAGCTTGCCTGTGTGAATGGAGCAGAGCCGGGAATGGGACTGATCCGGTTTGGCGATAAGATTGTTCCGTTTGATAATACAATGGAAAAAGACAGCAGTCTTTATCAGTTATTTAATACCAATTTCCATGAGATGGTATTAAATAAAAAAATGCTTGACATATGATGCAATGTATATATAATGCAAATTATGAATACATCGTATGAAAAAATGATAAAACTGAGAGCGCAATACAAATGGAATCAGAAAACAAGATATGAAAGACTAACTATTAAAAGTCAAGACCTAAAATGATTTTTTTAATAAAGTACAGAAATGTATTTTAGATATGTTTGGAACTCGGTTGGAGTTCTTTGAACCTTGAAAACTGCATGACAAAAAGAGCATCTCTACAGGTGCTCAAAAAGGAGTATTGAATTAGAAAGACTTAAACAGCTTTGATGTATTGCTGGTTAGTTTTCTCAAGATGGTAAATAACCCGAACCAGCTTTTTGACGGCATGAGATATGGCGACATTATAATGCTTACCTTCCGCTCGTTTCTTTGCCAGATATTCAGCAAACGTTGGATCCCAGTTGCAGACATATTTGGCTGCATTGTATAACGCATATCGTAGATATCTGGAACCTCGCTTTTCCATGTGTGAGTAAGCACCATCAAGTTGACCAGATTGATATGTAGAGGGTGAAAAGCCAGCATAAGCCAAGATTTTATCAGGAGAATCAAAGCGGTTGAAATCGCCGATTTCGGCAATGATCATAGATCCCATACGGTAGTTGATTCCGGGGATACTAAGAATCGGAGAATTGATTTCATCCATGATGAGTTTGATTTCATTTTCGATTTCATCAATCTCGGAAGAAAGTTCCTGAATCAGTTTAATGGTGTGCTTCAATTCCAGTGATTTTGCCGGCATATTTGAACCTATTGAGGTTCTTGCAGCATTTCTAAATGTAATAGCTGTTTCTTTACCATATCGACCCTTTGATGATTCAGAAAGTAGATTGGTAAGTCTGGTAAGATGAGCGTTTGCTACTTGTTTAGCATCTGGAAATTCCGAAAGCATTGTATAAACCGATGCCATATGAAGTGTTGGAACTAACTTTTCTAATTCAGGGAATAAGATACAGACAAGTCTTGAAACGGAAGACTTTAACTTAGCACGTTGTTTTACCTTATCAAAACGATAACGAGTTAATGACTTTAGCTCTTCGTTGTGGTAAGATGTGTCTGAGTAGGACTTTAAGTTCACATCAGACATTAGCATAGAAGCAATCGTGCGGGCATCTACTTTATCCGTTTTCGTCTGTCTAAGGCTTA
>ERZ773243.2070-NODE-2070-length-18547-cov-8.948032_pt1 | contig 18547 bp, 15 predicted proteins | sample MGYA00580520_ERZ773243 | MGnify/ENA primary metagenome ERZ773243 (study PRJEB29015, sample SAMEA2737747) | human gut metagenome | biome: human gut; feature: human-associated habitat; material: faeces | place: China | collected 2012 ... | reverse complement strand
GGAACGCTTAAGCTTTTTTGAACCCCGCGTCTAACGCGGGGTTTTCTATATACAATAAAAGAGGTTGGCAAAAACCAACCTCTTAAATATAACCAAGGCTAGAGCTTTAATATTAATTACACCCTAGACTTTTCACCTATGCATATGCTTAAAATTTTAACTGCATACTTTATATATATTCTTCTGGTTATCTGTTTAAAGCTGATTTTTGTATCAGCCTCTAAAGGTTTACTTTCAATCCTTAATTCGCAATTTTTCCAATGAATCTCTAACCAGGTAGTACATCATAAAATACACTCCTAATTCTGCTAGCTCCTCGGCTAATTCACCATGAAACATGCTAAAACTTCCCTTTTCGCCAAGCCAGGACATAAAAATATAAAGCAGTAAAAGGATAAAGTATTTGGTAGGAAACTTTAAAATTCTCATAAAGTTCCACAATTTAGCTCTGTAAAGCAAATACATAAGTAACGCCAGTAAAATCCCAACCATAGGATGTACTAACTGTCCATAAATCCCCATCTCTGAATATTGGTAAGTGCTGCCATCAGGATGCAAAATTAATGCCCTGCCCCAGCTGATTTCGCGCATAGCTATTAAAAAGAAATACAAGATCCCAGCGTAGCACAAAGCCTTTTGGCTTCCGTTCCATTGCACCATCTTTACATCTAGATAGCGATAGCACATTATTTCAGAGGCAATTAGACAAACCATCTGTATGTTTTCTACAACACTATTTTCAGCTCCCCAAGAACTTGGCAGAACCATATTCAAAGGAATTAAAAGCAAAAAATAAACCAAACTCATGGAAACAATTCCTTCCCTAGAAACTCTTTTCTGACTGAATAGTCAATCTGTTTTTAGATATTGTAACTTATATTGACACTTTTAGCAAGTGATTTCGCCACATTCAAACACAGCAACAGCTTAAATAGGCAGATGTTCATTTAAGTTTTTTGATTTTAGGAAAATTTTTATGATTAATTCTAATCATTTTTACCTGTTGTCTGACAGCAAATAAAATTAGGCTGGGAGAAAACGCCAATTTAAACAGAAAATCATAAGATAGTGTATGGAGCATATAACTAAAATTTAAAAATTTCAAATTCAAACTCAAGCAAAAGGCTCGATTTTGAAAAATACTCAAAATCGAGCCTTTCTTTAGTTTATGAGGTTACTTTTGTCCCAGACTCTAATTTTTCATTTTCTCTACAATCCCAGCAAATACTGCTTAAGGCTGTCAAATTTTTGGTTGTCTAGGTCAAAGGCTCCTAGCTGAGCTGCTTCAGCAATGCGCATGCCTGCGTATTTGTCCGTACCGGACAGATAGCTGCAGAGCATATGTCTGCTTTCATTTTTCAGCTGGTACTCCCTGCCCCTACAGCCGTTGACGCTGAGGAGAAAGTCCGCCGTAATATTGTACAAATTATGGTAGCCGCATTCTTCGGAGGAGTCCTGCTGCAGCACCTGCAAAAGCACGTCCTCTAAATAGCCATGGTGCCAGCCTCGAGAGCTGCGTCTCCCTGGGAAAAAGTAATGCTGACAATATTCCAGCTCTACTAAAAAGCTGTGCCTGATGACGCTGCCTATTCTTTGACTTTTGCTGCGGATATTATCCTCAGAGTCAGCGATTATCAGGGCCTTGCGCACCTTGTCTGCGCCTTCCATATTTTCCAGACGCTTTAAAAGTGCTGGCAGCCTTTCCATACCATTAAAATTAATAACCTGCACATTATTCATAGCCACACCCTGCTTAAAAAGGTGTCTGATATAAACGTGCAAAAATTGAGCAATGTCAGTACGCTCACACAACAGCAAAACCTCTTGGTTAATATTAGTCTGTTGCTTTTTCAAGATAAATGCATCTCCTTTAAAGTAAATTTTTACTACTTCATAAGGTACTGCTTACTTTTTAACTTTACTGCATTTATACTTCTGGTACTTCTAATTACTTCTTTATAAAACTGCTCTTGTACTGCTCATATATCACAAAAGGCGCTGCACTTTATATAGCTGCCATCTGTGTACGTAGTTTACTTCTCTATTTACTTCTCTTTTGCAGCCAGCATTTTTTCTGCTGCTTCAATTACCTGCTCCACATAAAGGCGGGTCATGCACTGCATATCGTCGCATTTATGCTTCATGCCACTGGCGCAGCCTAAGCAGGGAGGCTGTGCTGTAACAATAGTAGCATCCTTAGTGTAAGGTCCATACAGCTTAGGACTAGAAGGTCCATACATAGCTACAATAGGCACCTTTTGGCTGATAGCAACGTGCATAGGACCGCTGTCATTGGTAATAATCAGGCTGCAGCGTCGCATAGCTGCGGCCAAAGTGCCAATAGTAAAGCTGCCAGTTGCTACTACAGGAGTGGCCTTCATAAAGCTGATTGCTTCCTGAACCATTTCCTCATCCATAGTACCGCCAAAGAATACGGGCTTGTAGCCCTTTTCTGCAAAATGGTCTGCCACCTGAGCAAAGCGCTCCGGTGCCCAACGCTTGGTTACAACAGCACTGCCGATATTAAAGCCTATGAGCTTGTCACTGCCGAACACGCCATGATTGCGCCAAAACTCATCTGCATTTTTAAAATGCTCATCGCTGGGGAAAATTTCCAAACCATTATGCTCCAAGTTTTTTACACCAATCTGAGTCAGCACATCAAGGTACATATCTGCAGCGTGGATTTTTCTATTTAAGGGAGTGAATACATCCCACATAGGCTTAAAGATAGTATGAGTAGTGCCTGTCTTAAGCTTGCACTTGGTCAGGGCGCAGATAAAGGAGCAGCGTTCGTTGGGGTGCAGGTTAATAAGCACATCAAAATTCATACTGCTAAGCTTGCGGGCACAGGCCATCAGGGCCAAAACGCTGTTGTCACGACCCTTTTTATCAATAGTAATAACCTCATCAAGATAAGGATTATGCAAAACAACGTCCTTCAGCTTTTCATCCACAAGATATGTTATATGAGCATCAGGTGCAGCCTTGCGCAAAGCATGAACAAAGGGTGTAGTCAAGGTCAAATCACCCAGATGCATTAAAAATGTCACTAAGATTTTTTTACCGTTTAACTCAACCATTAGCCTCGCTCCAACTTTCCTTGTAAATTTTATAAACCATTTCCGGTGTGATATCGTGCATGCAATGCCAATCCTTACAGTCCTTCTTTAAACAGCCTGCACACTGGGCAGGAGAAAGAATTACCTTGGCTTTATCACTGCCATAGGGACCCGTTCTGTCTGCCTTGGTAGGTCCATACATAGCCACCAGAGGCTTTTTCAGCGCCGCTGCAAAGTGCAGTGGACCAGTGTCTGCACTAATGAAGAAACGGCAATTTTTGATAAGTGCCGCCAGTTCACGGAGGCTGGTCTGACCTGTCATATCAATAACCTTATCCTCTGCAGACTTCTCTTTGATAGCCTTCCCCTTAGGTGCATCATCAGGACCACCTGCAAGCACCACGCTTACGCCATCTGCGGCCAGCATTTGGGACAAAGTCACATAATGCTCTATAGGCCATTCCTTAGTCCACCAACGTGCTCCTGGAACAATAACAATATAATCGCCCTTAAGTCCCTTTTGCGCCAGCTTTTCCTTGACGCTAGCCTCTTCCTTATCCAAATTAGGCATAGGAAATACTACATCGTCCAAGCTTTCCACCTTAGCGCCTAAATAGCGTGCCACGTCAAGATAACGTTCAATTACATGATCCTTGCTATGAGCTCCTGTAATGGCCTTGCTGACAAAGCCGCTTCCCTCACGCATTTCGCAATAGCCAATACGGTTATCACAGCCGCTGATAGCAGCAAGTACCGCGCTCTTAAAAAGGCCCTGCATATCAATGACCAGGTCAAAATGCTTACTGTGCAGCAGATTGCGCATTTCCTTAAAATATTTAAGCTTATCCCCTAAGCCCATCTTATTAAACTTTACCTTATCAAAATAGAGCACCTCATCAATGGTCGGGGCATCGGGCACAAAGCCTGCAAACTGCGGATGCACCAGCCAGGTGATTTTTGCCTTGGGATAACGTTGGCGCAAAGCTGCTGCAAAGGGCAGGGTGTGCAGTATATCTCCCAAGGAACTCATTTTGATGAGTAAAATATTTTTGTATTCCATATCCAGCCTACTTAACAATATTTTTTACAAAGTCCAGCAAATTGCCTTCCTTGTACAAATAGCCACGAATTCCCGCAGCCTCCGCAGCCTCTACGTCACGAGGACTGTCGCCAATAAGGAAGCACGCTTCCTTATCCAGCTCGTATTCAGCAAAGGCCTGCAGCAGCATGCCCGGTTTGGGCTTGCGGCAGTCGCAGTCAATAGCAAATTCCTGCAGCTTCCCTTCCTTATGATGAGGGCAGTAATAGATTTTTTCAACCTTACCGCCGTAAGCAGCAATTTCTGCCATCATATGCTCGTGGAGCTTGTTCATTTCTTCAATGGTGTAATAACCGCGGGCAATACCGCTCTGATTAGTCACCACAAAGATTTTATAGCCCTGCTCAGTCAGGTAGGCCACTGCTTCGCGGGCACCATCCACCCAGCACAGGTCTTCGATTTTATAAAGATAGGACACGTCCACATTCAGAACGCCGTCTCTGTCGAAAAATACTGCCTTAGCCTTCATAGACATAATAACCGCCGGTTTTGTCTAAAAGCTGGCAATATTCTGCAATTGCATCCTCAATAGGAGTAAAGCCACCGTCATAACCAGCAGCCAGCAGATTAGCAGGATCAGCTTCGGTAAAGCTTTGGTATTTGCCCTTCAATACCTCAGGGAAGGGAACATATTCCAGCTCGCCGCTGCCAAAGTGCTTCAGAACGCCCTTTGCCAAGGTATTGAACTGGTGAGAATGACCTGTACCACAGTTGTAGATGCCGCTGATTTCCGGATGATCCCAGAAGAAAAAGTTAACCTTAACAACGTCCTTAACATAGATAAAGTCACGAGTATGCTCACCAGGTCCATAGCCGTCATATTCGCCAAAGAGACGAACCTTGTGCTCAGCCTTCCATTGATTGTACATTTGGTAAATCATAGAAGCCATTTTGCCCTTGTGGTTTTCCTGGGGACCATATACGTTGAAATAACGCAGACCAACTACCTGACTTTGAGCAGTGGGCAGCAGGCGACGCAGATAGTTATCAAAAAACAGCTTGGAGAATGCGTATACGTTCAGCGCTTCTTCGCAGGCAGGCTCTTCACGGAAGCCATGAGCACCACTGCCATATGTAGAAGCAGAGGATGCATACAGCAGCTGGATTTTTCTATCTAAGCAGAAATGAAGCATATTTTTAGTATACTCAAAGTTGTTTTCCATCATGTATTTGCCATTGTATTCCATAGTGTCAGAGCAAGCGCCCTCATGGAAGACAACGTCAATTTTTTCATGATTAAATTTACCAGCCTTTAAAGCGTCCATAAAGGCATATTTATCCATGTAGTCCTTTACCTTAAGACCTTGGATATTTTTGAATTTAACCATATTAGTCAGGTTATCAACTACAAGAATATCGTCAATACCACGTTCGTTCAAGCCTTTAACAATATTACTGCCGATAAAACCAGCACCGCCAGTTACGATAATCATAATTTGCCCTCCTTAACCATGTTGGCAATTTTTTCTACAACGCCGGTAGTAGAATATCCGTCCTCAAAATCAATAATGCGGACCTCGCCGGCATATTCACGGCCTGCCACCTGTTCAGGAGTGTAATCGCCACCCTTGACTAAAATGTCAGGTCGTATTTGTTCAATTAATTCAGTGGGTGTGTCCTGATCAAAAAGCACTACTGCATCTACACAGGCTAAAGCAGCCAAAACTCTTGCTCTGTCCAGCTCATGAACTAAAGGACGAGTTTCGCCCTTCAAACGGCGCACAGAGGCATCCGTATTAAGGCCAACAATAAGATGCTTGCCTAAATTGCGCGCTTTTTCCAGATAGGTTACATGACCTACATGGAGAATATCAAAGCAGCCATTAGTAAAGACTACCTTTTCGCCGCAGGCCTTCCAGTTACGAGCCAAAGCTGCAATTTCCTCCCAGCTTTGGGTTCTGTAGCCTTTGCCCTGCTTGCGCTCCTCGGTCATCAAATCCTTTAACAGCTCTTCTCTATGTACAGGATAGGTACCAACCTTAGCTACAACAATACCTGCGGCACGGTTAGCCATATACACAGCATCTGATAGCTCCAGCTTGCCGGCTGCTGCCACTAAAAGTGCAGCTGCCACAGTATCACCTGCGCCTGATACATCAAAAACCTCAATAGCTGCAGCAGGACTATGAATGATTTCTTCGTTATTCACCAGTGTCATACCACGCTCACTGCGAGTTACAACTACATTTTTAATTTGGAATTTATCCTTAGCCGCCATAGCCATAGCCACAACAGCCTCATCCTCATTTTCACGCTGGCAGCCTGCTGCCTCGCACATTTCCTTTAAATTGGGAGTGATAAAATCACAGCCACGGTATTTAGTCCAGTCTGCTCCCTTAGGGTCAATGAGCACAGGAACACCATAAGCCTTGCCCTGAGCAATTACCCATTGGCAAAAATCATCGGAGCATACACCTTTAGCATAGTCGGAGACAATAATACCGTCCAAGCCATTATCAAGAAGATTTTCCAGCCACGCTCTGAGAGAAATTATTTCATCAGGAACTAAATCACCAGTCTCCTCAAAGTCTAAGCGCAGCATTTGCTGCTGACCGCCCAGAACACGAAGCTTAGTAATAGTTTTACGGTGCTGACTTTTTACCAGGCCACTGTAGTCAATACCAGCCTCGTTCATCATCTTTTCCAAAAGCTGACGATTTTCATCATCACCAGTCACGCCGCCCATAAAAACCCTGCACTCCAAATGAGCCAGGTTAGCCGCCACATTGGCAGCTCCCCCTAATACGGAGTTAATGCGGTTAATTTTTGTTACAGGTACAGGTGCCTCAGGAGAAATACGCTTTACCTCGCCATAAAAATAGCGGTCCAGCATAACGTCGCCAATAACGGCAATCTTGAGATTTTGGATTTTATCTGCTAAAAAATTAGTTACAGCCAAATCAGCCATATTATTCACCATCCACCAGCTCGCACAGAATATGACCAATTAAAATGTGCATTTCCTGAGCACGAGCTGTAATCTTGGCAGGAACAGCAATACATTCATGGCACAGAGCTGCCATTTTGCCGCCGCCTGCTGCAGTCATACCTACGCAGTAAACACCCTTAGCCTTAGCCAGCTCCAAAGCCTCTACAACATTAGGGCTGTTGCCGCTGGTAGAAATACCTACAATAACGTCACCCTTGTTAGCCAGAGCTTCAACCTGACGAACAAAGACCTTGTCAAAACCATAGTCATTGCCAACAGCAGTCAGTATGGAGGTATCCACTGTCAGAGCAATAGCAGGCAGACCAGCACGCTCCTTTTGAAAGCGACCTACAAATTCTGCAGCCAAATGCTGACTGTCGGCAGCACTGCCGCCATTGCCGCAGAACAGCACCTTATTACCCTTAGCTAAGGCTTCCTTAACCACTAAGGCAATACGTTCAATCTGCTCTAAAATATCACTTGCCATTACCGCCTGAGCAACCTCCATATGCTCCTCAAAGCGGGCTCTAATAATTTTATTCATAAATTACCTCTTTACCAATTTACAAATTCATATTTGATTTCAATGGACTTATCATCCTTATAGTGTTCATCCTGAAGCTCAATAGACAGCTGCCAGCAGCAGAATCTATGGGTATAGAGATAATCAGTTTCATAATTACTATGACCATCAAGATTATAACGATTGATAATAGCAAAGGAATTTTTATCATCAAATTTGTATTCCAAACCGTTACGCAGCTCTACAGGCATATCAGGCTGACCATATGTAAAGAGGTCTGTGGTAAAGTCTTCTCTGTAATAGCCTGCCCAAGTACGCCATTTATCTGTAATTTTATGACCTAAGGTTGCATAGTAAACATTGGTGCTAGTACCGGAATCATCCAGGCTTTCCTTGGTCCATTTTTTACCAATGGTCAAATCAAGAGTAGTATTGCCGCCAAACATATAAATGCGGTCATGGTTCAGGAAGGCGCCATATTCTGTATGCCAGCTGCGTTTGCCAGTGTCATCATTTTTCCACAGGCCGTGCTCATAGTAGCCGCTGTAGGACAGAGGCAGCTTGTCACTAAAATGATGGGGCTTGTAATCAAGACGGATATCGGTCTGCTTTTTAATCCATTCGTCGTCATCCTCAAACCAGCCATTTTCAAAGGTTACAGTAAAGTTGCGCTCGTCATGGGACACACCGTACAAGGGACGGAAGCCATCCTTAGTGTAGTAATCTAAATCTGCATAAATCTTGGTTTTTTCACCTAAGTTGCGCTCATAGGAAACATTAATGTAAGTACCCTTGCTGTCGTCCTTAAAGCCAAAGTGAGGAAGAATTCTTTCCTTGGTCTTACCACTCAAACTAGTTTCCCAATATTCACGGGAATAGATATGCTTGCCGCGGACGAAAACCTGTACCTCCTTAGCAACAATCTTATCGTGGGGATAAACCTCTATAGTTTTAGCCTTAACCTCTAGGCAGCGAGGATGCTCTACTGCAGGACAACGAGATGTTGTAGCACCTTGGTCCATAACGATTTTGTCAGGCTCTATTGTTCCGTGAGGAGCATAAAAATAATCCTTGCGGCTTTTGCCGGAGATTTGCTTTAATTCGCCAGTTTTAGAATTAAAATTATAGTAAACCCACTGGGATTTAGTAGTAGTATCCTGTTCCTTCAGCTCACCGCCCTGCTCCAGCCAAACATCGCCGGTTTTCAGGTTGCCATGAACATGATTGGTATGAATAACCTGATTGCCTTGAGTTACAACAACATTACCGTCAGCATAAAAATCGCCGCTGACATTGTCATATTGTGCATGCTCACCTGTAAGAATAATGGGCAGCGCTGCTGTTTGTCCGTCTTCACTGTTCTGCACAGCAGTATTAGGAACAATTCCATCCTCTGCTACAGGATTTTCATAACGGGCATCACCAGTATTAGTAAATTGAGCTGCATAAGCAGGAGCACACAGGCTGACTGCCAAAGCAGCAGAAATAAATACTTTTTTCATAAAAACTCTCCTCATTATGGTTTTGCTGAGTCACTGCACAGCATATATCAATGAAATAGAAAAAATTATACAGTTATCCACTAAACATTATAACATAAAAAAAAGAAAAGCTCACTGAAAAGTGAGCTTTTCCGAAGTTTTTTTATAATTCGCCCTGATATACAACACCTTGAAGAGTGGTATCTGCAGTAGTTTGCACAAAGGTTTCGCAGCCAACAGGGATGGTAACTGCACTGCCCTTAACAAAAGCACCGCCAACAAGACCAACGGGGCCAAGAATAATCATACCACCAATTGCTGCACCAGCTGCGCCGGCAATGCTTTCAGCCTTTTGTTTAGCCAGCTCGCCAACAAAAATGTTGATAGGAGTGCCGTCTACACCATAAATATTGGTAAATTCAATATCAATACGGCCGTCTTTGCCAAAGATACCAGGCTGAACTACCTTTTTAACCTTACCAACACCAGTTGCTCCTTTAGGAATAGCCAGCACATCGTTTACATACAGGTTATCTGCAGCTTTAAAGGTAACAATGTCGCCCTGACGGCTCATTTTAGTGCTCATTTCGTTAGTAAAAGCAATCTTGAATACGCTGTCCTTGGGCAGAACAATTTCCTGTACAGGAACAACGCCATCCTGATAAGATGCCAGCTTCAGCAGCTCTTCAATACGGCTGGAAAGAGAACCGGTCTTCACTTCGCCATATAAAAGCTTTTCTGCGCTTTCAATGCGGTTTTTAGCAGGACCGCCTGCCATGCTCTCGTTAATGCGCCATTCAACTACGTTGAGGCGGGTAGCAAAGGACGCCTCCCCATTATCGGGAGTACCTTGCAGATAATCATACATATTGTCAATTCTGGACAAAATAGCGTCAGAGGTAACAGTACCATAAACATCGTCCTCCAAGCTATCCATACGTTGGATAAGAGAACCGTTCTGTTCCGTACCATAAAGAACCTTCTCCATAGCTGCAACCTTGTCGGCAGCAGGAATGTTAGAGTCTGCTGCAAAGCCGGGAATTACAGCAGTAAAGCAGAAAATAAATGTCAGCAATAATGTTGCCAGCTGTTTTTTCATCGCCAAAACCTCCATTCAGAGTTATATATTTCATTATAGCATATTCAATTTTAATATTCTTGAAAAATTAGTGAAAAATGTAAGCCTGCACTTATATAAAAGGTCTTACTTTTTGTATTTGGCCAGACTTGCTGCTACAGACTCCTGCAGCTCGTCCATTTTCGCAAAGCGGCGACGATGCTGTGCGCGCTTAGAAGGCTTCAGCTCCTCCATGGACTTGCGATATTCCTCTACAGGCATCACATAGAAGCGCGGATCATCACATTGAGTACCCTCACATTCCTGCCAAAAAGCACCAAAATCAGTCTTCAGCTTGCGGTCAATACGAATATGGCTCATTGCATAGTAGCCTTCGTTAGCTACAGCATAAATCTTTTTCATCCCTAAAGCCTTGGCAAAGCTGCGCAGACCGTAGAAAATGAGGTTCTTGGTTCTGTAACCAAAAAAGGCCTTGGTCAAGCCTTTGATAATATCACTGCCATTGGGAGTTCCCTGCAGCGCACCAATGAAAATAGCTTCATCACCACATTTATCCTTGCCCAGCCAGAACATAATCTGATACAGAGCAATGCCTTCGTAAATCATAGTAACAGATAGTGTTCCTTCCTTACGTTGTCCTGCATGAAAGAACAGCTCCATTACTAAAGGCTTATCTTGATACACGTCCTCCCACAACTTTATATGCTTATTTTCAGCATATAACTCCTGAAGCAGCTCAGGATTAAAATGCTTTTCCAATATACGAATATTATTCTTTACCAGCTCTGCACGTTCGTTCCATTTAGAGCCCTTGTAAAAGAAGGTACGTGTAACCTGCTCCAGTAAGGATGGCGAACCCATAAGCATGGCCTCGCGCTCAGGGGTTTCAGAAAAAAATGCCAGCATATCCTCAACTACACTGCTATGCAGGCGGCAACGGGTCCTAAACACCACATAACGCTTCATTTCCTTTAGGACATTGGTTTTATATAGCTTTTTACCAACATATTCTAAAATATTATTATCCATACTTTACCTCGCTACCACAATATTCTCATTATATTATAGCATTAAATTGCTTTTATTTCATCTTTGTACATAATTACAGTCCATTTATTATCTATTTTAGCAGCTCTCTTGCCTATGAACTATTACTGCTCCACTATCAATAGTATACTAAGTATTGACACTCCTAATTTGGGGTGTTAAAATCAATACAATTTGTTTCTTTAAGAAAATATTTTAAATTTAGCAGTGGGATGAAAATTCTTCGGAATTTTATCCCGCTTTTTTAAGGTTTTGTTATATTCCTATGGAAGGAGAATAACCATGCTTTTATCCAAAGACGATGAAAGTCTACAGAATATCCACGTTGGCAGCAAGGAAATTAACGCTGCCCGCATTGCCTTTTTCATTCCTGGATTTATCATTTCCACATGGGCGCCAATGATTCCCATTATCAAGCACAGACTTAGCTTGGAAGCCGATGTTTTAGGACTGCTGCTGCTCTGTATTGGTCTCAGTGCCTTTTTCACCATGCCTGTTGCAGGTATCCTAGGTAAAAAATTTGGCTGCAAAAAGGTCATGCTTACGGCTTCTGTAATTATGTCTCTAGTTATGGTAACCCTATCCGTGCTGCCTAATACATTAAGCTATGCCATTGCTCTTGTAATTTTTGGCAGCAGTATGGGTATTATGGATGTTAATATGAATGTCAACGCTGTTATTGTAGAAAAAATTGCTGATAAAAGACTACTATCAGGTATGCACGCCTTTTGGAGCATTGGCTGCTTTGCCAGTGCCGGACTTTTCAGCCTGCTTGCAACCATGGGCCTAGCAGTAACTACTATTGCAATCCTCCACTGTGCCATCATTTTTGTCATTCTCTTTGTTTTCAGTCCCTATTTCCTCAGCTACAAAAGTCCTGGTGGTGAAAAAGCCGTCGCTCTGCCTAAAGGCATAGTAATCTTCTTTGGTATTTTGGCCTGCATATGTTTTCTCGCAGAAGGTGCAATTATGGACTGGAGTGGTGTATTTATTACTGAGGTCAAAAATGTTGATTTAGCATTGGCAGGGGCTGGCTATGCTATTTTTTCCGTTGCCATGCTGATTATGCGTCTTTTAGGCGATAAAGCAGTGCAGAAGATTGGCGAACGTAAAGCAGTAATCGGCGGCTCACTTTTAGCAGCAGCCTCCTTTGCTCTTTTAGTATGGGCTGACAATCTGTATCTCAGTGCCATTGCCTTCGTCGGCATTGGCCTTTGCGCAGCAAATATTGTACCTGTGCTCTATTCTTTATTGAAATTTCAAAAGGATATGCCAATCAGCGCAGCTGTAACAGCTATCACCAGCCTTGGCTATACAGGAGTCATCCTTGGCCCTGCAGCTCTTGGCTTTATTGCCCACGGCTTTGGCATTACTGCTGTCTTTGAGCTTTTGGCGCTTTTAATGCTATTGGAAGCAATCATTGCCGCCTATGTATTCAAAAGAATTGCATTCTAAAGCCTATTTTGGGCTATATTGAAAAATCCTTAGCAACATAATCTAAAGAAAAACCCATGCTTTGCTAGAGTCTGATTATTCAGCGCCTAGCTAGGCATGGGTTTTAAATTTTTTGTAGAATTTCCATCATAATACCTGACTCCTTTCTAATAATTATTATAATAAATTCCATTTCAATCTTTTGAACGTCATTTTATTATAATATTTTTACATTATTATTAGAATGATTGCAAGAGATTATGGTTTATAGGCTGAGGACATTGCAGAGTATAGCTAATTATAATAGCTATACTACGGCGTCCAAAACAAAAAGAGCTTTCAAGATTTCTCTTGAAAGCTCATCATTTCTAATGGCGGAGTACAATGGATGCAAAGCCTATGCTTAATCTCCTAATTTTACTCCAAAGGCCTCTAAACGCAGCTTTTCTTCGGCCATAAGATCAAAGGAAAAATTTACCATTCCTTCTAAATCCATATCATTAAGGCAGCTTATATAGCGTTGCTTTTGTTTTACAGGTATTACAATGGGAACTATTCCATTCTGTAAACAGCTATATACCAATAATGCTCTGCCTACTCTACCATTACCATCTGAAAATGGATGAATACGTTCAAAAGCAAAATGTTGACGACATACAGACTCAACAATATCACGTTCAGTCTGGGCGTTATCCAGCTGCACTTTTAAATCTAATACCCAATTCTCCATATCCATGGGAACACGATAAGGCGGAGATGGTATGAAATCAGCACCAATAACCATATTGGGCTGTGTTTTAAATCTACCGGGAACAGACTCAATAGCCTCGTGACATAAAATTCCGTGGATTTCCTTAATAAAGTCTGTGGAGATTGCTCTATCTTTATGTAAATAATCGACCATGTGGCTGGTAAAGCTTTTATAATTCAGTACCTCATTCAATTCTCTAAGGTTGATAGCACGAGGAACATATCCATCAATCAAAACGCTTTTCGTTTCGCCTTGAGTCAATGTGTTGCCTTCAATAGCAGTACTATGATGAGCCATGCGTACCATCAAATCATCAAAATAATCCTTAGGCAGAGAAGATATATCTATAATATTCAGCTTCATAAGAATTTTCCTTCCTTGCTTAGCTAATAAATTATATCATTTAACAAAAAAGAGCAGTGAATATTCACTGCTCATCATTTCTAATGGCGGAGTGGCAGGGATTCGAACCCTGGCGCGGTTTGACCCGCCTAACGATTTAGCAAACCGTCCTCTTCAGCCAGCTTGAGTACCACTCCGTTAGGTTACTTGTATATTATAGCAGGTAATATTATTTTTGGCAAGAGCTTTTAGAAAATTTTCTTTTACTTCCAATGTTCTCCCTAACCTATTTCCAATAATCACTTCATATGTACAGATACCATACCTTCATATTACAACTAAAACTTTATAACCCTCCGCTAAGTATTGAATAGCTGCATTTGAATGCATATAAACACAGGATGACTTTCGCCATCCTGTTTTAAGTATCAAATATTAAATTTAGAAGGAGAAGGTTAAGGAAGTCCAAAGAATTTGGTCATCCTTGTCCTTGTATTTACCAGTTTTAGCTTTGCTTTCAGTGTCGTAGTAAGCTAAAGTACCAACTATGTTCTTAGCAAAGGTATAGTTTGCACCTACGCCATAGCCTTCAAAGCCAAGGCGACCAAAGGTGTTAGCATCAGAAGTATGTACAATTACGGTTTGGCCACCCTGATCATAGTAATTAGCCCACAGACCATAGGAGCCAACCTCTGCAGCTTCTGCACCCTTGTAGGATACGCCAACCATGTAGCCATCCTTGTCAGCTTCTTGCTGGATAGGAGTTTTACGGGAGGTGTCGCCATGCAAATACATACCACTTACAGTCACATCACCTACAGAATATTCAGCACCTATATGCCAAATTTTGTTGTCCACACCACTTTTAGTCAGACCTTGAATGGAAGCAATGTCCTTAAAGCTTACGTAGCCACCGTTCAGACTCAGGTTATCACTTAAATCAGCCTTAAGCTCACCACCAGCATAATCGCCATAGGTCGCAGGAATATATACTTCATTGATGGTATCGTAGGCAACAGCATCAGTACCCTTGCCTACAAAGCCACGGATTTGCACTTTGTCGCCATAAACAGCCTCTACGCCGTCTACATTAGCATCGAAAATATTTCCCTGTGCAATCAGAGCATTGTAACGGCCAGCAGTTACACGCAGTCCGCCCAGTTTACCATTTACATAAGCACGTTTGAACTCAGTATCCTCTTCGCCATTGTCATTGCCAAAGTCCTGAGTATTTTCCAGCATGCCAGTGTAAGACCAGTCGTCATTGATTTGACCATTTACCCACAGACGAGTACGCAGGTCGTTGGTAAAGCCATTCAGCTCGCTGTCAGTGTAGCGATAACGTACTTCACCAGTGATTTTTACGTTATCAGCTTTTTTCTCCAGGTTAGCTACGCGCACGCCTAAGGCATCCAGTTCGTCAGCGAATTCAGCAGCCAGTTTATCAACGTTAGCGCCTTTTGCCATAGCCTTTGCTACGATTTGAGCCATTTCATAACGGGTCATCAGTTTGTCGCCGCCGAAGGAGCCATCGGTGTAGCCATCAACTACGCCTGCAGCTGCCAGTTCTGCTACGGAATCATATGCCCAGTGGCCAGCCGGAACGTCGGAGAACGGATTTGCAGCGTATGCAGAAGCAGTTACGCCCAAAGCCATAGCCATTGCAAGTACTAAAGATTTTTTCATTGTTAGTTTCCTCCTTGGGGGATGTAAAATTATTATCTTATCAACCTCATAGAGAAAGCTATAACTTCATAAGTCTGTGGATGGTAAGAGTTGCCTTGTTTCCTCTACTTAACAGCTTTTTCCATCATAGTCATTCAATTCCTATTGACAAAATATGGATTATTTTACCATAATATTTTTGCGAGTACAATAGCAATTATTTAAACTATTTCCTATTTATTTCTACATTATATTATTAAATAAGTTATTGCCTTTAAGTAATTCTATTTCACATTTGATTAATCAATAGCAAATAAATCCACAAATATTTCACATTGCATTCCGTGCAGACAAAAAGCCACCTAATACAGAAAGCAGCAAATACTTCTGCACAAGGTGGCTTGTGAACATAAAAATAGGACCGCTTAAGCGGTCCTATTGTATTATCTAATATTAAATTAGAAAGTGAACAGCAGGTCAGCGTACAGACGTTGATCGTCTTCTTTGCTGTTAGATTTGTTTTCGGTGTCATAGTAGTGAACGTTACCAACGATGTTTTTAGCGAAGGTATAGCCAACTTTTACACCATAGCCTTTGAAGCCGTCAAAACCGAAGTAGTTAGCATCGGTGGTGTGTGCTACAACAGTTTGACCGCCTTGGTCATAGTAGTTAGCTTCCAGACCCCAGCTGCCAACTTCGTCAGCTTTAGCGCCTTTGTAGGACAGACCTACTACATAGCCGTCGTCATCAACGCCTTCAACATCTTTATCATTTACGCTCTTGTCGCCTTTCAGGTACATAGCGTTCAGAGTTACATCGCCCATGGTATAGTCAGCACCAACATACCAAATAGCATTATCTTTGTTGGTTTCAGTTTTATCTACTTCACCTTCCATATGAGCATCCATATCTTTGAAGTTTACATAGCCACCCATCAGGTTTACGCCACCCAAAGCAGCAGTCAGTTCTGCACCAGCATAGTTACCATAAGAACCAGCATATTCTTTTTCACCAACTTCTATGCTAGCATCAGTACCTTTACCAGCGAAGCCACGGAGTTGTACTTTATCGCCGTAAGCCAGTTCTACACCGTCAGCACGGGTATCGTATACATAGCCATTTGCAAAGAATGCATTGTAACGACCAGCAGTTACATCCATGCCACCCAGTTTACCTTGTACATAAGCACGTTGGAAGTCAACGCCTTCGTCACCTGCATCATTGGTGAAATCTTGGGTGTTTTGCAGCATACCGGTGTAAGTCCAATCATCATTGATTTGGCCATTTACCCACAGACGAGAACGCAGAGTTTGGTCTTCGCCACAATCTTCAACATCTACATAACGATAACGAACTTCGCCAGTTACTTTAACGTTGTCAGCTTTTTTCTCCAGGTTAGCTACGCGAACGCCCAGGGTATCCAGTTCGTCAGCGAATTCAGCAGCCAGTTTGTCAACGTTAGCGCCTTTTGCCATAGCTTTTGCTACGATTTGAGCCATTTCATAACGGGTCATCAGTTTGTCGCCGCCGAAGGAGCCATCGGTGTAGCCATCAACTACGCCTGCAGCTGCCAGTTCTGCTACGGAATCATATGCCCAGTGGCCAGCCGGAACGTCGGAGAACGGATTTGCAGCGTATGCGGAAGCAGTTACGCCCAGAGCCATAGCCATTGCTAATACTAAAGATTTTTTCATTGTCATTTCCTCCTCAGGAAGATAAATTTAAGCTTTATTCGTCCCTTGGTTAAAAAACGGTACTAGCAACAACTATCTTCCAGTAAGAGTTGCCTTGTTTCCTCTACTCAACAGTCTTGCCATTAGGTTTTCTAATCACAGGTCTCATAAATCTTATGGGATAATTTTACCATAACTTAACTTTTTTAGCAAGGTTATTTTACACTAACTTATGTTACATTAATACTGTTTTGACAATTTTTAGCTAATATTTATGATTTCGTATATACAAATGTACTTTGACTTGCTAGTCGCACATAGTTTATAAGCCTTTTTTTCAATTTAACCTCTGTCTGCTTAATCACTTGTCTTTACACAATAGCAGTGCAACAATTAGTCCTTTTCCAATTGCTGTTCCATGAAGGGATTATTTGCCCATGAAAAAAGAGGCCGGGAATATCCCAGCCTCTAAAAAATTCCTATAAATTTTTATTAGAAGGTTACTTGCAGACGGCTCCAGAGAACTTGAGAATCTACATCAGTCTTTTTGCCTTCCAGATCATAGTAATCCAGCATGTATACCATGTTTTTAGCCAGAGTATAGGTTGCGCCTACGCCATAGCCTTTGAAGCCTTCTTCCATGGTGTATTTCCAGTCGCCAGCCTTCATGGTGTGAGCAATAAAGGTACCAGCGCCTTGGTCATAGTATTTGCCCCACAGGCCCCAGCTGCCAACTTCGTCAGCTTTAGCGCCTTTATAGGACAGACCTACTACAAAGCCGTCATCATCAACGTCTTTTACCCATGCATTGTCATCAGCATCAGATTTCAGGTACATAGCGTCCAGAGTCAGGTCTTTTGCTACTTTAACCTTAGCGCCTACATTGAATACACCCAAATCTTCGCCAACCTTAACAGCAGTGTTATGGAGACCAGTTACAACATCACCAAATTTCACATCAGCTGCATAAGCATCTTTGAATTGGTCATAACCAGCGGACAGGGAAACAACGCCTACTTTGCCGCTGAGAGCTGCACCATAGAAGGAATCATAGCCATAATCAGTAGGTTGACCATAGTAAGCGTTCAGTTGAACATCTTTGCCATAGGTCAGGCCTACGAATTCTGCAGTATCATCGTACAGGTTGCCGTCAGCCAGCAGCAGAGGAGCTTTACCAGCTACTACTTTAAAGCCGCCCAGTTTACCTTGTACGTATGCTTGATTGAAGGATGTTTTTTCATCACCAGCATCATTGTGCAGGTTTTGGTCATTTTGAATACGAGCGGTGTAAGACCAGTCGTCATTGATTTGACCACCTACGAACAGACGGGTACGCAGGCGGTGCAGAGCAACGCTTTCTACTTCGCCAGCATCACCATCACGATGAGCGTATTCATAACGAACTTGGCCAGTGATTTTTACGTTGTCAGCTTTTTTCTCCAGGTTAGCTACGCGAACGCCCA
>ERZ773243.2068-NODE-2068-length-18574-cov-5.086830_pt1 | contig 18574 bp, 12 predicted proteins | sample MGYA00580520_ERZ773243 | MGnify/ENA primary metagenome ERZ773243 (study PRJEB29015, sample SAMEA2737747) | human gut metagenome | biome: human gut; feature: human-associated habitat; material: faeces | place: China | collected 2012 ... | reverse complement strand
AGGTGATCGAGAAGCGTCTTATGTCAGAACTTCCATTCATGGCAACCGAAAATATCATGATGGATGCCGTAAAAGCCGGTGGAGACAGACAGGAACTGCATGAGAGAATCCGTGAGCTTTCCATGGAAGCAGGAAAGAATGTGAAGGAAAAAGGTCTTGATAATAATCTGCTGGAACTGATTGCAGCAGACCCGGCATTCAACCTGACACTGGAAGATCTGCAGAAGACAATGCAGCCGGAGAAGTATGTAGGACGTGCAAAAGAGCAGGTTGAAGCATATCTGACCAATGTGATCAACCCGTTGCTGGAAAAGAATCAGGAAGTGCTTGGCGTAAAAGCAGAGATTAATGTGTAAGTTAAAATCCTGAAAATGCAAAGGAATGTTGCAATTCGTTGCGACATTCCTTTTTCTTTGGTATCTTACTACAGTCGACAAGATATGATCGAACAGGAAAAGTGGTGAAAGGAAAAGAAAAATATGGGATTGAACGAAAGATTTTTGGAAAATGAACAGAATATCTCTGCCCTGAAAATACACAGGACAGGTATATCGGTGCTGCTTCTGATCTGTATGTGGATTTCCCTGCTCGACTGTGGGACTGTCAGGATCATGGATGTGAAGATGGCTGCATATGAAATGAAAGCTATGCCCTCTGCCGTTGAGGCAGAAAAGGGGATTCTGACAGCAGGACGTTGTTATCCGGCATGGGAGAAAATGAAAGATTCTATGGTTACAGATAAAAAGATACTGCCGGCTGTCAGTCAGACTTTGGAGACTGCAGAAGCCGGAATAGAAAAGAACGTGACCGAAAAATCAGACAGTAGACTGACAAAAACTGTAACTACAGATACAGGAGATGCCGGAATCATAAAGAAAGTTGTTACAGGAAAGACAAATACAGAAGTCTCTCTCCCGGCAGAGATTGTTCCACCTGCGACAGATGACAGCAATCTGATTGAAAATGACAGCGAAAAGCCGGAAATGATGCTTGTGACAGAAGATGGATTTATCATAGACGGAACAGGAACCATTACAGGTGTGGCAGATTATGAAAAGGCAGTAAAAGAAGGACGGCTTACTCTGCCATCGTCAGATCAATGCAGCAAAATTGCGGCAACCACGTTTACTGATGCACCGGACGGAATCCTGGAGATTGTGATTCCGGCAAATATTATTTTTATTGAAGAAGGAACTTTTGCTGATCTGAAGGATGTAGAATGGTATGAGACAGAACCGGACAATCCGGTGTATGTAAGCAGAGATGGAGTTTTATTTTCGGAACAGGAGACCTGCCTTTTCGCATTTCCTGCAGGAAGAACAGGGATTTATCCAATTCCTGAAAATGTGGTGCGTCTGGCAAAGGATGCTTTCAGTGAAAGCAGATTGTTCAAAGTGATCGGAATGAAAGAGCGTGGAATGGAACAGACAGATCTTCCAGATACACTGGTGGTTGAATAATCCTGCCGGTTGCGATATAATCCCATCTTTGACAGTTGGAAAGATAAAAATGGCTACAAACCCAGTAAACATGGGCTCTGTAGCCGTTTTTTATTTCGTAACGATATGTGTGATGTTAGAATATAAATAGTACAAAATAAACATGACCATTTTCAATAAATATTATATGATAGTCATAGATCAAGAGAGGAGAATGGTTATGGCAAGAGGTACAAGGTATTCGCAAGAGTTTAAGGAAGATGCAGTAAGATATCGTTTGGAGCATCCGGAGATTGCACTTCGTAAGTGTGCTGAAAATCTTGGGATTAGTGAATCTGCACTGAAGAGTTGGATGAAATCAGCAAAGGAACATGAAGGAACTGTTCCAACCCGTGGTTCGGGCAATTACGCAAGTGATGAGGCTAAAGAAATCGCACGTTTACAGCGAGAGTTACGCGATACAAAGGATGCACTTGAAGTATTAAAAAAAGCAATCGGTATTCTGGGAAAATGACAAAAACTCTTTACGCTGCTACATCTAAATATGTAGAAGAAATTAACAACCTGCCTGTGAAACGTCAAGTTTCTGTCAGCGGGATACTGAAAAAATTGGACGTTTCACGATCTGGTTACAATGCATGGAAGAAACGGGTTCCTTCGGACACGTCTATTCGGCAAACCGTTTTAAAAGAAAAAATCCAAAAAATTTATGATGATTCACATCAAAACTATGGTGCTCCTAAAATTGCAGCTGAATTACGAAAATCTGGAGAAAATATTGCTGAAAAAACAGTAGGAAATTACATGCGTCAAATGGGAATAAAAGCCCAATGGATCAAGCCATATACTCAAACAACCATTGATTCCGATCTCAGCCAGAAACTAAAAAATATTTTAAACGAACAATTTAATCCAGAACATCCAGATGCTGTATGGTGCTCAGATATCACTTATATTTGGACGTATGAAGGATTTGTGTATCTTACAAGCATTATGGATCTATATTCCAGGAAAATCATTTCCTGGGTGCTGAGTGAGACGCTGGAGGCATCTCATGTAGTAAAATGTATTGAGAAGGCAAAACAGTCCAGACATATTGAAAATCCGCTGATTTTCCATTGTGATAGAGGATGCCAATACGTATCCGAAGCATTCCGTAAGGCAACAGAGGGAATGATTCACAGTTATTCCAAGAAAGCTTATCCTTGGGATAATGCCTGCATAGAATCATTCCATGCCCTTTTAAAACGAGAATGGATTAATCGTTTCAAAATTTTCAACTACACGCATGCATATAAACTTGTTTTTGAATATATCGAGACGTTCTACAATACCGTTCGTATTCATAGTCATTGTGGATATTTATCTCCAAATGAATATGAGGAAGAATATCAAAAAAATCTGAAAATGAACGTAACAAAATTAGCAAGTTAACAATTACATAAAAAGGGGAAATTGGTTGCATTTAATTTGTACTTTTTCTTGACATAGGACCAGTGCTATATTATGATTTTTTTGATTTAATCTGTTTCGTTTCTTTAATGATTGTTCGCATGGAGGCTTTTGTAATGAATTCATAATCCGTTCTAAAGCCGAATGTTTTGTGCAGAGAATCCGTTAATTCTGTTCTTGTGTAGGAAGGAATATAACCACTTGCTGTATTTAGTAGTGTCATTTGCATAGAACGTAATGTCCCAAGTATCTGACTGACCGTATAAGCATCTCCAAGTTTCTTTTCTAATAACCGATAAAGAAGAAGACTGATATAGCAAGTCATGAAATGAGCTTTTATTCGCTCCTCTCTTCGTACATAGACTGGTCTAGCTTCAAATTCGGTTTTCATAATTCTAAAGTTTTCTTCTATTTCCCAACGCTGTTTGTTAATCCGTATGATTTCAGAGACATCACCTTCCAGATTTGTAATAACAGCATAAAAACCATCATACATTTCTTCTTTTTGAATCTGTTCTTCATCGATATTGTATACTTGTTTATTAGCGATTTCCCCATCTGGCGTCACAGAAGTCTTCTTTACAAAACGCATTGGATCATTCTGATTTTTTCCTTTTCGTTTACGCCCAGGTGTGTTGATGATCTTTTCAGCATGTTCGATTTGGCGGTCACGAATTCTTCTTTGGTATGCTTTATATTTTGGAGAATAAGTAACAATCAGAGTTTCATCCATGTTTCCTGTAACCACGGGAACTTCTTTGTAATAAACAGTGTTATAAACTTCTTCATCAGTTTCATCAAGTGTACGCAGATCTATGAATTTTGTGCTACCGACTTTACGAAACTGCGTAGGGTTCAGAGCAATCTCACGATCTTCTTTCTTCATCTTTTTAAGAGAATGAGTGATGATGTATGCCCGGTTTCCAAGACTGTTAAATCTTCTGTTCGCAGCACTTCCAAGTCCGGAATCAGAACAATAGATGAATTCACTGCAGTTAAAGTCCTGGAGAATTTTTGATTCTAAAGGCTTTAAAGTTGTCTGTTCATTTTGATTTCCTGGATAAACATCAAAAGCAAGAGGAATACCATCAGCATCCATAAATAATCCCATAGTTACAATTGGATTCGGACGGTTTTCCTTACTTTTACCATAACGCTTAGAATCGCTTTCCTCTTCAATTTCGAAATAGTAGTTTGTGCAATCGTAATAGAGGATACGATTATTTCTTGGATAAAGGAAATTAGAATTCTTGTAAAGTTCACTTTGAATAAAATCCGATTCTTCTGCAATCACAGAAAGAGAGCGGTAAACATCCTGCAGACTGTATTTAGGTGGCTCTAACAGTGTTTGACAATAGTCATAGCTAGCCAGCTTGCTAGAAGGCGATAGGATTCGTGCATAAACTAAATCAGTCAGGATTGCTTGTAGATTATATTTATATTTGTGGCGTTCTTTGATTGTTCTACAAATCTTATCTATACGAAGTTGTGTACAAAGTTCTTGTAAAAAGAGATACCCAACATTGAAAGAACGGCGTTCATTCATCGGAATGCAAGCAGCTTTTGAAAACTCTACAGAAATCTTTCCAGTAGCTTCTTTATAGAGCTTTGTTTCTTTATCAGCCTGCTCTCTTGCCCATGCCATCATCTTATCTCTGTCACCATCGAATTGTTCTAAAAGTGTGTTATATTTTCCAAGTTTTTTATAAATACGAGATGAGGACTTACCATTTTCCTTGCGAAAAGAATGATAAATATACACATCTTTATTGTTTTCACTACCTGTAAGTGCAATATACATGATTAGAAAAAACTCCTTTTCTTTTATTATAACACACTATTACAAACAAGTACATATAAAAACGGAAAATTTGACATAAAAAAAGCAGGTTTTATAAGGCCTGCAAGGTATTTTTCTAATATTCAACTGTCAAACTCCCGGGGGCAGGGAGAGGGAGATCCGTTCCGGATCGGAAGAGGGTGGGAATGGTACATTGCATCATTTTTCATTGCTTTTTATCTTTGGATCATGCTATAATAATCTTACCTTTCTTATTGATAGGTGCCGATCGGGTCTAGTTGTGAGCTGTTGCCGGTCGGTTTTTTCTTTTTCTTTACAATATAATTATACTAAAATTTAAGTATTTTTATAATGAAACCGCCCATTTCGACCAATGTCATTAAGATAAGAGTCCTTCGAGGTCTTGACACTCAAAAGCGATGACAAATCTTAAAATCGGCATTAAGTTAAGGGACTACAAAATCAAAATAAAATGTCTATCGAGGTGTAAAAACTTCGGTAGGCATTTTTTATCGTAGTAATTCATAGCCTTCCTGCCAGGAAAAATTACAAATTGATCGTTTAAAATACAGCTTTTATTTCTATTAAAATTCAAGGTGCTATTAATAGCACCTCACATTTTTAATAACGAAAATTTTCATATTTGCATAACAGGAACGGTAGTATAAAAGAACTGTTTTGAAGAAAAAAATCCCCGCTTTGCTAAGGCGGGTTAGAGCGGTTTCTTTAATTCAGAAAAGCCTGCGGACTTTCCTCTTTTTTCTCCCTGAGACGGGCAGGGAAAAGGAGATTCGGAATGGATCGGAAAAGGAAGATTTCCCTTTGAAAGAAAATTTTTGTTCTGATCTCCTTTTCACATGGTATCAAAATTAATTTTGATACCATGTGAAAAAAGGGACGATTCCGAAGAATCATCCCTTCCAACTAATTTGCCCAATTTTCAACTTTCAATGATTTTACCCGATCAAATTCTTTTGTATTATTTGTAACAACCGTATATCCTAATGACTGTGCATGACCGGCAATCATCATGTCCAATGGACCGATTGGTGTTCCTGCTTTTTCTAAATCAGCCCGGATCTTTCCATAACTTTCCGCAGCCAAACTGTCAAAATCCAGAATCTCAATGTTGGCCAGTAATAACGTGAGGGCAAGGCGATTCTTTTCCACCGCTTTACTTTTTTCCACGCCATGCATTAATTCTGCATAGGTGACTGCTGAAATACATACTTCTGATGGATCATGTTGTTGTAATCGCCTGAACACTTCCTCCGGCTTTTTCTTAATCGCATAGATACAGATATTCGTATCCAACATATATCTCATAGTTCTTCCCTTTCCTGTTCCATTCCCTGATTTCTTCCTGTCTCCATAAAATCATCAGAGAACAGATCTACCGCTTGGAGAAAAGAACTCCAACGGTTTGTATTTGGCATAAGTAACACAATGTCACCAATTCTATTTACAACTACCTCATCAGTGGCAAATCTGCATTCTTTTGGAAGCCTTACTGCCTGACTTCTTCCATTTTCAAAAACTTTTGCTGTCATCATGATACGTCACCCCTTTCTTTTTCTTAATGTCAGTATATACCACGATATATATCTTAGTCAATTTTTTCTTCTTTTTTAGGAGTTTTTTATGTGCTATTACTAGTATAACCGTTATTAATTAACTGGACTTTTGAATTGGCAACGTATCAACCACCACCTCTTCACTTGAATTAATTTCTTCAAGCTTATACTTCCAGTGATATACGACAGGTTGTTCGTTTACTTCATCGAAGTATCTATAGATACGCTGCACAAGTTCATCCTTAGTTTTTACACGTATGCCTTTTAGCATCTGACGTGTGAGTTTACTAAAGAATCCCTCAACAAGATTCAACCATGAACCATGCTTGGGAGTAAACACAAATTCAAATCTTCCCGGCTTTGTCGCAAGGTATTTTCGGGTTTCCTCTGAAGAATGAACTTTCAGATTATCCAATACCAGACGAATCCGGTCAGTCTCCGGATATTTTGAATCAAGTATTTTTAGAAACTCAATATATTCCTTGCTGCTGTGTTTATCTTTTACAAGCGGAATTGCCTCCCCTGTTTGTAAGTCGATTCCAGCAAGCAGTGAAATAGTTCCAAGACGTTTATATTCATAATCACGGCTGACCGTCTTGTGATTTTCATCCGGCAAGAGGTCTTCTGTGGTATTGGCAATTGCCTGAATTCCGGGTTTTTCATCATAGGAAAGTACATGTACAACCTGTTCATCCTCCTTAAACGGAATGAGCTGTCCCTTCTCGTCAAACTGTAAAGACAATTGTTTATATACAAGAAGAACATTATGCATTTTCTGGTCAAAATCAGGGTCACGATTTTCGCAGTAATAAGTTATTTTGTTAGGCTTAATATCCGCTTCTTCCAGTATTGTGCGGACCTTTGACTGACTGATTGTTGACAACCTTGTATGACCTGCTTCTTCGGCAAATTTATTAATATGTTTTGTAAGAAGAGCACGCGTCCATACTTCTGCTGAATATCCAAGATTGACAGGCTTCTGACAGGCGATATTTATTATCCAGGCTTTTTCATCATCGGTTATTTCAGCATTCCTGCCACGACCGGGTGCATCAAACAGAGCATTTTCCACACCACCCTCAAGGTATTTATTGATACAGAGCATGACGCTTTTGCGATTCATTCCTACTTTGTCTGCAATATGGTCAACTGAAATACCTTCTGCTTTGAGTAGTAAAATTCTTGCCCGAATTACTGTCTGGGCTTGAATTGTTCTTGCACGCATCTGAGTTTCAAGATATAAACGTTCGTCCTCGCTAAGATTAATAGTGGATGCTTTTCTTCCCATAGTTTAATGCTCCTTTTGATTTGATGAGAACAGTATACTACAGAAAAGAAATATAGTCCATTTATTTAAAAACTTTTGTACTAGTTCATTCTGGGGTTAGAAACACCGGAAGGTTGACAGCACAGGGATTGTACAACATTTGTACACCTGTATCACAGTCAGAAGCACAGCCAGGAGATCTGATCTTCTTTACAGGTACTTATGATGCAGGAGTCCCGGTAACGCATATTGGAATTTATGTGGGCAATGGTCAGATGATCCATTGTGGGCATCCGGTTCAGTATACGTCCATCAACTCTCCATACTGGCAGAGTCATTTCTATGGATTTGGACGATGGTAAGGAAAAGGGCGGTGTAACAGCCGTCCGGAAAGGAGAAGTGATGAAAAGTCTTGAAAAAGCAACGGCGGATTATGAGAAAGCCAAGGTAAAAATGGAAGCATCCAAAGCCAGATATGAAGCAGATTTAAAGCGGTTCAAGGCTGCGGAGATTGCAAAAACAGAAGCGGAAAATCTGGAAATTGTAAAAATTATCCGTGCGATGGATATGAGCATTCCAGAGCTGGAAGCTTTTAAAAAGATAATGAAAAATGAACTGCCCGGCAGGGTAGAAATACAGAAGGAGGAAATAAAAGCCGATGATGAATCTGGAAAAAATGAAACAGAAGAAGAGAACAAATACTAAAAACAGGGTAAAAAAGAGTCTGCTTGCAGCAACGACATTTCTTTGCCTGACAACACCTTTGCTCCAGACACAGACTGCTTATGCAGCTGAGAATACCACGCCTGCAATCACGATTGAGAAACCGGATGGCTGGAAACAGGGAGAAACAACCATTGCTGTTACGGTAGATGCCAGCCATATGCCGGAAGGTTTCTCAATAGCAAAGATTGAAGCAAAAGCAGGAAAAGATGGAAGCTGGCAGGATGTAACTGGAAGCGGAAGTATCACGATCACAGGAAATCAGACAGTGTATGTGCGTGTGACAGATGGTGATGGAAAGGTGTATGAGCAGAATCGTTCTATTAAGTGTTATGACACAGAAAAGCCTACGCTTTCTGCATCTCTGACAGATGGTGTACTGACGATTCAGGGAAATGATACCGTTTCCGGTATTGCTTCTGTGACAGTTAATGGCACCACTTATACAAATCTGAATGATGGGAAACTCAGGGTACAGCTCACGCAGAAGGATTTTAAAACAAAACAGATTGAGATTACAGTGACGGATGGAGCTGGTAACACTTCTGAAAAGTATGTGTTGCAGAATCCTTATTATGAATGGGCAAAGAAGCAGGCAGAGAAACAGAAAACTTCAAGTGACAGCAATGGTGCGATGGCAACCACGACCAGTGCAGATGCAACTGGGACTGAGAAAACAACGACTTCACCACTTCCGCAGGATGCACAGGCTTCTGAGCCAACAGATGCAAAAGGAACTGTGGATGGTCGGACAGTGACAGGTATTGAGGAACAGCTTAATAAAGAAGGCGAGACAGCAGATTCTGTTACTAAAACAGCTACGGAAGGCACAAAAGAGTTTTATACCATTTCAACTAAGAGTGGTAAGATTTTTTATCTGATCATCGACAATTCAAAATCTCAGGATAATGTGTATTTCCTTACAGAAGTCAGCGAGAAAGATCTGATGAACTTCACACTTTCTGATTCCGTGACACTTCCGGAAGTAGATACTGTTTATGCAGAACCAGAGAAACAGGCTGAAGAAGAAAAGCCGGAAACAACTGAGACAGCTGAGAAAGATAAGGTAGAGGATGAAATCCAGATGCCAGAAGATAAAAGTCCATTTGGAACGTATCTTCTGATTGCACTGGTTGCAGTAGGAGCTGCGGCAGGAGGATATTACTTCAAAGTCTATAAACCAAAGCATGAATATGATGACGAGGATGAGATGGAAGAGGATGAAGATGAATCCGAAGATTCAGAATCTGAAAAGCGGGAAGTAGACGATGCAGATGAGCAGGAAGAAAGTATAGAACCAGAAATCCTGAGAGACGAGGATTTTGATGATGCTGTGCTGGAAGATGAAGAAGAGGAGCAGGAGTAAATGAAGTTAGTGATTGCAGAAAAGCCATCGGTTGCGATGGCACTGGCTTCCGTGATTGGAGCCAGAACAAGAAAAGATGGCTACGTGGAAGGAAACGGTTATCTCGTTTCCTGGTGCGTAGGACATCTGGTTGGATTATGTGATGCATCAGAATACGATGAAAAATATAAAAAATGGAGATATGAAGATCTGCCGATTGTGCCGGAATGTTGGAAACACAGGGTATTGGAAGGCACGAAAAAGCAGTTTGGAATCTTGAAAAAACTGATGCGAGATTCCAAAGTAGATGAAGTAATCTGTGCTACAGATGCCGGGCGGGAAGGAGAACTAATCTTCCGTCTGGTGTATGAGCAGGCAGGATGCAAAAAGCCGATGAAGCGGCTCTGGATCTCTTCCATGGAGGAACAGGCAATTAAAGATGGATTTGCGTCATTAAAAGACGGTTCGTGTTATGACAGTCTCTATCAGTCAGCACTTTGCAGGGCAAAGGCAGACTGGCTGGTGGGAATCAATGCGAGCCGTCTTTTTTCCGTTCTGTATAACCAGAATCTGAAAGTTGGAAGAGTACAGACACCAACACTTGCTATGATCGTGGATCGAAATCAGAAGATCAAGGAATTTACCAAAGAAAAATATTATATGGCTCATATCAAGTTTGACGAGATGGATGCGGTCACAGAGCATTTTCAGAAAAAAGAAGATGCAGATAGAGTGGCTGCGGACTGTATGGAGCGTATGTGCGAAGTGGAAAAGGATGATGTGAAAGAAAAAACGGTCCGTCCTCCGAAGCTCTATGATTTGACCACTCTGCAGAGGGAAGCAAACAGAATGTTTGGTTATACCGCACAGCAGACATTGGATGCCGTGCAGGAGATGTATGAGCAGAAGCTGGTCACTTATCCGAGAACAGACAGCCAGTATCTGACAGATGAGATGGGAGAAAGCACTGAAACACTGATTCAGATGTTACTTGGGAAAATGCCTTATGCTGAAGGTCTGGAATATCACCCAGACGTGAGTAAGGTATTAAATTCAAAGAAAGTATCCGATCACCATGCGATTATCCCAACCATGGAAGTAGCCAAAGCAGATATTGGTGAACTGAAAGAACGAAACCGCAAGATTTTGTATCTGATCAGTGCCAGGGTTCTGACAGCAACTGCAGATCCTTATATTTATGAAAGCCATAAATGCCAGATCACCTGCAATTATCATACGTTTTATCTCACAGCAAAGAAAACAAAGCAGGAAGGATTCAAGGCGATCGAAAATAAATTGAAACAGTTCTTTGGCGTAAAGATTGAGAAAGAAGAGCCGGAGCTGGATATCTGGGCAGGCAAGCATTACGGTCCCTGTGATTCTTTGGTATCGGAGCATTTCACACAGCCACCGAAACAGTACACAGAAGATACCCTGCTTTCTGCGATGGAACGTGCAGGGAATGAAGAACTGACCGAAGATACAGAAAAGAAAGGACTTGGTACTCCGGCAACAAGGGCAGCAATCATTGAAAAACTGATTCAGTCTGGTTTTGTGAAAAGGGAAAAGAAAAATCTGGTGCCGACAGATGATGGTAATGTATTGATTACAGTTCTGCCAGATGAGATTAAATCTCCGAAGATGACCGCAGAGTGGGAAATGGCATTGAATCACATTGCCCAGAATACAGAGACAGCAGATGAATTCCTAAATGGGATTACAGAACTGATGCAGGAACTGGTTGCCAGGTATCAGGGAATTTCAGAAGAAAAGAAAAATCAGTTTCAGGGAAAGGCAAAAGGAGAAGTCATTGGCAAATGTCCCCGATGTGGAGCAGATGTCCAGGAAGGGAAAGTAAACTTTTACTGTTCTGACCGGAACTGTACTTTTACCTTATGGAAGAATGATAAATTCCTTGCGAGTCAGGGAAAAAAGATGGATAAGACGGCAGCAAAGAAGTTCCTGTCTAAAGGAAAAATCCATTATAAGGATCTGGTATCAAGAAAAACAGGGAGACAGTACGAAGCAACTGTGGAGATGGTTGATCCCGGAGAGGGAAATGTACAGTTCAATCTGATTTTTCCACAACGATAAGTAGTGTATTGCAGGCAGTCTAAGGACTGTCTGTTTTAATACAAATATATGAAAGAGAGGACCTTAGCATGAAGAAAAAAGGTAATTTTAGAAAAGTAGTATCTGGCTTGCTGGCAGGCATGACAATGCTTAGTACAGTGCTATCTCCGATGACGGCATATGCAGCGGAGATCCAGCCAGAGGAGAAACCTCCACTTTATGAGGAAGTGAAAGACCTTCTGGATGAAGATGAGGTGGTGACTGCCAAAGATTATGAAATCGAAACAGGCAGTGTATTTAATGTGAAATCAGATTATACCGGACTGGAAATCAAGGATGATAACAAGGTTAAAGTCACATTTGAGGAAGCAAAGAATGATAAGAATGAGGATTTTACGACAGATCATGCGGACACTTACAAAGCGGTCTATTATGTGGAACCGGTAAATCAGGAGCATCCGAAGTACCAGATCAGCCGAAAGCTGATTGTGCGTGAGAAAGAAACAGAAGTGCAGACAGAAACTGCAGGGAGTGAAGCAGTAACCGAATCAGAAACAGCTGGCAGTGAACAGCAGACAGAGGAAACGGAGAATTCAGAAGCAGACTCGGAATTGCTTCCAACAGAGGAAGTGACGGAAAGCGAGATAGAAGAATTTGATTCTCAGGCAAGCGAACTATTACCGGATATGGAAGAAGATACTGAAAATACAACGGATTCGGAAACAGGTCTTACAGTATCGGATGCAATGGAGCAGGCGGAAGAGGAAGGAATTGATTTATACGCCATGGAAGCTGGTGAAACAGTCACTTTTATGGCAAAGACAAGTGCAAGAAGTGTACAGAAAGTATCTGTTACAAGAGGAACTCTGTATCGTTATGCGGATTATGGTTATGGTTCTTATCTTACCTATCAGTATACGGTTCAGTTTGGAAATGTATCTGCGACTGCTTACTGTGTACAGCCATCAAAACCGGGACCAGGAACAGGTAATTACACGATTAGTAAAGTCGGAGATGGAAAAACATTAGCTAAGGTATGTTATTACGGAACCAAGGCAGCAGGAGATGAAGGATTCTTTACAGAAGAGAATGGTTATGGAAATCTTAGTGCTGGAGCAAAATTCATTCTTGTTCATCTGGCGGCTTCTTATGCTAATGGAAGTGGCGACGCTTTTTCCGGAGCGAATAGTACAGCCAAGAATTTAGCAATGAAATTGTATAATTATTGTGTTTCACAGCCAGAAATACCGGATGTAGCAATGTCATTTTCTGATGGAGATGTAAAAGCTTATGTGGATGGCAATTCACAGAGAACCAAAGATATTACATTCAAAGCAGATAAGCTACAGACAATTACGATGAAGCTTCCGTCTGGTGTGAAACTTCATAATCTAAGCACAGGCACAACAAGTAAAGCTGGTGCAAGTGTAGAAATTTGCGGAGGAACAAAGTTTTATCTTTCTGCACCACTGACACAGGTGAGTGACGTGGCACAGAGCTGGTCTTCTACAATGAAGGGAAGTATTACAAAAGATTACTCTGCTTATAAAATCACCACCGGATCTGACACGCAGGATCTTGCGTTGGTATTTGGTGAAGGTGTGACAGATGAAAAATATATTGATTTCAAAGTGTCTTGGATTGAACAGGCTACGATCGAAATCGTAAAGAAAGACGATACAGCGGATGTCAATCTTGCAGGTGCAGTATTCGGTGTATACAGCGATGAGGCATGTACAAAGCTGATCACTCAGATGCCGGCAACAGATAAGAATGGAAAATCCTCTGTTACGATCATCAAGACACAGGATACCGTTTATCTGAAAGAGATCACAGCGCCACAGGGATATGTAGTAAATGCAACGGCAACAAATGTGAAACTGGTAGCAAGTAAGACCTCGGCTGTGACCGTGGAAAACAAGGAGCAGCTGGCAGAGCTTACCATTTACAAAGAAGGTCAGGTTCTTATCGGTGCAGAAGTCAGTGAGAGTGGAACCGTATTCCAGTATGAGAACCGCAGACAGAAAAATGCAGTATATAACGTGTATGCCGGAGCGGATATCGTAACTGCTTATGGCACAAAAGTGTACAGCAAAGGTGACTTGGTAAAAGAAAATCTGACAACAGGTGAGAATGGTTCTGTCACACTGAAAAACCTGCATCTTGGAACCTATGTGGTAAAAGAAGCAAAAGCACCGGACAATTTCTATAACGGCAGCGAAGAAAAGCCAGTGACTCTGACCTATGCCGGACAGAATAAAGAAGTTGTATTTGCAGATGTGACTTTTAACAACGAGAGACAGAAAGCAGATGTTTCCGTAGTAAAACAGGATAAAGACACCAAGAAACCACTGAATGGCGGTATTTTTGCTCTGTATGCATCCGATGATATTAGAAATGCAGACGGAACCGTTGTTGTGAAAAAAGGAACACTGATTGAGAAAGCAACTACTGGAGCAGATGGGAATGCAAAATTCACAGCGGATCTTCCGATTGGATATTCCTATTTTGTAAAAGAAGATCAGGCACCGGAAGGCTATGTAAGAAATACAGAAGATGTGTATACGTTCAAGTTTTCTTACACCAATGATAAAGAAGCAACCGTATCTTTTGCCCATACCTTCAGTAATGACCGTGTGACAGCAAAGATCAATTTATTCAAAGTTGATAAAGAAACAGGAAAAGCAGTACCGCAGGGAGATGCCACACTGAAAGGTGCAGTTTATGGTCTGTATGCCCGTGAAGATATTGTGCATCCGGACGGAGCAACCGGAACTATTTATAAAGCAGGAGAACAGATAGCATCTCTTACAACAGATGACAAAGGACAGGCTTCTGTAAATGGCTTGTATCTTGGCAAATATTATATCAAAGAGATTACACCTCCGACCGGATACCTGGCAGATACAGAAGAGCATGATCTTACGTGCAGTTATGAAGGAGATATGACAGCAGAAGTGAAAAGAGAGTGCACTTCCAGTGAGCAGGTCATCAAGCAGCCATTCCAGATTATTAAAGCAGCCAACAATGGAAAGACAGATGCAGATCTGTTATCCGGAGCTGGATTTACAGTTTATCTGAAATCTTCCCTTACAAAGAAAGCAGATGGCAGTTATGATTTTGATTCTGCAAAACCAGTAGTGAGTGGAGAAAAAGGAGCAACTGAGATTTTCACAGATGAAAAAGGGTATGCCTGCAGTATTCCATTACCATTTGGAAGCTATATCGTGCGTGAGACAACAACACCGCACAACTACAAGCCAGTCGATGATTTTGAAGTGAATATCACAGAGCATCATCCAAATGAGCCACAGATCTGGCGAGTGCTTCTGGATGAAGAGTTTAAGGCAAAACTGAAAATCGTGAAAAAAGACGATGAAACAAAGAAATCCGTCCTGATTGCAGGAACAGAATTTAAAGTGTACGACCTGGACAACAAGAAGTATGTGGAACAGGTAACAACTTACCCAGTGACAACAACCCATAAGTCCTATTTTACGGACAGCCAGGGATATCTGATCATGCCGAAGAATCTGAAGATCGGACATTACCGCATTGAGGAAGTCAACGCACCGGAAGGGTACACAATCAACAAGAACTATGTAGAGATTGCGGTGGATGCAAACACAGCATACCAGATGGATTCTGAGAGCGGAGATGCCATTATTACGGTAGATTACGAGAACCATCCGGTAAAAGGAAAGCTGACGATCTATAAAAAAGGTGAAATGCTGACCGGATTCAAAAAGGATTTTGTTTATGAAGAAAGATACCTTAAGGGTGCGGAATTTAATGTCTATGCAGCTGAAAATATCTATACACCGGATTATCAGAAAGATGAAAACGGAAACAGACAGCTGATCTATGCAAAAGATGCACTGGTAACAACGGTAACGACTGGAGAAGACGGAAAAGCAGTTGCAGAGAATCTGCCGCTTGGTTCTTACTATGTGGTAGAAAAGACTGCACCGGAAGGATTCGTACTGAACCATGACAGATCAGAAGTCGCATTTGTCTATGCCAATCAGGATACACCTGTGATCGAACAGGAAGTGACTGTTGGCGATGACCGACAGAAAGTTGCAATCCAGGTAGAAAAACAGGATGCAGAAAATGGTGCAACCGTAGCAGGAGCTGTCTTTGGTATCTATAACAAAGCGGATATCAAGGCAGATGGAAAAGCAATCGTGAAAGCAGACACACTCTTACAGGAAATGACTTCTGATAATGATGGTCTTGCGGCATGTACGCTGGATCTGCCACTTGGACAGTATTATGTGAAGGAGTTAAAGGCACCGGCGGGATTTGTATCCTCTGATGAAGTTCTGAATCTGGATGCTTCTTACCAGGGACAGGATGTGAAGACAGTAAAACTGAAAACTGTGAAAAAGAACCAGCCGACAACAGTAGAAATCACGAAATCTGATGTAACAACAGGTGTGGAGCTGGATGGGGCAAAACTCACCGTTCTTGATAAAGAAGGAAATGTTGTGGATCAGTGGACGTCTGTAAAAGATCAGCCACATGTGATCAAACGCCTGACAGTTGGAGAGGAATACACTCTTCGTGAGGAAATGGCACCTTATGGATATCTGAAAGCAACGGATGTGAAGTTCACTCTGGAAGATACCGCCGAGATTCAGAAAGTAGAGATGAAAGATGAAGTACCGACAGGACTTCTGATCATCAACAAAAATGGAGAGTTTTTGGATAAGGTAACACTTTTGGATCATGTAAAAGGTACCGTGGAGCATCTTTTTGAGTATGTAACCGGAAGCCTTACAGATGTGACGTTCGATGTATTTGCTGCGGAAGATATCAAAGCGGCAGATGGTGTCAGTGAAGATTATTTCAAAGCAGATGAAAAAGTGGGAACCATTACTACAGATTCCAATGGTATTGCACAGATGGGAGATCTCCCGGCTGGAAAATACTATGTGAAGGAAGTAAAAACAGCCCATGGTTATGTGCTGGACAAAGAGCCGAGATATGTTGATCTTTCTTACCGTGATCAGGACACACCAGTCATCACTTATGATGAGAAATGGCAGAATGCCCGTCAGAAAGTAAAGATTACGGTTCTGAAGAAAGAAAAGGATACAGAACGTGTCCTTGCAGGTGGTGTCTTCGGTCTTTATACCAGTGAAAATATCAAAAATGCAAAGGGCGAGGTACTTCTTGAGAAAGACAGTCTGATTGAGCAGCGGGTAACGGATGAAAAAGGACAGATCACTTTTACGGCAGATCTTCCGGTAGACGGAAAATACTATGTGAAAGAGATCTTTGCACCGGACGGATTTGTTACAACAGATGAAGTACAGGAATTTACCTTTGAATATGCTGGAGAAGACCAGGCAGAAGTAAGCTACGACTTTACTTTTGAAAATCAGCCAACCACAGTAGAGCTGACCAAAACAGACCTGACAACAGGCAAAGAACTTCCAGGTGCACACCTGAAAGTAACGGATTCAGATGGCAATACAGTAGATGAATGGACTTCTACGGAAGAATCCCATGTGATCAAAGAACTGGTTGTTGGTAAGGAATACACCATGACAGAGACAAAACCGGCAGATGGATATGTCACTGCAGAAAGTATTACTTTCACAGTAGAGAATACAGCAGAGGTTCAGAAGCATGAGATGAAAGATGATGTGACAAAAGTGCAGATCAGTAAGACGGATATCACAGGAGAAACTGAGATTCCGGGTGCGAAACTGACAATTCTCGATAAGGATGATCAGGTAGTAGAGAGCTGGATTTCCACAGAGGAAGCACACTATATTGAAAAACTGCCAATCGGTAAATACACCTTACGTGAAGAGCAGGCACCGAAAGGATATCTTCTGACAGCCGATGTGACATTTGAGGTGAAAGATACCGGAGAAATCCAGAAAGTGGCTATGAAAGATGATACTGCCAAGGGAAAAGTGATTCTCAATAAGACAGATAAATCGTCAGGAGAACCACTGAAAGGGGTAGAATTTGAACTCCGTGACAGCAAAGGAAAAGTTCTGGAAACTTTAAAGACAGATGCTGCCGGTCATGCAGAAAGTAAGCTGTATGAGATTGCCACATTTAAGAACGGCAAATATGATACAGCGATCAAGTATTATCTGGTGGAAACAAAGACACTGGATGGATACACACTGGATCAAACCAAGCATGAAGTGACATTTGCTTATGCAGATGACAGTACACCGGTTGTAGAAGTTACCTTTAATCTGACAAATGAGAAGCCGGAAGTTCCAGAAACACCGAACACACCGGATACACCACAGTCCCATGAAGAGACGAAGGTATCAAACGCACCAAAAACAGGTGACAGCACAAATATCTGGCTGCCGATCCTGCTTCTGATAATCTCCACAGGAGGTATGGCAGGACTTTATATCAGCAGAAAAAGGAAAAACAAATAAGGAAACTAAAACCAACGGTTATGATTGGGAGCCTCTATGTGAGGCTCCCTTTTTCATACAAAAAATCACAGAAAGGAACAGAAAACTATGATGAAAGCAATGGAAAAAAGACAGGAAGCACGAAAAAACCAGGAGAAAACAGTAAAGAGAATGATGGCTTATCAGAAGAAAGCTGAGCAGATGGTCAACAGAAAAAGAATGAACCATCACATGATCAGAAAGGGGTAAAAGCGTATGATGAACAGAAAAGAATTTTATGAATATGTCAAAGACAATGTAAAGGAGTATCTGCCAGAGTCTTACAGGGACGCAGAAATTAAACTTCAGGAAGTAGAAAAAAACAATGGACTGAAGCTTACTGGCATTACAATTCCAAATGGGAATCAGAGAATCGTACCGACAGTCTATCTGGATTCCCTCTACCAGGAATATATCAATGGGAAAGATGTAGATTCTTGTGTTGGGGATGTAGCTGATATGC
>ERZ773243.2063-NODE-2063-length-18616-cov-5.678466_pt1 | contig 18616 bp, 18 predicted proteins | sample MGYA00580520_ERZ773243 | MGnify/ENA primary metagenome ERZ773243 (study PRJEB29015, sample SAMEA2737747) | human gut metagenome | biome: human gut; feature: human-associated habitat; material: faeces | place: China | collected 2012 ... | reverse complement strand
TTTTGAAAAGAGGTAGACCCCTATGAAAAAGATTCTCGCGCTTGTGCTCGCAGCCATCATGCTGCTGAGCGTCCTCTCCGCCTGCAAGAGCAGCGCGGACGAGACTCCCACGGTCGACCCGGCTGAGACCGAGCAGACCACCACGGAAGAAACCACCACCCCCGAAGAAGAAACGCCGGAAGAGGAAGCGCAGCCGTCCCAGGAAGAACTGGATCAGGCCGCTGCCGATGAGGTCGCTGCCATGATCGACGCCATCTATGTGCAGGAGCGCACCGATGACACCGACGCCCAGTGCGAGGCCGCCAAGGCCGCGTGGGACGCCCTGACCGACGCGCAGAAGGAGCTTGTCGAAGGCGACGAGGCCAGCCCCGACTACTTCGGCCTCGACACCGGCGACGCCAGCAAGGACGATGCGCGCAACCAGGACGACATCGGCGAGAACGAGCTGCTCGTCGTCTCCTTCGGCACGTCCTACAATGACAGCCGTGTTGCCGACATCAAGGGCATCGAAGACGCCCTTCAGGAAGCCAACCCCGACTGGTCTGTCCGTCGTGCGTTCACCGCGCAGATCATCATCAACCATGTTCAGGCGCGTGACGGCGAGAAGATCGATAATATGCAGCAGGCGCTTGAGCGCGCTGTCGCCAACGGCGTCAAAAACCTCGTTGTCCAGCCGACGCACCTGATGCACGGTGCCGAGTACGACGAGATGATGGAGATGATTGACTCCTACCGCGACAAGTTCGAGAGCGTTGCCGTGGCTGAGCCCCTGCTGGGCGAGGTCGGCTCTGACGCCACCGTGATCAACTCCGACAAGGAAGTGGTTGCCAAGGCCGTGACCGAGGCCGCCGTGAAGGATGCCGGTTACGAGAGCCTGGACGCCGCCGCTGCCGAGAAGGTCGCCTTCGTGTTCATGGGCCACGGCACTTCCCACACTGCAAAGGTGAGCTACAGCCAGATGCAGACCACCATGCAGACCCTGGGCTATGACAATGTGTTCATCGGCACCGTGGAGGGTGAGCCCGAGGAAACCGCCTGCGAGAACGTGATCGAGGCTGTGAAGGCTGCCGGTTACACCAAGGTCGTCCTGCGTCCCCTGATGGTAGTGGCAGGCGATCACGCCAACAACGACATGGCCGGTGCAGACGAGGATTCCTGGCTGAGCCAGTTCAACGCTTCCGGCGCATTTGAGTCTGTGGACTGCCAGATCGCCGGTCTGGGCGAAGTGCCCTCCATTCAGGAGCTGTACGTTGCCCACACCAAGGCTGCCATTGATTCTCTGAACGGCTGAAAATAACTGCCAAATTGCCCGGAGGGAGTGATCTTTTCGGGCAATTTTTCTTTTTGACAGGATTGTGGTATACTGAGACCTGCAGGGAGTTTCTCCCTTTCTGATTCTGAAACATTGAGGTATTTTTCTATGCGCTGCAAACAGATGCTTTCCCTTTCCGTTGTCACCGTGCTGCTGGCCGCTTCTCTGGCAGGCTGCGGCACTTCTTCCACCGCTCCGTCGGCCGTCTCTTCCGAGGCTCCTTCCAGCGCGGCAAGTTCCGCCGCATCCGAAGTCACGGAGACCGCCGCTCTGCCGGACGGCGTATACACTGCCGAGTTTGATACCGACAGCGGCATGTTCCATGCCAACGAGGCCTGCGACGGCAAAGGCACCCTGACCGTCAAGGACGGCAAGATGATCTTCCACGTCAGCCTGGTGTCCAAAAAGATCGTGAACCTGTACCCCGGCCTGGCCGCTGATGCCGAGGCCCACAAAACGGACTGGCTGCTGCCCACCACCGACACTGTGACCTACTCCGACGGCACCAGCGAAGAGGTGTACGGCTACGACATCCCGGTCACCGCATTGGATGAGGACTTCCCGCTGGCCATTCTGGGCTCCAAGGGTACCTGGTACGACCACACCGTGAGCGTGCGCAATGCCCAGCCCAAGACCGAGGAGACCTCCGAGACCCCCGCAGACGGCGAATACACCGTATCTGTGGCACTGGAGGGCGGCTCCGGCCGTGCCACCGTGGACAGCCCCGCTGCCCTGACTGTGGCCGACGGCAAAATGACCGCCACCATCGTCTGGTCCAGCCCCAACTATGACTATATGGTCGTGGACGGCGAGAAGTACCTGCCCACCAACACCGAGGGCAACTCCACCTTTGAGATCCCGGTCGCTGCCCTGGGCACCCCGCTGGCCGTGACCGCCGACACGGTGGCCATGAGCACCCCGCACGAGATCGAATACACCCTGACCTTTACTTTGGAGTAACCTTCCATGAAGCTGACCCGCGCTCAATTTTTAAAGGCACTGCCCGCCGCGGTGCTGGCGCTTGCAGGCTGCACTGCCGCGCCTACTGCACCGGCCGATACGGACGAGCTGGTGTTTGACCACGCCTACCCGCTGGACTACGCCACCCAGTTTACCGCCGACTGCTATGCGGACGGCTCTACCCTGCTGACCATCCCGGACGCACAGGCAAAGTTCCTTGTCCGGCCGGAAGGCGCTGCCACCCTGCGCACTGTGCCCGAGGGCGTGACCGTTTTGCAGCAGCCGGTGCAGAACCTCTATCTGGTGTCCACCTCGGTGATGGACCTGTTCCTTGCACTGGACGCACTGGACTGCATCGCCCTGAGCGGCACCCGCGCCGAGGGCTGGTATCTGGACGAGGCCCGGCAGGCCATGCTGGACGGGCGCATTGCCTATGCAGGCAAATACAGCGCCCCGGACTACGAGCAGATCCTTGCCGCGAATTGTGGTCTTGCCATCGAGAACACCATGATCTACCACACCCCGGAGGTCAAGGAGCAGCTGGAGCGCTTCGGCATCCCGGTGCTGGTGGAGCGTTCCAGCTACGAGAGCGGCCCGCTGGCCCGCATGGAGTGGATCAAATTCTACGGCATCCTGCTGGGCAAGGAGGAACTGGCACAGCAGGTGTTTGACCGACAGGCGGAGCGCATCGCTCCCCTGCTGGACCAGCAGTCCACCGGCAAGAGCTGCGCGTTCTTTTCTATCTCGGCCAACAATCTGGCCAACGTGCGCAAGGGCGGCGACTATGTGGCCCGCATGATCGAGATGGCCGGGGCCGACTATGTGTTTGCCGATCTGACCGACAACGGCAACAGCCTTTCCACCATGAACCTGCCGCTGGAAGACTTCTACGCCGGTGCACGGGACGCCGACTTTCTGATCTACAACAGTACCATTGAGGGCGTTGTCTCCACCACCGACGAGCTGGTGGCCAAGTGCTCCCTGCTGGCGGACTTCAAGGCTGTGCAGAATGGGCATGTCTGGTGCGTTGCCCAGAGCTTTTTCCAGCAGAGCATGGAATTGGCCGATTTTATCCTGGAGCTGCACCGTCTGTTCACCGAGGATGCGCCGGACGGATTGCAGTATTTCATTCACGTTGAGTAAGGAACCGCTTATGACCCGCAAAAAACGCTATCTGTTTTCTTATCTCCTGCTGGCGCTGGCGCTGGTGGTTCTGTTTGCCGCCAACCTGTTCTGGGGCAGTGTTGCCCTGACCCCCGGTGCCGTGCTGGCGGCCCTGACCGGCCGCGGGCAGGACGCACTGTCGGTGGGCATCATCACCCAGCTGCGCCTGCCCCGGGCCGTGATGGTGGTGTTGCTGGGCGCGGCACTCTCTGCGGCAGGCTATCTGCTGCAGACCTTTTTTGCCAACCCCATCGCCGGGCCTTTTGTCATGGGCATTTCCAGCGGAGCCAAGCTGGCCGTAGCACTGGTGATGGTGGTGTTCCTGAACCACGGCCTGCTCACCAGCTCCCTCACCCTGATCCTGGCCGCCTTTGCGGGGGCTATGGCCGCCATGGCCTTTGTGCTGGCGGTGGCCCGTCGGGTGCAACGCATGAGCATTCTGGTCATCTGCGGCGTCATGATCGGTTACATCTGTTCCGCTGTCACCGAGTTCGTGGTGGCATTTGCGCAGGACTCCAACATCGTCAACCTGCACAACTGGTCACAGGGCAGCTTTTCCGGCATGACCTGGGGCAATGTACAGGCGGCGGCACTGGTGGTGCTGCCTGCGCTGGCAGCAGCCTTCTGCCTCTCCAAACCCATGAGCGCCTACCAGATGGGCGAAGCCTATGCCCAGAGCGTGGGCGTGAACGTGAAGCGTTTTTCCCGGCTGCTGGTACTGCTTTCCAGTCTGCTGGCGGCCTGTGTCACGGCCTTTGCGGGGCCCATCTCCTTTGTGGGCATCGCAGTGCCGCATCTGGTCAAGCAGCTGCTGGGCAGCGCAAAGCCGCTGGTGGTGCTGCCGGGCTGCTGCCTGGGCGGGGCCGCCTTCTGTTTGCTGTGCGATCTGATCGCCCGCAGCCTGTTTGCTCCCACGGAGCTTTCCATCAGCGCGGTCACCGCCGTGTTTGGTGCGCCGGTGGTCATCGGGCTGCTCATCCGCCGGAACCGGGAGGGTGCACAATGAAGGAATTTCTCTGTGAAACGCAGGAGCTTGCCATCGGCTACGGCAAAACGCCGCTGGCCTCCGGCATTGCACTGGGGGCAAATCCGGGGCAGATCCTTGTCCTTGTCGGCCCCAACGGTGCGGGCAAATCCACCCTGCTCAAAACACTGGCCGGGCAGCTGGCCCCGCTGGGCGGTGCTGTATTGCTGGACGGGCAGGACCTGACCGCCTACACCGGCACGGCCCGGGCGCAGAAGCTGGCTCTGATGCTGCCCCACACCCGCCACACCGAGCTGACCACCTGCTTTGAGTTTGCCGCCGCCGGGCGCATTCCTTACACCGGGCGACTGGGCATTCTGTCCGACGCCGACCGGCAGGCCGTGCAGGATGCACTGGAAATTGCCGGAGCTGCGCATCTCGCGGACCGGGACTTCAACTGCATCAGTGACGGCCAGCGTCAGCGTGTTTTGCTGGCCCGTGCCATCTGCCAGCAGCCTAAAGTGCTGCTGCTGGACGAGCCCACCTCCTTTCTGGACATCAAGGGCAAGATCGAGCTGCTGACCATCCTGCAGAAGCTGGCCCATGAACAGGGCCTTGCGGTCATCGTGAGCCTGCATGAGCTGGACATGGCACAGAAGATCGCGGACGCAGTGGTGTGCGTGTTCCCGGACCATGTTTCCGGCGTGCTGACCCCGGATGCCGCCTTTGCCCCGGACAACATCCGCGCGCTTTATGCGCTGAGCAAAGAACAGTATACGGCCCTGTTCGGGCAGGCAAAGCCCCAAAAGCCCACGTTCGAGCACTACGTCCGCAGCGGGCAGAAGCTGCTGCGCTGCGGCTATACCACCGGCACCTGTGCGGCGCTGGGGGCAGCGGGCGCGGCCCGGCTGCTGCTCACCGGCCATGCGCCGGAGACGGTGGCGCTGCGCACCCCAAAGGGCATCGTGGTGGAGGTAGCACCCCTGTTCTGCCGCCGCACCGACACTGGGGCCGAATGCGCCATTGAAAAGGACGGCGGCGACGACGTGGATGTGACCACCGGCTTGCCGGTGATCGCCACAGTGGAACTGCTGCCGGGCTGCACGGACATCCGCATCGACGGCGGCAGAGGTGTGGGCCGGGTGACAAAACCCGGCCTCGATCAACCCGTTGGTGCCGCCGCCATCAACCATGTGCCCCGGCAGATGATCGCCGAGGCCCTGCGCCGGGAGGCTGAAGCCGCCTGTTATACCGGCGGCTTTGCGGTGACCATTTCCATCCAGAACGGCGAGGAAGTGGCCCGGCGCACCTTCAACCCGCACATCGGGGTGGAGGGCGGCCTTTCGGTGCTGGGCACCAGCGGCATCGTGGAGCCCATGAGCCAGCAGGCCATTCTGGACACCATCCAGCTGGAAATGAACCAGGCTGTTTTGCGGGCCGGTACCCCAAAGCGGCTCATCCTTGCCCCGGGCAACTACGGGCTGGACTACCTGCACGACACCTACCCGGCCTTTGCGGCCATCCCGGTGGTCAAGACCTCCAACTTCATCGGAGATACGCTGGATATGGCAGCCTCTGCCGGGTTTGAACAGGTGCTGCTGGTGGGCCATGTGGGCAAGCTGGTCAAGGTGGCCGGCGGCATCATGAACACCCACTCCCACACGGCCGACTGCCGCACCGAGCTGTTCTGTGCCCATGCCGCCCTCTGTGGAGCAGGCCGGGAGCTGTGCGCGGCTTTGTACGCCGCCGCCACCACCGACGCCTGTCTGGAGCTGCTGGACGCCGCCGGACTGCGCGCCACGGTGCTGGAAAGCCTGCTGGATGCCATCCAACTGCACCTCGACCGCCGGGCGGGCGAAGCCTTCCGGGTGGGTGCGGTGCTGTTTTCCAACCAGCACGGGCCGCTTGGCGCAACACAAACTGCAAAGGAGCTGCTTGAACAATGGAACAACGCATGACCGGCACCTTTTACGGGGTCAGCGTCGGCCCCGGCAATCCGGAGCTGCTGACTTTGCAGGCCGTGCGTCTGCTGCGGCAGTGCCCAGTGCTGGCTGCGCCGCAGACCGCTTCCGGGCAGATGCTGGCGCTGGACATCGCCCGCCGGGCACTGGGCGCAGAGCTGGACGGCAAGACCATCCTGCCCCTGCAGTTCGCCATGAGCCGGGACGCCGCCGTGCTGCGCGCTTCTCACGAGACCGCTGCCAGCGCAGTGCGGCCCTTTCTGGATGCCGGGCAGGATGTGGCCATGCTGAACCTGGGTGACGTGTCCATTTATGCCACCTTTGGCTATCTGCAGGAGATCCTGCAGGCGCAGGGCTATGCCACCGCGATGGCGGCGGGTGTGCCCAGCTTCTGCGCGGCAGCAGCCCGGCTGAATCAGCCCCTTACCGGCGGCATGGACGCTCCGCTGACCATCGCCCCCGGCAGCCGGGCCGACGAGGTATTGGACACCCCCGGTACAAAAGTCCTGATGAAAACCGGGCGTCAGCTGCCCGCCCTGCTGGACACCCTGGACGCCCACGGTGCGTTGAGCCGCAGCGCCCTCGTGTGCAGCTGCGGCCTGCCGGATGAAACGATTTTCCCCGACCTTTCGACTGCGCGCCCGCCGCAGGATGGCAGCAAGGCCGGATATTTTGCAACGGTACTGGTAAAGGAGTAACTGCTATGGTACACTTTGTAGGCGCGGGGCCCGGGGCCCCGGACCTGATCACTCGGCGGGGCGCAGCCCTGCTGCAGGAGGCTGATTGCATCATCTACGCGGGCAGTCTGGTCAACCCGGCCCTGCTGGGACTGGCAAAACCCGGCTGCGCCATTTACAACAGCGCCGAGATGACGTTGGAACAGGTGCTGGATGTGATGCGCACCATGGAGGCAGACGGCAAAATCACCGTGCGCCTGCACACCGGCGACCCCTGCCTGTACGGGGCCATCCGGGAGCAGATGGATGCACTGGACGCTGACGGCATCGCCTACGATGACACGCCCGGCGTGTCCAGCTTCTGCGGCGCGGCGGCGGCACTGAATGCCGAATACACCCTGCCCACCGTGAGCCAGACCGTGATCATCACCCGCATGGAAGGCCGCACCCCGGTGCCCGAGCGGGAAAAGCTGGCCAGTCTTGCCGCCCACGGGGCCACTATGGTGATTTTTCTGTCCATCGGTCTGGTGGACAAGGTGCAGGATGCTCTGCTGCAGGGCGGTGCCTACACGCCGGACACCCCCGCCGCCGTGGTATACAAGGCCACCTGGCCGGAGCAGAAAACCGTGCGCTGTACCGTGGGTTCTCTGGCGCAGAGCGTGCACGACGCCGGCATCATTAAAACAGCGCTCATCGTGGCAGGCGATTTCCTTGGCACCCGGTACGAGCGCAGCAAGCTGTACGACCCCGGTTTTACCACCGCGTTCCGCAGGGGGTCCGACCAATGACCCGGGCCTATCTGGCCTTTACCGACACCGGTCTGGCACTGGCCCGGCGGCTGGCAGACGCCCTGCCCGGCAGTGTGGACCGCTGCGGCAGCGGCGGCGTCTCCCTTGCCGGGTGGACCGCCCTGCAGTTTGCGCAGAGCGACGCCCTTGTTTTTGTGGGAGCCGTGGGCATTGCGGTGCGGGCCATTGCGCCGCACTGCCGCAGCAAGGCGTCGGACCCGGCGGTGGTGGTACTGGACGAATGCGGCCGCTTTGCGGTGCCGGTGCTGTCCGGTCATCTGGGCGGTGCCAATGACCTGGCCCGTGCACTGGCCGCCGTGTGCGGAGCCGTTCCGGTGATCACCACGGCCACCGACGCCCACGGCATTTTTGCGGTGGACGAGTGGGCAAAGCACCAGAACTGCACGGTGCTGGAAGCGGAGCGCATCAAGCATGTCAGCAGCAAGCTGCTGGCCGGGCAGTCGGTGCGGTTTGCCGCTGAGTTTCCCGTGCAGGGCACCCCGCCCGCCGGGGTGGATCCTGCACGGACCCCTGCCGAAGCCGATTTTGCCCTTACTCTCTCCCCTGCCGGGGACGCTTTGCATCTGGTGCCCCGCATCGGGGTGCTGGGCATCGGCTGCCGCAGGGGGACATGTGCCGAGCAGTTGGAAGCCGCCTTTGCGGACTTCTGTGCCCGGCACAGCCTTGCCCCGGCGTGCATCACGGCGGTGGCCAGCATCGACCTGAAGGCTGACGAGGCCGGGCTGCTGGCGTTCTGCCGGACCCACGGCTGGCCCATCACATTTTATTCTGCGGAGCAGCTGCGGGCACTGCCCGGGCCGTTCACACCATCTCCCTTCGTGCAAAGCGTCACCGGGGTGGACAACGTGTGTGAGCGGGCCGCTGTGCTGGCGTCCGGCGGCTGCATCCGCATCCCGAAACAGGCGGGCGGCGGTGTGACCTTTGCGCTGGCGCTGTGCCCCTATGCCCCGGACTGGAGGTGGCAGAATGGCTGATATCGTATATGTGGTCGGACTTGGCCCCGGCGACCCGCAGTTTTTGACCGCACAGGCGCAGAGCGCCCTGGAAGAAGCCGAGGTGCTGTGCGGCTATCCGGTCTATCTGGATCTGGTACGCCCCTATTACCCGGAAAAAGAATATTACGCCACCGGCATGACCAAAGAACTGGACCGCTGCCGCTGGGCGCTGGAAACTGCCCACAGCGGCCGGACCGTGGCTCTGGTGTGCAGCGGTGACGCCGGAGTGTACGGCATGGCCAGCCCCCTGCTGGAGCTGGCCGAAGGCTGCCCGGACGTGACCGTGGAGGTGGTGCCCGGCCTGACTGCCGCCCTGAGCGGCGGCGCGGTGCTGGGTGCCCCGCTGGCCCATGATTTCTGTGTGCTCTCTCTTTCCGACCGGCTCACCCCGTGGGAGGTCATCGAAAAGCGGCTGGCCGCAGCGGCCATGGGCGATTTCTGCATGGCGGTGTACAACCCTTCTTCCAAGGGGCGGCCGGACTATCTGGCCCGGGCCGTGCGCATCCTGCTGCAAAACGGCAAGGCCCCGGACACCGTCTGTGGGCTGGTGCGCAACATCGGCCGGGAGGGCCAGAGCGCTCAGGTGCTGACGCTGGCCCAGCTGGAACAGACGCCCGTGGATATGTTCACCACCGTGTACATCGGCAACCGCAACACCCGGGTGCTGCAGGGCCGCATGGTCACGCCGCGGGGGTACCGCGTATGAGGGCAGTGGTGTTCAGCGGCACCACCGAGGGCCGCATTTTTTCCCGGCAGCTGGCCCAGCTTGGGGCGGACGTTCTGGTGAGCGTGGCCACCCCGCTGGGCAGCGAGGAACAGGGCAGCTTTGCCGGCATCATGGTGCACTGCGGCCGGTTGACCCCGGACGAGATGGCCGCCCTTGTGCAGGGAGCCGACCTGTGCGTAGACGCCACCCACCCCTATGCGGTGGACGCCACCCGCAACATCCGCACGGCCTGCCGCACCGCCGGGGTGGAATATCACCGGCTGCTGCGTGCGCAAAGCCCCCTGCCTGCCGGGAGCATGGTGTTCCAGTCGGCGGCACATGTGGCGGATTTTCTGGTCCAAACGCAGGGCAATGTCCTGCTGGCCACCGGGGCCAAGGAGCTGCCTGCCTTTGCGCAGCTGGCCCCGGAACGGCTGTACCCCCGTGTGCTGCCTACACTGGACGGCATTGCCGCCTGCGAGGCCGCGCACATCCCTCACAAGAATATCCTTGCTTTACAAGGGCCGTTCTCCTACGCGCTGAACCGGGCCCTGCTGGAGCAGTTCTCCATTCGCTTTCTCGTGACCAAGGACGGCGGGGCCGCCGGTGGCTTTGCCGAGAAAGCGCAGGCTGCCGCCGACACCGGCGTCCAGCTCATCGTGATCCGCCGCCCGGCCGAGACCGGTGAGACGGCAGACCAGATCCTGACCCGCTGCAGGGAGGTGCTGAAAGGATGATCACACTCATTGGTATGGGCTCCGGCACCCCCGGCAGCCTGACCGCACAGGGTCTTGCCGCCCTGCAGGGTGCCGACCGCATTCTGGGTGCAAAGCGGCTGCTGGCCACACTGCCGGAGGGCTGCACCGAAAACCGGCAGGCCCTGTACAAACCGGACGAAATTCTGGCCTGTCTGGCCGCGCACCCGGACGAGGAAATTGCGCTGGTGTACAGCGGCGATACCGGGTTCTACTCCGGCGCATCCCAGCTGCTGCCCATGCTGCGGGCCTTTGGCATCTCCTGCCGGGTGCTGCCCGGCCTTTCCAGCGTACAGCTGCTGGCCGCCGCCGTAGGCCGCCCCTGGCAGGACTGGACTCTTGTTTCTGCCCATGGCTGTGCCTGCGACCCGGTGTCCGCCTGCATGAACCATAAAACCGTATTCTTTCTCACCGGCGGGGCCGAGACCCCGGCCACCCTGTGTGCCGCGCTGACCGCCGCCGGGCTGGGCGATGCCCACGCCCTTGTGGGCGAAAACCTTGGCACGCCCGACGAAAAGATCCACTTTGGCACCGCACAGGAACTGGCCGGGCAGGCCTTTGCTTCCCTGAGCGTCCTGCTGGTGGAACATGCCGTTCACCCGGAACACCGCACCCCCGGCCTGCCGGATGAGGCCTTCATCCGGGGCGAGGTGCCCATGACCAAGCAGGAAGTGCGGGCCGCCGCGCTGGCCAAACTGGCCGTGCGCCCCGCCGATACCCTGTGGGACGTGGGGGCCGGTACCGGCAGCGTGAGCGTAGAGCTGGCACTGGCCGCCCCGCAGGGGCATGTGTATGCGGTGGAATGTGAGCCGGACGCCTGCGCCCTCATCCGCCGGAACCGCGAAAAATTTGCGGCGTGGAACCTCTCCCTCATTGAGGGCCGTGCCCCTGCCGCACTGGAAGCCCTGTCTGCCCCGGATGCCGTGTTCATTGGCGGCACCAAGGGCAGCATGGCCGCGGTGGTGGACACGGTTCTGGCCAAAAACGCCAATGCGCGCATCTGCATTGCCGCCATTGCGCTGGAATCCCTGAGCGCCGCCATTGCAGCCCTTACGGCTCATGGCCTTTCCGCTGAGGTGACCCAGCTTGCCGTGAGCCGTACCAGACCGGCAGGCAGGCTCCACCTGCTGACCGCCAACAACCCCATTTTTCTGATCACGGGAGAACGCAAATGATGCAGTTCGTCATCGCCGCACCGCGTTCCGGCAGCGGCAAGACCACCGTCACCTGCGCCCTGCTGGCCGCGTTGAAAAAGCGGGGCATGGACCCCTGTGCCTTCAAGAGCGGGCCGGACTACATCGACCCCATGTTCCACCGGTCGGTGCTGGGGGTGGAGAGCCACAATCTGGATCTTTATCTTTCTGCCAAAAATACGGTACGGGAACTGTACGCCCACTATGCTGCCGGGCACGGGGCTGTGGTGTGCGAAGGGGCCATGGGTTTTTACGATGGGCAAGGCCTGACCACCCGCGCCAGTGCCTGGGAGCTGGCCGATGCGCTGGACCTGCCGGTACTATTGGTGGTACAGCCCAAGGGGGCCAGTGTGACGCTGGCCGCAGAGATCCAGGGCCTTGTGCATTTCAAACCGGAGAGCCACATTGCAGGCATCCTGCTGAATGACTGCTCCGAAAAGCTCTTCCGGATGCTCAAGCCCCTGCTGGAAACCGAGACCGGCCTGCCGGTGCTGGGGTATCTGCCCCGCCTGCCGCAGGCGGTGGTGGAGAGCCGCCATCTGGGCCTGAAAACCGCCGGAGAGATCACCGATCTTGCCCAGAAGATCGGCCTGTTGGCCGATGCGCTGGAAGCAAATCTGGACTGGGCAACGCTGGAAGCGCTGACCGAACGACCGGCTCCTGCCCCGGTGCCGCCGCCTGCTCTGCAAACGGCGGGCGTCCGCATTGCTGTGGCACAGGATAAGGCATTCTGCTTTGCCTACGCCGAAACGCTGGACTGCCTGCGCACTGCCGGGGCAGAGCTGGTGTTCTTCAGTCCGGTGCACGACACCACCCTGCCGGAGGACATCTGCGGGCTGTATCTGCCCGGCGGCTACCCGGAACTGTATGCCCGGCCGCTGAGCGAAAACAAAACCATGCGCGATGCCATCCGGGATGCCGTAAATGGCGGCCTGCCCACGGTGGCAGAGTGCGGCGGCTTTCTGTATCTGGGGCAGACGCTGGAAGATGCCAGCGGTACCGCCTGGCCCATGGCAGGCGTTCTGCCCGGCAAAGGCGTCAAGGTGGGGCGGCTGGTGCGGTTCGGCTATGCCGACATGACCGCCAAAGCCGACAGCCTGCTGTTCCATGCCGGAGAGCATTTGCACATTCACGAATTCCACCACTGGGATTCCACCGACAATGGTTCGGGCTTTTCCGTTTGGAAAAGCGAAAAAGCACAGTGGGAATGCGGATTTGCAAGCATGAGTTTGTACGCCGGTTTCCCGCATCTTTACTGGGCAGGCACTCCCCTGCCCCGCCGCTTTGTAAGTGGTGCAAAGTTCTATCAACGACAAAAGAGAAACACACATGACTGAAACGGAACTGAAAACTTTACTTTCCGGCATCACCCCGCCGGATGAAGCTGCCCGCGCCGCCGCCCACGCCCACTGGGCCGGGTTGGCCAAACCTCTGGGCGGGCTGGGCGCACTGGAAACTTTGCTGGAAGATGCCGCCGCCCTCACCGGCAGTGCGGCGCTGGATGTTTCCCGCCGGGCTGTGCTGGTGCTCTGCTCCGACAACGGCGTGGTGGCTCAGGGCGTGAGCCAGACCGACCAGAGCGTGACCCGCGCAGTGGCGGAGAATCTGGCTGCCCGGCGTACCAGCGTGTGCCAGATGGCCCGTACTGCCCACTGCGATGTGGTGCCCGTGGACATGGGCATGGCCGGTGACCCGCTGCCGGGGGTGGCAGACTGCCGCATTGCCGCCGGTACTGCCGATTTCACGCAGGGTCCCGCCATGACCCGCGCCCAGGCTGTGGAGGCCGTCGGCCGGGGCATCCGGCTGGTGCAGGAGCAGAAAGCTGCCGGTGTGCAGCTGCTGGCCACCGGCGAAATGGGCATTGGCAACACCACCACTTCCAGTGCGGTGGCAGCGGTGCTGCTGGGCCAGCCGGTGGAACGGATGACCGGCCGGGGAGCCGGCCTTTCGGATGAAGGACTGGCCCGCAAGGTGGATGCCATCTGCCGGGGCATCCTGCGCAACGAGCCGGACCCCACAGACCCTCTGGACGTGCTGGCCAAGCTGGGCGGCTTTGATCTTGCCGGGCTGTGCGGCGTCTTTCTGGGCGGTGCGCTGGAAGGCGTGCCCGTGGTAATGGACGGCTTCATCAGCGGCGTGGCGGCCCTGTGCGCCGTGCGGCTGTGCCCTGCCGCGGCCAAAGCGGTGTTTGCCAGTCACTGTTCCTCGGAGCCTGCCGCCCGTCTGGTGCTGGATGCACTGGGCAAGGCCCCGCTTCTCACCGCCGGGCTGCATCTGGGCGAGGGCACCGGCGCTGTGGCCAGCCTCCCGCTGTGGGACATGGCACTGGCGGTGTACGACCACTGTTATTCCTTTGCGGAGGGCGGCATCACGCCGTATACCCCGCAATGCTGACGCTGGTGATCGGCGGGGCGGCCAGCGGAAAAAGCGAATACGCCGAGAGTCTGGTACTGCGCAGCACTCTGCCGCGCTATTATCTGGCCACCATGCAGGTGTGGGACGCCGAATGTGCCGCCCGGGTGGAAAAGCACCGCAGAATGCGGGCGGCAAAACAGTTTGAAACGGTGGAGTGCCCCCTGCATCTGGACGCCGTGCATCTGCCCGCCCGTGGTACCGCGTTGCTGGAAGATCTGGGCAACCTGACTGCCAACGAGCTCTATGATCCCGCCGGGGCCGGGCCGCAGACCGCGCAGGCCATTCTTTCCGGGCTGGACGCCGTGTATGCCCAGTGTGAAACCCTGATCGTCGTCTCCAACGAGGTGTTCAGCGGCGGGGCCGACTACGCAGGCGACACCGACCGCTATCTGCTGGCACTGGCGCAGGTGAACAATGCACTGGCCGCCCGGGCCGACGCCGTGGTGCGGGTGGTGTGCGGCATCCCTGTTTATTATAAAGGAGTGGAAAAATGATCGTTTTGCAGACCGTTGCCGTGGCGTTCGCCATGTTTTCGGCTGTGCCGGTGCCGCAGTTCAACTGGACCGAAAAGAACATGCGGTATGCGATGTGTGCCTTCCCGCTTATCGGGGTGGTCATCGGGCTGCTGTGGTTCCTGTGCGGCATGCTGCCCCTGCCGGGTGCGGTGCGGGCGGCGGGCTTCTGCCTGATCCCGGTCTGGGTCACCGGCGGCATCCATCTGGACGGCTACGCCGACACCTGCGACGCACTTTCGAGCTACGGCGACCGGGAAAAGAAGCTGGAGATCTTAAAGGACCCTCACTGCGGGGCCTTTGCCGTGATCCGTCTGTGCAGCTACTTTGCGGCCTATCTGGCCCTGTGCGCCTGTGTACAGTTCACCCTGCAGGCAGGGCTGCTTTGGATGATGGCACTGGTGCTGGAACGGGCGCTCTCCGGCTATGCGGTGACGGCGTTCCCCATGGCAAAGAACACCGGCCTTGCCCACACCTTTGCCTCGGCAGCCGACAGAGCCACTGTACGCCGGGTGCTGGCCCTTCTGGCCGCTGTACTGTGCTGCGCCATGCTGGCACTGGGTGGTTGGGCGCTGGTGCTGGCCGCACTGGCTGTGCTGTGGCGGTACCACGCCGTTGCCTGCAAGCAGTTCGGCGGCATCACCGGTGATCTGGCCGGGTGGTTTTTGCAGAAAACCGAGATCTGGATGCTGGCGGCACTGTGTGCCTGCCAGTGGGGAGGGCTGTTATGATCTTTATCACCGGGCCGCTTTACAGCGGCAAGCGCACCTTTGCCAAGACCCTGCCCGGACGGTGCATCTGCGATGTACAGGAGCTGGCCGCCGGGGCCGAAAATCTGGAAAAACTCGCGGACGAGCTGTCCGCTTACGATATCGTGCTTGCCACCGAGGTGGGCGGCGGCGTGGTACCCATGGCCCCCGCCGAACGTGCCGGACGCGAAACCGCCGGGCGGCTGGCCTGTCTGCTGGCCGCACGGGCAGACTGCGTTGTGCAGATGTTCTGCGGCATCCCCACCGTTCTGAAAGGAGAACTGCCAACATGCTGATCTATTTCCTGCGCCACGGCCTGACCGAATACAATGCCGAGAAACGCTATCAGGGCCAGCGGGACATCCCGCTTTCTGCCGCTGGCCGCGCGATGCTGCGCAAGGCAGACATTGAGCCCAAAACCGTGTACATCACCCCGCTGTGCCGCACCCGGCAGACCGCTGAGGTGCTGTTCCCCACTGCAAAGCTGGTGGTGGTGGACGGCCTGAAGGAGATGTGCTTCGGCAGCTTTGAGGGCCGCAATTACATCGAGATGGAGCACGACCCGGACTATCTGGCCTGGGTAGCCGCCAACTGTGAGAGCCCCTGCCCGGACGGCGAGACCAAGGCCGCTTTTTCTGAGCGCATCTGCCGCGCCTTTTCGGCACTGGTGGACAAGGCACTGGCCGACGGCGAAGAATTGCTGGTCATCCTGGCCCACGGCGGCACCCAGATGGCCGCGTTGGAGCGCTACGCCCTGCCCCATAAAGACTACTACGAATGGTGCGGCCCCAACGCGGGCGGCTTTGTGCTGGACGCCGCCGACTGGGCCGACAAGCGGGTGCTGCACCTTGTAAAGACCGTGCAGTACACCAGGGAGGCCGACGTATGACCGGGCTGGCCGTTCTGGGCGGCTTTGTGCTGGACACCCTCTTCGGCGACCCCGCGTGGCTGCCCCACCCGGTGGTGCTCATGGGCAAGGCCATCTCCGCGCTGGAAAAGCGCCTGCGCGCCCGCCTGCCCAAAACGCCCCAGGGCGAACTGCTGGGCGGCGGCATCGTGGCTTTTTGCCTGCCGGTGGGCACCTTTGTGTGCACCGGCCTTGTCTGCCTGGGCGCAGCAACGCTCAGCCCGTGGCTGGGGCTGGCCGTACAGATGTTCTGGTGCGGGCAGGCACTGGCCGCAAAGGGCCTTGCGCAGGAGAGCATGAACGTGCACAAGGAGCTTGTGAAGGGCGACCTGCCCGCAGCCCGCAAGGCTGTGAGCCGCATCGTGGGCCGCGACACTCAGGACCTGACGGCCGAGGGGGTAACGAAAGCCGCCGTGGAGACCGTGGCCGAAAACGCCAGCGACGGCGTGATCGCGCCGCTGCTGTATATGCTCATCGGCGGGGCACCGCTGGCGCTGACCTACAAGGCCATCAACACCATGGACAGCATGCTGGGCTACAAAAACGAAAAGTACCTTTCTTTCGGCCGCATCCCCGCCAAGCTGGACGACGCGGCAAACTATCTGCCCAGCCGTCTGGCGGGTCTGCTGTGGTGCGCGGCGGCGGCCCTGACCGGCAACAGCGCCAAAGGGGCGTGGCGTATCTGGCGTCGGGACCGGCGCAACCATGCCAGCCCCAACAGTGCCCAGACCGAGAGCGCGTGTGCCGGAGCACTGGGCGTGCAGCTGGCCGGGCCTGCCTACTATTTTGGGGAATATTACCCCAAGCCTACCATTGGCGACGCCCTGCGTCCCATTGAGCCGGAGGACATCCGCCGCGCCAATAAAATGATGTATGCCGAAAGCCTGCTGGCCCTGCTGCTGGGGCTGGCGATCCGAGGAGTGATCTTATGACACAGCTGACACACGGCGGCGACTGGGCCGGATATCGGGCACAGTACGGGCACGACGCGCTGGATTTTTCGGCCAACGTGAGCCCGCTGGGCCTGCCGCAGAGCGTGGCGAATGCCATTGCTGCCGCCTTGCCTCACGCCGACCGCTACCCCGACCCCCTGTGCCGGGCACTGCGGGCAAAGCTGGCCCCGCACGAGGGGATCCCGGCAGAATCTATCCTCTGCGGCAACGGCGCGGCAGACCTGATCTTCCGGCTGGCGTGGGCGGCAAAGCCCCGCACCGCGCTGGTGACCGCCCCCACTTTTGCCGAGTACGCCGCCGCGCTGGAAAGTGCGGGCTGTGCGGTGCGGCGACATTTTCTGCAGGCAGAGGTCGATTTTGCCGTGACGGATTCCATCCTCTCCTCCATCACGCCGGAGGTGGACATGGTATTTCTCTGCCAGCCCAACAACCCCACCGGGCAGCTCACGCCGCTGCCCCTTGTGGAGCGCATCCTGCGCCGGTGCGAAGCCTGCGGGGCACTGCTGGTGGTGGACGAATGTTTTCTGGATTTTCTGCCCGACTGCAACGCCCTGACCGCCAAAGCCCTGCTGGACAGCAAAAATCTGCTGATTCTCAAGGCCTTTACCAAGCTGTACGGCATGGCCGGGGTGCGGCTGGGGTACTGCCTGTGTGCCAACACGGCCCTGCTGGAAGCCATGCAGGCCGCCGGGCAGCCGTGGGCGGTGTCCAGTCTGGCGCAGGCCGCCGGGCTTGCCGCACTGGACGAAACGGCCTATGTGGCACAGGTGCGGGCACTCATTGCGCAGCAGCGGCCCCGGCTCACGGCCGGGCTGCGGGCACTGGGCCTGCGGGTACTGGACGGCCGAGCAAACTACCTGCTGTTCCAGGGGCCGGAAACGCTGGGCGATGCCCTGCGGCAGCGGGGCGTGGTGCTGCGCAGCTGCAGCAACTACCCCGGGCTGGACGGCAGCTGGTACCGCACCGCCGTGCGTACCGGGCCGGAAAACGATGAACTGTTAAAGACCCTTGCGGAGGTACTGGCATGAACAAAGCAACCTGCATTATGGTGCAGGGCACCATGAGCGGTGCAGGCAAAAGCCTGCTGTGCGCTGCACTGTGCCGCATTTTTGCACAGGACGGCTACCGGGTGGCTCCTTTCAAGAGCCAGAACATGGCCCTGAACAGCTTTGTGACCCGGGACGGGCTGGAAATGGGCCGGGCGCAGGTGGTGCAGGCGCAGGCCGCCGGGATGGAACCGGACGTGCGCATGAACCCCATCCTGCTCAAGCCCAGCAGCGACACCGGCAGTCAAGTGATCGTGAACGGCGAGGTGCGGGGGCAGATGCCCGCCGCCGCCTACTTTAAAATGAAGCGGTCGCTGATCCCGGACATCCTTGCCGCCTACAACAGTCTGGCCGAAGAGGTGGACATCATCGTCATTGAGGGAGCTGGCAGCCCGGCCGAGATCAACCTGAAAGCCGACGACATTGTGAACATGGGCCTTGCCAAGCTGGTGGACGCCCCTGTGCTGCTGGCCGGAGACATCGACCGGGGCGGCGTCTTTGCACAGCTGTACGGCACGGTGGCCCTGCTGGAGCCGGA
>ERZ773243.2061-NODE-2061-length-18637-cov-28.509472_pt1 | contig 18637 bp, 17 predicted proteins | sample MGYA00580520_ERZ773243 | MGnify/ENA primary metagenome ERZ773243 (study PRJEB29015, sample SAMEA2737747) | human gut metagenome | biome: human gut; feature: human-associated habitat; material: faeces | place: China | collected 2012 ... | reverse complement strand
CGTCCATATCGTTGATGGGATGATATTTTTTGCTGGCAAAGCCGAACAGCCAGTACCCCGCCGCAAAGGTCGGGATGTGCGCCTGATACACCTTGCTGATGGGAAAGGTGCTGGCAATGCGCTGGTGGCTGCGCTGCATGGCGGTGGCGTCCTCGGCATAGAACGGGCTGCCCTGCTGGTTGACCATGATGCCGTCCGCGCGCAGGGCGTTGAAGCAGCTGCCGTAAAATTCGCGGGTGAACAGCCCCTCCGACGGGCCGAACGGGTCGGAGGAATCCACGATGATAAGGTCGTACTCATCCTCACACTTGCGGATGAATTTCAGCGCATTTTCGTAATAAATATGTACGCGGCGGTCATCCATGCGGCAGGCGTTGCCGGGCAGGTAGGCGCGGCAGGCCTCGATGACCTGCGGGTCCATCTCCACAAGGTCAATGCTTTCCACGCGGTCATAGCGGGTCAGCTCCCGCACAACGCCGCCGTCGCCCGCACCGATGACGAGAATATCCTTGGCGTTTTTGTGTACCGACATCGGCACGTGGGTGATCATCTCGTCGTAGATGAACTCGTCGCGCTCGGTCAGCATGACGTTGCCGTCCAGCGTCAGCACGCGGCCAAACTCCGGTGTTTCAAAAATGTCGATGCGCTGATAGTCGCTCTGCTTGGAGTAAAGCTGGCGGTTGACCCGGATGCTGTGCTTGACATCGGGGGTGTGAAACTCCGAAAACCACATTTCCATTGTAAAACCTCCCTGTCAGGCCAGCACGTTCAGGCGCAGAATGTCGGGATCTTCCGGTCCGGTCATGCTGCAGCCCTTGGCCTTGGCGTACTCGATATAGTCTAAAATTTCAGCGGTGATGCGCTCGCCCGGGGCCAGAATCGGGATGCCCGGTGGGTAGCACATGACGAACTCGCTGCACACCATGCCCTCGGTCTCGCGCAGGGGCAGGCTCTTCTTGGGGGCGTAGAACGCTTCCTGCGGGCTGGCAGCGACCTCGGGGTCAATGTACTCCTGGCTCAACAGGCCCGCACCGTCGGTGTGGTAGCGGCGTTTGATTTCGGCCAGTGCGCTGACAAGGCGCTCGACCTCCTGCGGGCGGTCACCGATGGAGAGATAAGCCAGTATATTGCCGATGTCGCCAAACTCGATCTGAATGTCGTATTCGTCGCGCAGGATGTCATAGACCTCAATGCCCGCAAGACCGATGTCCAGCGTGTGGACGCTGAGTTTTGTCGTATCAAAGTCAAAAACGGAATTTCCGTTGCAAAGCTCCTTGCCGAAGGCATAGTACCCGCCCACGGCGTTGATCTCCTCGCGGGCGTACTCGGCCATATCGGCCACCTGATGGAACACCTGCCGCCCGCGCAATGCGAGATTGCGGCGGGAAATATCAAGGCTCGACATGAGCAGGTAACTGCCGGACGTCGTCTGGGTCAGGTTGATGATCTGCCGCACATAGCCCGCGTGGACATTGGGGCCGGTCAGCAGCAGACTGGACTGGGTCAGGCTGCCGCCGCTCTTGTGCATCGAGACGGAGGCCATATCTGCGCCCGCCGCCATGGCAGAGACAGGCAGCCCGCCGCCAAAATAGAAGTGTGTTCCGTGGGCTTCGTCGGCCAGGCAGAGCATCCCGGCGTCGTGGGCCATCCGCACAATGGCGCGCAGGTCGCTGCAAATGCCGTAGTAGGTGGGGTTGTTCACCAGCACGGCTACGGCGTTGGGGTGCTCGGCAATGGCCTTGGCCACCTGCTCCCGCTTCATGCCCAGACTGATTCCGAGGCGGTTGTCCACCTCCGGGTTGACGTAGACCGGTACCGCACCGCAGAGCACCAGCGCGTTCAGCACGCTGCGGTGCACGTTGCGCGGCAGAATGATCTCATCCCCGCGCTTGCAGGCGGTCAGCACCATGCTTTGTACCGAGCTGGTCGTGCCGCCCACCATTAAAAAGGCGTGTGCCGCGCCGAACGCATCGGCGGCCAGCTCCTCGGCCTCGCGGATGACCGAAACCGGGTGGCAGAGATTGTCCAGCGGCTTCATGCTGTTGACGTCCACGCCGACGCACTGCTGGCCCAGAAACGCGGTCAGCTCCGGGTTGCCGCGCCCGCGCTTGTGGCCCGGCACGTCAAAGGGCACGACGCGCATACGGCGGAAGTTTTCCAGCGCTTCATGGATGGGTGCGCGGCGCTGGTCCAGCCGGGTGCGCTTTGTTTCTCCGTTCATTTTTACCTCCGTTCGCGGTCCCCTTGCAAAATAAAAAACGCAAGCCGTGCACATACGTGCAGACTTGCGTTTGAATCCAGCGTATTTTTGCACAGGCCGAAACCCCCCGGTACCACACCGGGAGAGCGTCCTGCATGATTCAAAAAGGCTGAGCGTGTCAGAGTCTATATAGCAATTACACTTTTACTACTCTTTATTGACCGTTTCACAAGTCTGCACTAAAACGTGCAATTTCATGGTTGTAAAGGAACCAACTTATAAAATTTGAGCTTTTAACTCAATCAATAAGGCAACCAAAGTTGCCGATCGGCAGTGGACCCGGCTGTCCGTATGGCCTTAGCCCCCGATGGGCGGTCCGTAGGTAAATTGCTTTGAAAAACTCTTACAAACTCGATTCGTCTTTCAAAATCTAAGAAAGTATAACATGACAAAATTGCTGTGTCAATATTTTGGTGAAAAATAATTTATAGGGTGGTTTTCCTGCAATTCTCAAAGATTGTCGCGCGGCTACGGAATCGTTTCCGCTAAATTTGTCACTATTTTTGGAACATTTCCACAAAAACAGGGGGTGCAAATTTGTGCATCAGGCCGATTTTGCAGTAAATCGCAAAAAACGATTGATTATTGCGCCGGAAAGGTGTATTATAAGATCAATCCGAAACGGAAACGTTTCCGACGAAACAAATCAACACCCTTGCAAATCATTGTTTTTCTTAAGAAGGAGGAAAAAACATGAACGCAAAAAAGACACTCTCGATGACTCTGGCAGCCGCTATGGCTGCGGGTCTGCTGGCAGGCTGCGGCGGCAGCTCCTCTACGGCTGCTTCCTCTACCAGTACCAGCACCGAATCCAAGGCTGAATCCACTGCCGCTTCTACCGAGGCGACCACTGATGCAGCCGGCAAGGTCTACTACCTGAACTTCAAGCCCGAGCAGGATGAAGCCTGGCAGAATCTGGCCAAGGAGTACACCGAGGAGACCGGTGTTCCCGTCACCGTCGTGACCGCCGCCTCCGGCCAGTATGAGACCACCCTGATGAGCGAGATGGCCAAGAGCGATGCGCCCACCCTGTTCCAGGTCAATGGCCCTGTCGGTCTGGCAAACTGGAAGGATTACTGCTATGATCTGACCGGTACCAAGATTCTCGGCGATCTGACGAGCGATTCCTACGCCCTGAAGGACGGCGACGCCACGCTGGGTGTTGGCTACGTTATCGAGAGCTACGGCCTGATCACCAACAAGACCCTGCTGGAGAAGGCTGGCTACACCGTTGACGACATCAAGAGCTTTGCCGACCTGAAGAAGGTTGCCGAGGACATCACCGCCCGCAAGGACGAGCTGGGCTTCTCTGCCTTCAGCTCCGCCGGTATGGACGGCTCCTCTGACTGGCGCTACAAGACCCATCTGGCCAACCTGCCCATCTACTTCGAGTATCAGGAGGACGGCATCGACAACACCGACGCCATCAAGGGCACCTATCTCGACAACTACAAGGATATTTTTGACCTGTACATCAACAACTCCACCTGCGACCCTGCCGAACTGGCTGGCAAGACCGGCGACGACAGCCGCAACGAGTTCCTGAACGAAGAGGCTGTCTTCTTCCAGAATGGTTCTTGGGAGTACAACAACCTCGTCGGCGATGGCAAGCCCTTCACCGATGATGATCTGACCATGATCCCCATCTACGTTGGCGCTGGCGACGAGGCCAATCAGGGTCTGTGCACCGGCACTGAGAACTACTGGTGCGTCAACAAGGAAGCCAGCGAGGACGACATCAACGCAACGCTCGACTTCATCTACTGGTGTGTTTCCTCTGACGAGGGCACCAAGGCCATGGCGGATGACATGGGCTTCGTTATCCCCTTCAAGAATGCTGCTGAGTCCCCGAACCTCTTCGTCAAGGTCGACAAGGAAATGACCGCCGCGGGCAAGACCCCTGTGGCTTGGAACTTCTCCACCATGCCTTCCGAGAACTGGAAGAACGGTGTTGGTTCTGCTCTGACCGCTTACGCCGCCGGTACCGGCAGCTGGGATGATGTCGTCACCGCTTTCGTCGATGGCTGGGCATCCGAGGCTGCTCTGAACGCTGCTGCATAACATAAGATCGTTTTCTCTACTCTGAAAGCTTTTTCTCCTTACCTAGTATTACCGGTTAGCGGGGCGGGCGGTTTCGCCCGCCCCGCTTCTTTTGCAGAAAACAAAAATTACAACAAAGGGAGCATACTTATGGAAAAAGCCATTCGACGTTATTGGCCTGTTTTCGTACTGCCGACCCTCATCGCCTTTATTATCGGCTTTGTCTGGCCGTTTATCTGGGGTGCAGGGCTGTCGTTCTGCAAGTTCACCACCGTCAAAAATGTGCAGTTTGCGGGCTTAAGCAACTACGCAATGATTTGGTCGGATAACACCTTCACCCATGCGTTCTGGTTCACAGCGGCGTTCACCGTCGTGTCCACCCTGCTGATCAACGTGCTGGCCTTTGCCATCGCGCTGCTTCTCACCCGCGGTATGCACGGCACCAACGCTTTCCGCACCATCTTCTTCCTGCCGAACCTGATCGGCGGCATCGTGCTGGGCTATATCTGGCAGATCCTGCTCAACGGTCTGCTGTCCTCCTGGGGTAAGTCGCTGCTGGCGCTGAATGCCACCTACGGCTTCTGGGGTTTGATTATCCTGATGTGCTGGCAGCAGATCGGCTACATGATGATCATCTATATTGCCGGTTTGCAGAATGTGCCTGTGGATCTGGTGGAGGCCGCACGCATTGACGGTGCAACAAGCAGCCAGATTTTGTTCAAAATCAAAATCCCGATGGTCATGCCCAGCGTGACGATCTGCACCTTCCTGACGCTGACGAACTCCTTCAAGCTGTTCGACCAGAACCTCTCGCTGACAGCCGGTGAGCCTGCAAAGCAGTCCATGATGCTGGCCTACAACATCTACGACACGTTCTACGCACGCTCCGGACCCCAGTGGAAGGGCATCGGTCAGGCCAAGGCCGTCGTTTTCTTCCTGTTTGTGGTCGTTTTTTCGCTGCTCCAGCTGCATTTTACCCGCTCTAAGGAGGTGCAGGCATAATGGGTGCTACTAAAAAAGACCGCCGCATCAACGCGGTACTGTCCGTTCTGCTCACGATCCTGTGCATCGCCTGGATGTACCCGGTGTTCATGATTTTGATGAACTCCCTCAAGACCGAGCGCGCCATCACGACGAGCCACGCCTTTGAGCTGCCGAACGCCGAGACCTTCGTCGGCCTGAAAAACTACATTTATGGCATTCAGGAAATGGACTTTTTGTCCTCTTTCTGGTATAGTTTAGTGATCACGGTTTCGTCTGTGGCACTGATTTTGCTGTGCTGCTCCATGTGCGCATGGTATATCACCCGTGTGCAGAACACCTTGTCCAAAGGTATGTACTATCTGTGCGTATTCAGCATGATTGTTCCCTTCCAGATGGTCATGTTCACACTGGCAAAAACCGCTGATACCTTAAAGCTGAATAACCCCTACAACATCTGCATCATCTATCTGGGCTTCGGCGCGGGACTTGCGGTGTTCATGTTCACCGGCTTTGTAAAATCCATGCCGATTGCTATTGAAGAAGCCGCTATGATCGACGGCTGCAATCCCATCCAGATTTTCTTCAAGGTCGTCTGCCCGATTTTGAAGCCGACGATGATCTCTACCGCCATTTTGGAAACCATGTGGGTCTGGAACGACTATCTGCTGCCCACGCTGGTGCTGGACATCAAGACCTACCGCACGATTCCTATGGCTATCCAGTATTTCCGCGGCAGCTACGGCAAGGTGGAGATGGCACCCATGATGGCCTGCATCATGATTACGGTGTTGCCTGTTATCGTGCTGTACCTGATCTGCCAGAAATATATTATCGATGGCGTGGTCGCCGGTGCAGTCAAGGGGTAAATTTGACACTTCTTCAAGAAAGAGGATTGGCAAATGACCATCAAAGACATCGCGCGGGAGTCCGGCTATGCGGTCGGGACCGTCTCACGAGCCTTAAATAACGCCCCCGGCGTCAGTGCAGAAACCCGTCAAAAAATATTGGAAATCGTAAACCGCCACAATTATGAACCGAACGCCAACGCCAAGCATCTGAAGCAGCAGGCCAACGATGGGATCGCACTGATTGTGAAAGGCACCCAGAATATGCTGTTTGCCGGCATTTTGGAACCGCTGCAGCAGATCATTGAGGAAAGCGGCTACGTTGCGACGGTCTACTATATTGACGAGGAGGCCAACGAGGTTGCGCAGGCCCGACGCATCTGCACAGAGCGCAAACCCCATGGTATATTGTTTCTCGGCTCAAATCCGGAATACTTCACGCCGGAGTTGGAGGCACTGGGTATCCCCTGCCTGCTGCTGACAAACAGCGCGGCATCCCTGCGCATCCGCAATTTGTCCAGTGTGTCCGTAGACGATATGGCTGCATCGGACACGATGATCGAATATCTGTACAAAAAGGGGCACCGCCGCATCGGAATCATCGGCGGCAAGCCCAATCTTTCCCGTCCAAGTCTCGCCCGTCTGGCCGGCTGTCAGGGTGCTATGCTGCGCCTTGGTCTGCCGTTTGACATGGAAAAGCAGTATGCGTATGCGCGGTTCTCGCTTTCCAGCGGGTATGAGGCAATGGAGTATCTCTTAAAGCACAGCCCCGACATTACGGCAGTGTTTGCCATGTCCGACCTGATGGCGCTCGGCGCAATTCGTGCGCTGCGGGATCACGGGCTGTGTGTGCCGCAGGATATTTCCGTCACAGGTTTTGACGGCATTGCGCTGGGACAGTACAGTGTGCCCCGGCTGACGACCATCCGGCAGAATATGGGGCAATTGGCGCAGCGTTCGGCGCGGATCCTGCTCCACAACATCCAAAAACCCGGCAATGCCGTGCACGAGATCGTCTCCTTCGATCTGACCGAAGGAGAAAGCGTGCGCGAACTGTGAACGAAAGACATCCCGGCTGCTTACTATCAAAAGAAAGAGGGGTTCTCTGATGAGAGCAAGCGGCATTCTAATGCCCATTTCAAGTCTGCCCTCGCCTTACGGTATTGGTACCATGGGTGCAGCCGCGCGCAGCTTTGTGGACTTTTTGGTCAAGTCCGGGCAGGCATACTGGCAGATTCTGCCTGTCTGCCCCACCAGCTACGGCGACAGTCCCTATCAGTCGTTCTCGACCTTTGCGGGCAACCCGTATTTTATCGATCTGGACGATCTGGCAAAGCAGGGACTGCTGCTGCCGGAGGAATATGCGTCCATCGACTGGGAATGCACCGCCGACTGCATCAACTACGGCGTCATGTACGAAAAGCGCTACGCAGTGCTGCGCTGTGCAGCTAAACGTCTGCTGGCAAAGCCCGGTGCCGACTACCGCCGCTTTGTGAAGGAAAACGACTTTTGGCTGCCCGACTACGCGCTGTTCATGGCGCTGAAGGACGCCCACAACGGAGTCTGCTGGCTGGAATGGGAAGAACCGCTGCGGCGCCGTGAGCCCGCTGCCCTGGCAGCAGCCCGGCAGCAGTACGCCGACGATGTGGCGTTCTGGCAGGCTGTACAGTTTATGTTCTACAGTCAGTGGCAGGCGCTGAAGCACTACGCCAACCAGCAGGAAATCCGCATCATCGGCGACCTTCCCATCTATGTGGCGCTGGACAGCGTCGATGTGTGGAGCTGCCCGCAGGAGTTCCAGCTCGACGAGAACCTGCTGCCCACCGAGGTGGCAGGCTGCCCGCCGGACGGCTTCTCCGCCACAGGCCAGCTGTGGGGCAACCCGCTGTTCGACTGGGACTCCATGGCCAAGACCGGCTACGCATGGTGGGTGCGGCGCATCAAACACATGTGCAGCATCTATGATGTGGTTCGCATTGACCACTTCCGCGGATTTGCGGGCTATTATGCTATCCCCTACGGAGAAGCAACCGCCCGGAACGGCCGTTGGCGCGAAGGTCCCGGCTATGCGCTGTTTGCTGCCATAAAGAAAAAGCTGGGCAGCCCGCGCATCATCGCCGAGGATTTGGGATTCCTGACGGAAGATGTCACTGCCCTGCTGAAGCAATGCGGCTATCCCGGCATGAAAGTGCTGGAGTTTGCCTTTGACAGCCGTGACGGCGGCGATTACCGCCCCCACAGCTACCCCAAGAACTGCATTGCCTATGTAGGCACCCACGACAACGAGCCTGTGAACGGCTGGATGGAAACCGCCGCCCCTGAGGACGTGGCGTGCGCCGTGCGCTACCTGAATCTGACGAAGAAAGAGGGCTATCACTGGGGCATGATGCGCGGCATCTGGTCCAGCGCTGCCGATCTGGCTGTCGTACAGGCACAGGATCTGCTGGGCCTTGGGCATGAATCCCGCATGAACACGCCGTCCACTCTGGGCGGCAACTGGTGCTGGCGTGCCGAACCCGGTGTCTTTAACACGAGGCTGGCCAAAAAGCTGCACAGTGAAATGGAACTGTACGGGCGTTTGCCGGAATGAAAACAGCCTTCGTGCTATGGTGTCGGCTCGTCCTCCGTGCGGGATCCGCTGCCTAAACACATAAAGGCTGCATTCAAATTATTCAACCGTTGTATCACACGATACAACGGTATTTTTATTGACAAAAAGTTCCTGCCGCTTAGCGCTGCTTTACCTTCTTCCGATAGGTTCATTCCCCATCTTGATTTCTGCCTACAATCAAAATGCTGCAACTGCTGTCCCTGCGGCAAGGAGGGCGGCGGAGATTTTTTGCACGAAGGCGAGGGCTTTGGGGCCGTCGCCGTGGACGCAGACGGAATCGGCCTGCAGGGTTACGGTGCTGCCGTCGTCGGCCTGTACGGTACCCTGCGCTGCCATCTGCAAGACCCGCGCAATGGCGGTATCCTCGTCCTCGATCATTGCGCCGGGAGCGCCGCGTGGCACAAGGCTGCCGTCGGCCTGGTAGCCGCGGTCTGCGAATACCTCGCTGGCAACGGGCAATCCGATGGCGTTTGCGGCCTTGACCATCTCGCTGCCGGAGAGTGCCAGCAGCACAGCACCGGGAGCTGCAGCCTGCACAGCGCGGCAGATGGCCGCCGCCAGCACCGGATCCCTGGCGGCCATGTTGTACAGCGCGCCGTGGGGTTTGACGTGGTGCAGCGGTACGCCCGCCGCGTCGCAGAATGCCTTCAGCGCACCGATCTGGTACATCACGTCGGCCTCGGCTTCGGCGGGGGAAATTGCCATTCTGCGGCGGCCAAAGCCCTGCAAATCCGGCAGTCCCGGGTGTGCACCCACCTGCACGCCGTACTTTTTGCACAGCAGAACGCTCTTTTGCATTACGGACGGATCGCCCGCGTGGAACCCGCAGGCAATGTTCGCGCTGGTCACATAGGGCAAAATTTCGGCATCCATGCCGATGGTGTACGCGCCGAAGCTCTCGCCCAGGTCGCAGTTTAAATCAATGGACGGCATTGCAACATCCCCCTTAGTATTTCAGCAGTGTGTTTTTTACGTCGGTCACAAACATATACCCCGGCGCATGCGTGATGCAGAACTCCGGCTTCGAGTGTATGACCACGGCCTGGGGCGTGACCCCGCAGGGCCAGAAAACCGGTGTTTCGCCCGGACGAATCGTCACGGCATCGCCGTAATCAGGGTGGGCCAGATCAGTGATGCCGATGGCCTCCGGCGTGCCGATCTGCACCGGCGCACCGTGCACGCGGGGCATGCCCGCCGTGATGGCCACCGCCGCAGGCACCTGCGCGTGGGGAATCGGACGCATACTGACGACCATATTTCCGCTGAACACCCCCGCGGGCGTGCAGGGAATGTTGGTGTTGTACATCGGTACATTGACGCCTTCCTCGATCTGGCGCACCGGGATGTCCGCGTCCAGCAGCGCCGACTCAAAGGAGAAGCTACACCCGATGAGGAAGCTGACCAAATCGGACCGTTCCTCAAAATAGCGCACCACATCGGTGGTTTCCTCGGTCAATTCGCCGTTTCGGTAGATGCGGTAGCGCGGGATGTCCTGCGCAATATCGCTGCCCGGGGCAAATTGGGAGAAGCTGCGCTCCCCGGCATCGGCCACTTCCAGCAGCGGGCAGGCCTTGGGGTTGCGCTGGCAGAACAGCAGGAAATCCCACGCCAGTGCCTTGGGAAGCACCACCAGATTGCCCTGGGCGTAGCCGTCGCAGCAGCCTGTGGTCGGGGCATCCAGCTTGCCCGCGCGGATCAACGCCCGAATCTCAGCCGGGGGAAATACGGAATAGTTCATAACGTGCACCTTCTTTTACAAGCGATCTCTTACCCGCTGCCACAGGGCCGCCTGCTGCCGGGCAGCCTGCACGGCCCGGGACGGCGTCACAAAGGTAAAGCATACCTGCTGCCCGGGGCGGAGCTGCGCCAGCGCGGGTAAGTCGGCAGAAATCACCGTGGCAATTTTGGCATAGCCGCCCGTGGTCTGGTGGTCGGCCAGCATGACAATGGGCTGCCCGTCGGCGGAGACCTGCACCGACCCGGGCACAATACCGTCGGAGAGAATATCCGCGCCGCGGCGCATTTGCAGCGGCGTGCCCGCCAGCTTGCAGGCCATACGGTCACAGTCCGGCGTCAGGGTATAGATACCGTGGATAAAATCCTGTCGGCCCTGCACGGTAAAGGCGGCGTCCTGCGGGCCGGGCACGGCGCGCAGCAGCGGCAGCATCTGCGTCCCCTGCACGCGCATGGGGTGCAGCCCGCCGCACACAGTCTTGTCCCGCAAGGGACGGTCCAGCCGTTTGGCAGTGATGGCCTGCCACAGAACGGCTGTATCACATGAGCCTATGGGCAGGGTATCGCCCGCGGTCAGCTTGCGGCCCTCCAAGCCGCCGATGCCGCATTTTACATCGGTGGCACGGCTGCCCAGCACGGGCGGGGTGGCAATGCCGCCGCCCACGGCCAGATAGCTGCGCAGCCCTGTTTTTGCCGCCCCCATCTGCAGCACACTGCCTGCTTTGGCAAGCAGCGGTGCGTAATAGGGTACGGGCGTACTGTCCAGCGCAGCAGGGCTTTCGGCCCCCGTCAGAGCAAAGACGGTGTCCGTTTCAAACCGCAGGGCCGCGCCGCGCAGGGTGCATTCCAGCACGGCTGCACCCGGGTCGTTGCCGACCAGCACATTGCCCAGACGGTAGGCGTATCCGTCCGCTGCGCCGCAGCTGCGGTAGCCCTGGGCAGCATAGCCCACGCGGCCCGCATCCTGCACAGTTGTAAGCGGGCCGGGGTCCAGTACGGTGATGCTCATACCGTGCCCTCCTTTGCCGCCAGGGCTGCAAATTCCGCCGCGGTGATGGGTTCAAATTTTATGCGGTCCCCAGCCGTGTAGGGCAGTGCGCCCGATTCCGGGTCAAACAGTTTGCGCGGCGTGCGGCCAATGAGCTGCCAGCCGCCCGGGCTGGCAATAGGGTAAATGCCGGTCTGCTCGCCGCCGATGCCCACCGCCCCGGCCGGGATGGCCGTGCGCGGTGTGTTCAGCCGCGGGGTAAACAATCGTTCGTCCAGCCCGCCCAGGTACGGGAACCCCGGCAGGAATCCCAGCATATAAATACGGTATTCCCGCCCGGTGTGCAGCGCGATGACTTCTGCTTCGGTCAGCCCCGCGTGCTTTGCCACAAAGGGCAGGTCGGGGCCGAAATCGCCGCCGTAGCATACGGGGATCGTGACCAGCCTCCCCTCCCCCGCCGCGGTGTCCGCGCCGTCAGCGTCACGCAGCCCTTGCAGGGCTGCCGCCAGTGTGTCATAGTCGGTCACAAGCGGATCATACACCACCAGCAGCGACGCAAAAGCGGGCACTGTCTCTGTCACGCCGGGCAGCTTGGCCGCCAAAACGCGGCTGTTCAGTGCCGCCACCGCCGCGCCGATCTTCGGTGCAATGCGCTGGGTGAATCCCGCCAGCAGGGCGCAGTCCCCAACCGGGTGTACCGTAAACGGCAGCATGACCGCTGCCCCCTTCCTTCTATAATAGTCAGTCAAAGAAGTGCTTTGCCAACACAGGGCCGAACCAGTGATCAGACTTGTGGGAGTACCGTACCGCGTAGGCCGTGCACTGGCGCATCAGACTGACGATACCGACATTCATGCGCGTGCTGAATCCGTCAATGCCCGGCAGCAGTGAGCCCGTCATATCAATAAACCCGTTGCGTGCCGCCACCCGCATGACCTCGGACTCCATGTCCTCGTGGTGCAGGATCTCCATATCTTTTTTGAGATACGCCAGCGCGGCCATCAAGCCGTAGCAGCCCCAGTCGGAGCAGGTGGCCGTGATAATGTTGTCAGTTCTGGTGGCGCTTAATATGCCCCCGCCGCAGCCGCATTGGCACTCGCCCCTGTTGGTGAACGGCACATATTTTTTGATGTGGTCGGCAATCGTGCCCATGCCGACCTCATTGCCCAAGTCACCGATGGCAATATTCGGCACACCGTCGGCGCGCAGCTTTTCCCACAGCACATCGCTGCGGGCCTGCAAGGCGGTCACGTCCAGCCCGACGGCATTGTGACAGACCCCCAGGGCGTTCGCGCCGCAGGCTTCGACAGAGACGACTGCCGCGGGCTTGCGGGCAGCCAGCTCGGCAGCCTGGGCCGGGGCGTCGGCTAGGTTTTTGGTAAAGGCAGCGACCCCCATGCTTAAAGGCAGCGTCTGCACGATGTCGAGGTCTTCATAGATATGCAGACCAACGACGGCGGCGCACTTTTCTATGGCCTGAACGCTGTCGGCGGGGCATACGATGACCGGCTTTGCACCGAACGCCATCACCAACGCGCGGGCCAGCAGCATGGAACTGACCGTGCCGTCCATCTCGGGCACTTTATGCGGCAGCAGGACGAATCCGGTAATAATGTACACCAGATCGTTCTCTTTTACCACATCGCACAGCACCTGCGCCGCGTGCATCGTCAGAGGTTCACCGGTATAGGCGCGGCTGCCCGCGTACAAAATGCGGCAGACACCATAGCCGCGGGGATCAAGATTCATCAAAGCATCGAGATTTTCGCCTACGTTGCGCTTTTCCAGTTCGTCACGGGTCATCCTTCCCACCTCCCGTTTCAGTCCACAACGGTTGTTTTGCCGGTGTAGGCGTAGTATTCGCGCAGGACCTCGCTCTGAATCGCTTTCAGCGTGGCGGGGTCTTTGCCGCCCGCGGGCTTGCCGTCCACCTCGCAGGCGTGCAGGCAGAAGTTGGAGGACGACGTCACGATGATCTCATCGGCGCTGCGCAGGTCATCCAGCGTAAAGCATTTTTCCATGACTGTAATGCCCAGGCGATAGCACGCTTGGATCATGTGGGTCTTGGCGATACCGCGCAGGATAAATTCATCGTTGGGATGCGAATAAAATACGCCATCCTTCAGAATCGACACGTTGGAGTGGGCGCACTCGGTCACGATGTCACCACGGTGGAACACCGTCTCCTGCACGCCGATGCGTTTTGCGTGCTGCGCCGCTGCAACGCTGGGCAGCAAGTTCAGCGTCTTGATGTTGCAGTGATAAAAGCGTGTGTCTTCCTCGGTGTTGAGCTTGATGGGCACATCCGGGTCGTTCAAATGGTTCTGGCGGATGGACACCCACAGCTTGCCGGGCAGGTCCTCGGCGTAGACGTGGTTGCGGGTCTCGACGCCGCGGGTGACCTGCCAGTAAACAAAATGCGTTGTACCGTCTACTTTGGCCAGCAGGTCGGTCAGCAGTCTGCCAAGCTCGTCTTTCGGCATCGGGATGTGGATATCCAATGCCCTGGCGCTGGTGTAAAAGCGGTCAAGGTGGTCCTGCAGCAGGTAGACCTTGCCGTTTGCGCCGACAGTGGCGTCGTATACACCGTCACCGAAGAAATGCACACGATCATTGAAGGGAACTGTCAGTTCCTCCGGTGTGCCGATTTTTCCGTCATAATAGGCCAGTGCTTCCATAAGTCTTTCCTCCCCTGTTGCTTTTTACCGCGGGCACTTTACCCCAAATTTCAGTTCAATAACTTTCTTGATGACCTCCACGCAGTTATCCAGCCCAACCGCGGCGCTGTCAAGGCAGAGGTCGTAATTTTCCACACGCTTCCACTGGCGGCCCGTATGATACTTATAGTAACTTTCCCGATAGTGGTCGAGCTTATCAATGTAGTGGATAGCCTGGCTGCGTCCGATGCCCTGACGCTTCATCTCCCGCTCAATGCGGTCCTCATAGGGCGCGTCGATGTAGACGGTCAGCACGTTGGGTTTGTCTTTCAGCACAAAATCCGCCGCGCGGCCCACGCAGATGTAGCTTTCCTCGTTCAGCAGCTCCCGCAGGACCTTGGCCTGATAGTTGAAAAGGTTCTGGTCGCTGATGAAATTGCCGCTCTCCGGCGGGATGACGCTGCCGTCGTAAATATGCCGCGAAACACGGTATAGCAGCGTTTTTTTGGTGTTTTCATCGGCGGCGGCAAAGATTTTTTCATTGATGCCGCTGTCCTCGGCTGCCAGGCGCAGCAGTTTGCGGTCATACAGATCAATATCAAAATCCTGCGCCAGCTTTTTGCCGATGTAACTGCCGCCGCCCGACCCGCAGGTGCGGGTAATGGCCACGGCAAAGTAGGGATAGTTCGGATACATAGCACTTCCTCCTTACTGCCCCAAATAGGCTTTTTTGACGCGAGTGTCGTTCAGCAGCTCCTGCGCATCGCCGGAAAGCGTGATGGTGCCGGTTTCCAGCACGTAGGCACGGTCAGAGATGGCCAGCGCCATCTTGGCGTTCTGCTCCACCAGCAGAATCGTAATGCCCTGCTTGTTCACCTCCCGGATGATGGCAAAAATTTCCTTTACCAACAGCGGGGACAGACCCATGGACGGCTCATCCATCAAAATCATCTTCGGCTTTCCCATCAGGGCGCGGCCAACGGCCAGCATCTGCTGCTCGCCGCCGGAGAGCGTGCCAGCCAGCTGGCGCTTGCGCTCTTTTAAGCGGGGAAAACGCTCATAGACATCGGCCATCGTTCTGGCCATGTCGGCTTGGTCGGTAAAAGCCCCCATCTCGAGGTTTTCTTCCACCGTCATCTGGGGAAAGATGTGCCGCCCTTCCGGCACATGGGCCAGTTTCAGCGTGATGATTTTGCTGGGTTCAATCTTGCGCAGGTCGTGCCCGTCGAAGGTGATGGAGCCGCTTGCCGCCTTTTCCAGACCGGTTATCGTGCGCAGGGTCGTTGTTTTTCCGGCGCCGTTCGCCCCAATCAGCGAGACGATCTCGCCATCCTTCACGGTCATGGATACGCCGTTCAGCGCGTGGACGGCACCGTAGTTGACGTACAGGTCTTTGATCTCAAGCATTGGCGGCCTCCCCCGGTTCGTCCTTGCCCAGATATGCCTCGATGACATGCGGGTCGTTGGCAATCTGCTCCGGCGTGCCGGAAGCAATCGTGGTGCCGAAATCCAGCACCTGAATGCGCTCGCAGATCTTCATGACAAGGCTCATATCATGCTCGATGAGCAGGACGGACACTTTAAATTCCTTGCGGATGTAGTTGATGATTTCCAGCAGCTCCTCGGTCTCGGTGGGGTTCATGCCCGCCGCCGGTTCGTCAAGCAGCAGCAGCTTCATATCGGTGGCCAGGGCGCGGGCAATCTCCAGGCGGCGCTGCTCGCCGTAAGGCAGATTGTCGGCCTCCAGATCCTCCTTGCCGGAGAGGTGCACGACGGACAGCAGCTCCTTGGCGCGGGCGGTGATTTCCGCCTCCTGCTGCCAGTACTTTTTGGTACGGAAGATGGCGTCCGCCATGCCGTAGGTCGTGTGGCCCTGCATGGCCGTCTTGACGTTCTCGATGACAGTCATCTTTTTGAACAGGCGGATGTTCTGGAACGTGCGGGCAATGCCCGCATGGACGATCTGATGCGTTTTTTTGCCGTTCATCCGCTCACCGCAGAGGTAGAACGAACCCTCGGTGGGTTTGTAGACGCCGGTAATGAGGTTGAAAACCGTCGTCTTGCCCGCGCCGTTGGGACCGATGAGCCCGACCAGCTCGGACTCGCCAATTTCCATGTTGAAGTCATCCACAGCCTTCAGGCCGCCGAACTGGATGCCGAGATGCTGTGCTTTCAATACGGGTGCTGCCATAACGGGTTCACGCTCCTTTCGCGGCTTTTGCCTTGGGGTGCCGAATGCCGTCCAACAGGCGGGTCAGGCTGAACTCCCAGCGTCCGAAGATACCGCCCGGGCGGAACAGCATGACCAGCACCAGCACGACAGAGTAGGCCAGCATACGGTAGGTGGAGAAATCACGCATCAGCTCCGGCAGGCTGGACAAGAATGCCGCACCGATGATGGAGCCGGTCAGCGAGCCTGTGCCGCCGATGATGACTTCAGAGAGCAGCTCTGCCGAATAGTTGAAGTTGAAGTTTGTGGGGATCATCGCGGTCATGTAGTGGGCGTAGACGCTGCCGCCGACGCCCGCAAAGAACGCCGAGACCGCAAAGGTCAGTACCTTGTAGTAGGTCACGTTGATGCCCGAGGCCGACGCCGCAATGTAATCCTCACGGATGGCCTGCACCGTGCGGCCAAAGCGGCTGCGCACAAACAGAAACATAACCGTCACGCAGACGACCATGATCCAGAATGCGCGGTCAAACGTGGAAAGCTTGAGAATACCGCTCATCGTCTTGCCGCCGCCCGTAATGGAAAAGTTGCAGAAGCAGACGCGGATAATCTCGGCAAAAGCCATCGTAACGATAGCCAGGTAGTCGCCCCGCAGCCGCAGTGCCGGGATGCCGACTGCAATGCCCATAAGGCCCGCGGCCAGGCCGCCCGCCAGAATCGCAACGAGCAGCAGCGCCAGATCCGAAAGCCCGTGCCCGGCCAGCGCGCCGGACACGATGGCGGACACATACGCCCCCACCGAGACAAAGCCCGCATGACCCATCGAGAACTCACCCATAAAGCCCACGACGAGGTTGAGCGACGTGACTATGATGATCGTGTAGCAGGCAGTCGTGCAGATGCCCTGGATGTAAGTCGTGCTTTTGCCGAAGACGTTGAAGGTAAAAGCCAGCGTGATGGCCGCGTACAGCAGCGCGACACCAACCAGATTCAGGCCGTAGGAGGCCAACCGTCGTTTCGTCATTTTGTTCACGCTCCCTTACACTTTTTCACCGACATTCTTGCCCAGAATACCGGAAGGCTTCACCAGCAGAATCACGATCAGCGTGCCGTAGGTCACGGCCTCGTACCAGCCGGGGGCAAACAGCTTGACAAAAATTTCAATCAGGCCGATCAGGATACCTCCCAGCATCGCGCCGGGGATGATTCCGATGCCGCCCAGCACGGCGGCGATAAACGCCTTCATGCCCATCATGCTGCCCATGTCGTTCGTGACGCGGGGATAGGTGGCGCAGTACATCAGCGCCGCCACCGCCGCCAGGCCCGAGCCGATGGCGAAGGTCGTGGTGATAATTTTGTTGACATTGATACCTACCAAAGTTGACGCATCCTTATCCTGCGGCACGGCGCGCATCGCCTTGCCGAGCTTCGTCTTTTTGACGAAAAGCTGCAAGGCAATCATAATGCCCAGGCCAATGGCAATCGTCAGCAGTACGTTCAGCGGCAGGGCCACGCTGCCCACGGTGATGGTGGGCAGGCTGAAGATGGCCTGCACGTTGTGGGGCTTGGCACCAAACAGTACCATGGCCAGGTTCTCCAAAAAGATGCTCATAGCCAGCGCCGTGATCAGTGCGGACATCGGCCCTGCCTTGCGCACGGGGCGGTAGGCAAAGGTTTCGACCAGTACGCCCACCAACGCGCATACCGCAATAGCAACGATAACCGAAAGCCATGCGGGCATCCCGGCGTTGACCATCAGCGGGATGGTGTAGAACAGCGTGTATGCGCCGATCATGATAAAGTCACCGTGGGCGAAGTTGATCATGCGGATAATGCCGTAGACCATTGTGTAGCCCAAGGCAATCAGCGCATAAATTGCGCCCTGGTTTAAGCCGTTTATCAGGCTTTGAAAAAACAGTGAGAAAGTCATCTGGTCCATTCCCCTTTCCTAAACGCAAAGGGCGGGGGCCTTTTCCCCCGCCCCAATGCGATTGTATCTTACTCTGCCTTGGAAACGACCGTGCCGTCGGACCCCAGTGTCTCGGTCCACTTGACTTCGCCGTCAATGTAGGTATTGATTGCAATGCTCTTGATTGCGTCGCCGTTCTCGTCCAGCGTAATGTCGCCGCCGACGCCGGTAAAGCTCATGCCGGTCATACCCTTGACAAGGCTTGCCGTGTCGGTACCGCCTGCGTTCTCGGCGGCCTGCACCAGCATATACATAGCGTCGTAATACAGGGCTGCGCAGGCGTTCAGGCTTTCGGTGCCGTACTTTTCTGTGTACTTGGCAACAAAGTTCTGGACAGCCGGGGCGGTATCCTCGCTGGAGTAGTGGTTCGTGAAGTAGC
>ERZ773243.2028-NODE-2028-length-18855-cov-6.595691_pt1 | contig 18855 bp, 16 predicted proteins | sample MGYA00580520_ERZ773243 | MGnify/ENA primary metagenome ERZ773243 (study PRJEB29015, sample SAMEA2737747) | human gut metagenome | biome: human gut; feature: human-associated habitat; material: faeces | place: China | collected 2012 ... | reverse complement strand
TCGACGTCATCCTGGCTGAGGCTGGCGCTACCAAGATGCAGGTCATCAAGCTGGTGAAGGAGATCACCGGTCTGGGCCTGAAGGAAGCTAAGGCTATCGTCGATGGCGCTCCCAAGGCTGTCAAGGAGAAGGTCTCCAAGGCTGAGGCTGAGGACATCCAGAAGAAGCTGACCGAGGCTGGCGCTAAGGTCGAGGTCAAGTAATTGAACCTCTTCTGAGAGTCGTTCATTCTTGAACAATGAGGTGCCCGTACCGAAAGGTGCGGGCATCTTTTTTTGTTTGATGATTGGAATGCCCTCCGCTGCGCTCTAGGCATGTTTAGATGAATTATTATTTTTAATTTGTGTTCAGAAAATGTCTGCGGACATTTTCTGAACACTTTTTCACAGGAGGGGCGGTAAAGGCAAGTGGCATCTGTGCGGTAGGAAAATGCATTTGACGCTACGACTCTATGGTGAAAAAGCAGCTCCGAAACGACCGCAGTCGTTTCGGAGCTGCAAATATGATTTCCGCTGTTTATGCCCAGAGCGAAGCGGAGGGCATTTTAAATCGTCATCGTCGTATCTTTTCTGCATTCAAAAACTATGTTATACTATCCTCAACAGGAGGAACGGCAGAGCCTTTGTCCCCTCTGCCGCAAAAAGAGAGTTTATGGAACACCGCAACTGGAACAAAAACAACATCCGCACTTCCCTTTTGGGTTACGGCTGTATGCGTTTTCCCACCAAAGCCGACGGCACCATTGACGAAGAGCGCGCCGAAGCTTTGCTGAACACCGCTAAGGCCGCCGGTGTCAACTACTTCGATACTGCCTATCCCTATCACAACGGCCAGAGTGAGCCGTTTGTGGGCCGCGTGATCGCCAAATGGGACCGCAGCAGCTTTTATCTTGCCACCAAAATGCCGCTGTGGAAATGCAAAAGCCTGGACGATGCCAAGCGCATTTTTGAAGAGCAACTGCAGCGGCTGGGCGTGGACTACATCGACTTCTACCTGCTGCACTCCCTGCACAAGGCCCGGTACGAAAAGGCAAAAGCCATGGGCCTTGTGGACTGGCTGTGGCAGCAGAAGGCCGCAGGACGCATCCGGAACTTTGGGTTTTCCTGCCATGACAACTCTGCCGGATTTGAGTATATTCTGCGCGACCAGCCGTGGGATTTCTGCCAGCTGCAATACAATTATCTGGACCGGGACGACCGTGCCGAGGAGATCAGCGGTGACCGGGGCTATCAGCTGACCGAAGAATGCGGCGTGCCGCTTATCATCATGGAGCCCATCAAGGGCGGCACGCTGGCATCCCTGCCTGCAGACGCCGCCGCACCGCTGCACGCCCTGCGTCCGGATGCCACCGATGCCTCCTGGGCGCTGCGCTGGGTGGGCAGCCACAAAAATGTGCATGTGATCCTCTCCGGCATGAGTGCTGAGGATCAGCTGACCGACAACCTTGCCACCTTTGGCCATTTTGAACCGCTTTCCCCCGCCGAGAATGCCGCTGTGGAAAGCGTAGCCAACGAGCTGCACCGCCGCATCAAGATTGGCTGCACCGGCTGCCGGTACTGTATGCCCTGCCCCATGGGGGTGGACATCCCGGACAATTTCAGCATCTGGAACAAGCTGGGCATGTTCGGCCAGAAGGACGCCATCAAAGCCCAGTGGACCACCTGCTTCCCGGACAGCGAAAAGGCCCTGCACTGTGTGCGCTGTGGTAAGTGCGAAGCCGTCTGCCCGCAGAAGCTGCCCATCCGCGATTCTCTGGCACAACTGCAAAAGGAGCTGGACGCACTGTAACTCCTTCCGTCATCGCTGCGCGATGCCACCTCCCTCAAAGAGGGAGGCTTTAAGGCCCCATCTCTGAGGGGGCTGTCGCCGCAGGCGGCTGGGGGAGTTTCATAACAAAAAAGACCGTCACACGTTTTTCGTGCAACGGTCTTTTTTATGCAGTTCTTACCACAGCCGGATGACCTTGATCACGCTTTCAGCCTTATCGCGGGCCAGCTCCAGATGGTGCTGCAGGGAATCTGCAGCACTGTCCCAGTTGTCGGCCAGAGCGGCATCCAGAATTTCCAGATGTTCGTCACAGGTCTGCTCCTGATTGATCATGCTCACCTTGCCGGTCATGATGCGGAAGCGGGTGTTCAGACCGGTGATGCGGTCATACGCCGAACGCAGGTACTTGTTGGGCAAAGTGCTCATGAGCAGTTCGTGGAACTCATCGTCCGACTCGCAGAAGTCGGTGATGCTGTCCGGGTGATGCATCAACTCGGCAAATGTCTCCAGCTGTTCCCGCGGGATGCCGCTGCCATAAGTACGCAGGGCGTAAGGCTCCACCAGCAGGCGCATCTCGAACATGCTGTGCACGTCCTCCTCGGTGATGCCGGAAACCATCAGGCCCTTCTTGGGCAGAATGGTGATCAGGCCTTCCTGCTCCAAGCGGCCAAGAGCATCCCGCATGGGGGTGCGGCTGATGTTGCCCATCTCGGCACAAAGCTTCTGCTCGTTCAAAAACTCGTTGGGCCGGTACTCGCAGTTCAGGATCTTGGTCTTAAGGTACTGGTATGCCTGCAGCTTCAGGCTCGTTTTGGTCTGCGACTCCATTTCTTTCATGTTCTGCACAACTCCTATTCCCTTTTCCCTTGCAAAGAAAAAGGTTCTTCTCCTATAATACTCTGGGGCGCATGCTTTCTAACTTCAAAGCATCTTGTATTCTTGCTGCAATCCAAGTAGTATTCCAGTTCTATTATTTCATAATAGGGCAATTATTACAATACTTTTTTGTGAACTTTAGCGCGTTTTATGTTTTATCTAATTTTTATGTCTCATTTTTGCCAAAATTAACAAGTTTTTTTGTGCTTGTAGCCAATGCCGCTTCTTTTGGCCCGGTTCTTTTGCATCCAATGCAAAAATATGCTACAATGTAAAAAATATTGAAAAGGGTGTGGATCTCTCTTATGGCACGAAGCGACGGCTACAATACCAAGACCCGTCAACTGATTTTAGATTATCTCATCAACAACCGGCAGCACGCGGTGAGTGCTTCCAACATTCTGGAGCATCTGGAAGAGCAGGGCGCAAGCCCCAACCCCACCACGGTGTACCGCTATCTGGACAAGCTGGCCGGGGAGCAGCGCATCATGAAATACGTTGCCGACAAGGGCGAAAAAGCCGTGTTCCAGTACGTGGACGAGGGCCGCCACTGCCGGGAGCATCTGCACCTCAAATGCGTGCAGTGCGGGCGCATCTATCATCTGGACTGCCACTTCATGGACGAGGTGCGCGCCCACCTGATGGCAGAGCATGGCTTTACCCTGCAGTGCGAGGGCAGCGTTCTGTATGGTTTGTGCCGCCACTGCGCCCAAAAAGAGGAACAGTCCGACTCTGATGGTCAAACCGCACAAAAATGCGCCTGCTGTGTTGACACGGACAAAAAGCCGTGATACAATGCATGCAAGAAAAAGCGTTGACCGGGAAAAGTAAGGTTTCAATGTCCTCTTTCAGAGAGTGCGGGTAGGTGGAAGCCGCGCAGAGAGCGAAACCCGAACGAACACCCGCAAGCTTCACCCTGAACCTGTTTGTGCAGCAGTAGGGGCCGACGTGCGCCGCTCGTTATCGCGGCAGTGCTTTCAACGGGGAGAGCGCACAAAAGTGACTGGCATACTCTGTGTGCCGGTAATTTAGGTGGCACCACGGATACGGCAGCATATTCGTCCTAGCAAAACGGGATGAATGCGCTGCCGTATTTTTTTTATTCACCAAGGAAAAAGAGGGGTAAGAAATATGTGTTGTGTGATGGGCTACACCGGGCACGATCTGAGTGCCGCCAAGTTCAAAGAATATCTGCTGCGCACCGTGATGCGCGGCCCGGACGACCAGCGGGTGGTGGAAGGCCCCTTTGGCCTGATGGGCTTTGGCCGTCTGGCCATCATGGGTCTGACGCCGGAGGGCATGCAGCCGTTCTACCGCGGTGCCGACTGCGTGGTGTGCAACGGCGAACTGTACGGCTTCCGGTTTGAGAAGGAGATCCTCAAGCGCCGGGGCTACAAGTTCCAGTCCGACTGCGACTGTGAGATCCTGCTGCCGCTGTACTACGAGTACGGTCTGGACATGTTCCGCCACATGGATTCCGAGTTTGCACTGATCCTGTACGATTCCCGCAAGGACCGGCTCATTGCCGCCCGCGACCCCATCGGCATCCGGCCGCTGTTCTACGGCTACTCCAAGTCCAGCCACCAGATCGCTTTTGCCTCTGAGATGCAGAACCTGATCGGCTGGTGCGATGACATCCGTCCTTTTCCCATTGGCAGCTACTACTGCGACGGCCGCTTCGTGCGCTATGAGGACATTGCCGACGTGCCCGCTCCCATGCAGGATGACATGGACACCGTGCTGACCAACATCCGCGAAAAGCTGATCGCCGGTGTGGAAAAGCGTCTGGACGCCGATGCCCCGGTGGGCTTCCTGCTCTCCGGCGGCCTGGACTCCTCGCTGGTGTGCGCCATCGCCGCTAAGAAGCTGGGCAAGCCCATCCGCACCTTTGCCATCGGCATGGATACCGATGCCATCGACCTGAAATATGCCCGTCAGACCGCCGATTATCTGGGCAGCGAGCACCACGAGATCATCATCAACCGCGACATCGTGCTGCAGAACCTGGAAGAGGTCATCCGCCTGCTGGGCACCTGGGACATCACCACCATCCGCGCCAGCATGGGCATGTACCTGCTGTGCAAGGCCATCCACGAGCAGACCGATGTCCGGGTGCTGCTGACCGGCGAGATTTCCGATGAGCTGTTCGGCTACAAGTACACCGACTACGCCCCCACCGCCGATGCCTTCCAGCAGGAGAGCCAGAAGCGCATCCGGGAGCTGTACATGTACGACGTTCTCCGGGCCGACCGCTGCATCTCCGCCAACAGCATCGAGGCCCGCGTGCCCTTTGGCGATCTGGATTTTGTGCGCTACGTCATGGCCATTGACCCCGAAAAGAAGCTGAACAGCTACGGCAAGGGCAAGTACCTGCTGCGCAAGGCCTTTGAGGGCGACTGGCTGCCGCCGGAGATCCTGTGGCGCGAGAAGGCCGCCTTCTCGGACGCTGTGGGCCACAGCATGGTGGATGATATCAAGGAGTATGCCGAGAGCCTTTACACCGACGAGGAGTTCCAGCTGCGCCGGGCAAACTATTCGGCCCACTGCATGCCGTTCACCAAGGAAAGCCTGTTCTACCGCGAAATTTTTGAGAAGTACTACCACGACCAGAGCCGCACCATCGTGGGCTTCTGGATGCCCAACAAAGCATGGCCGGGCTGCAACGTCAACGACCCCTCTGCCCGCGTGCTGGCAAACTATGGTGCTTCCGGCGTATAACGGCCAGAGCATTTTTCAGCAGAAAACTTTTTATGATTTCGGAACACCGGAGCATCTGCGGACGCTCCGGTGTTCCATTTTTACGCAAAAAAGCCCCCGCCGACAGAGGGAAAAAAGTGTCGGCGGGGGCTCAGGAAAATGTCAAATCAGGGGTTCAGGGCTCAGTCGTCTGCGGCCTCGTCCAGATTGCCCAGCTTCTTGGCCTGCTCCACAACGGCAGGCACCAGCATCTCGGGCAGGGTCTCATAGCGGGCAAACTCGGTGGTGAACCAGCCGCGGCCCTGCGTGGTCTGCCGGATAAAGGTGGTAAAGTTTGCAAGCTCTGCCAGCGGCACCTCGGCAATGATGGTCTGCAAGCCGTCCTCGTCCGGCTCCATGCCCAGCACACGGCCGCGGCGCTTTGTCACATCGCCCATGATGTCGCCGGTGTTGTCGTTGGGCACATGGGCCTTCAGGGTGTGGATAGGCTCCAGAATGACGGGGCCGGCCTCCGGCATAGCAGCTTTGTAGGCCAGCTTTGCAGCCATGATAAAGGCCATTTCAGAGCTATCCACCGGGTGGTAGCTGCCGTCCAGCAGGGTGGCCTTCAGGCCGACCACGGGGTAACCGGCCAGCACGCCCTTTTCGGCTGCCAGACGCACGCCCTTTTCCACAGCGGGGAAGAAGTTCTTGGGCACGCTGCCGCCGAACACCTTTTCCTCGAACACGACCTGCTCGCTGTCGCAGGGCTCAAAGTTGATGATAACGTCACCGAACTGGCCATGACCGCCGGTCTGCTTCTTATGGCGTCCCTGCTTCTGGCAGGCCTTGCGGATGGACTCACGGTAGGCAATGCGGGGAGCTTCCAGACCGATCTCCACGCCAAACTTGTTCTTCAGCTTGGCCTTGACCACGTCCAGATGCTGCTCGCCCAAGCCGCCGATGACCTGCTGATGGGTCTCGGCGTTATTGATGTAGCACAGGGTGGGGTCCTCTTCCATCAGGCGTGCCAGTGCGCTGGAGATCTTGCCCTCGTCGCCCTTCTTGGCCACGGTAACCGCCATGAACAGGCTGGGCTTGGGGAACACAGGTGCGGGCAGCTTGACCACGCGGTCTGCATCGCACAGGGTATCGCCGGTCTTTGCGCTCACCAGCTTTGCCACTGCGCCGATATCGCCGGCACCGATGCCGTCGTTTTCGATCTGCTTCTTGCCAAGGACGGTCAGGGGCTTAGTGATCTTTTCCACCTCGCCGGTGCGGGCGTTGGTCAGCGGTTCGCCTGCGGTCACCTTGCCGCTGATAACACGCAGATAGCTCAGCTTGCCCACGAACGGGTCGGCCACGGTCTTAAAAACGTAGGCGGCAGTGGGCTCATCCTCGGTGCAGTGCAGTTCCACCGGCTCACCGTTGGCATCCTCGGCCAGCGTGCTGGCCTCGTGCTCCGGGCTGGGCAGCAGCTTATGCATATTGAACAGCAGCATATCCAGTGCCTGCATGTTCACGGCGCTGCCGCAGAACACGGGGGTGATCAGGCCGTCCTTAACGCCCTTGCGCATGCCCTCCACGATCTCCTCGGTGGTAAAGGGTTCGCCGCCGAAGAACTTTTCCATCAGTTCATCGTCGGTTTCCGCAATGGCCTCGCTCATGGCCTCGATCAGGCCCTGGAAACGGTGGCCGATGTCCGGCAGGTCCACCTGGATCTGCTTGCCGCCCTCGTACTTGAAGGCCTTCTGGCTGAACAGGTTGATGTACACAGGGGTGCCGTCATCCAGCTTTGCGGGCACGACGCAGGGGCAGACGGTGGAGCCGAAGCGGATCTTCATATCCTCAAGGATCTTGAAGTAGTTGGCGTTTTCCAGATCGCACTTGGACACGAACACCATGGTGGCCTTGCCGTTCTTGCGGGCCAGCTGGAACGCCTTTTCTGCGCCCACGGTAACGCCGCTGCGGCCGGACACGCACACCAGCACGCTCTCGGCGGCGCGGATGCCCTCGTACTCGCCTGCTTCAAAGTCGAACAGACCCGGTGCATCGATCAGGTTGTACTTGATGCCCTCGTACTCCACCGGCACAACGGACGCCGACAGGCTGGCCTTGCGCTTTGCTTCCTCGGGATCAAAGTCCGAAATCGTGGTACCGTCCTCAACCCGGCCCATACGCTCGGCAGCGCCCGAAAAATAGACCAGTGCTTCGGTCAGCGTGGTCTTGCCGCTGCCGGCATGGCCGGCAATCAGAATATTGCGGATGTTGTTGCTTGCGTATTTCATATCGGTTTTTCCCTCATTTCCGCCGCACGGAGCGTTCTCTCCGTTTTTGTGGCATATTTTACAAAGATAATACCACATCCGAAACGATTTTTAAATATATCGTTTCAAAATTTAGCAAAAACGCCTGCCAAACTTCCGGGCACTGTTTTGTGCAAGTTGACATTCGGGTGCAAAACGGGCGGGCAGAAAAAGCAGAACTCCCGGCAGCGCGTACAGGCGCGGAACCGGGAGTTTTCGTTGCAAATATGCGGTTTTTGTGGTATGCTGTAAGTGCCGCTTCGGCGGTAAGGGCGTTGATTGCATAATCGGTGGTTTAGCTCCTTCCGGCTGCGCGCCAGAGGGGGACGAAAAACTTTTTGCTTCCCCTGACGCGAAAGCGGAAAGGGGGATGCCTCATGACGTTTGAACAGGTCGTGCTGTTGCTCACGCTGCTTAGCGGAGCAATCTACATTACCTTCGAGATCACATGGACGATTTCCAACGGCAAAAAGAAATGACCGCTCATGCCCTCAGAAAGCAAGCGGTCATTCTTTACGACTGATTAGCCGGATGAGGAGCTGACCATTGCAGTCAGCGCTCTTTCTATTCGTAGTATAGTCTATTTTTCCGGGTTTGTCAAGCCGCAGACCCGCCGGAAGAGGCAGGAGGTTTTACGCGATGAAGCGCGAGGATTATATCAACTGGGACGAATATTTTATGGGCATTGCGCTGCTTACCGCCATGCGCTCCAAGGACCCTAACAGTCAGGTGGGTGCGTGCATCGTAAGCCCGGAAAATAAGATTCTTTCCTTAGGCTACAACGGGATGCCCATGGGCTGCAGCGATGACGAGATGCCCTGGGAGCGGGAGGGTGCACCTTTGCAGACCAAGTATATGTACGTCTGCCACGCCGAGCTGAACGCCATCCTCAACAGTGCCCACAACAACCTGAAGGGTGCCCGGGTGTATGTGACCCTGTTCCCCTGCAACGAGTGCACCAAAGCCATCATCCAGTCCGGCATTGCCGAGGTGGTGTACTACGGCGACAAGTACCACGACAGTGATTCCAGCATTGCGGCGCGCTTCATGTTCGAGCACGCCGGTGTCCGGCTGACCCCCTATAAGCCCACCGGACGCCGGGTAGAGCTGGAGCTGTAAGCTCCCTCTTGACCTTCCCGATGCAACGTACTATAATAGAACCATAGCTTGAATAAATATTCAAGAGTGTTTGCATAGAGAGGGAAATATACAATGGAACTGAAAAATCGCAGCTTTTTGAAGCTATTGGACTACACCCCTGCCGAGATCGGGCAGCTGCTGGAGCTGGCCGCTGACCTGAAGACCAAAAAGAAGGCCGGTATCCGTCACGACCAGCTGCGGGGCAAAAACATTGCCCTGATCTTTGAAAAGACCTCCACCCGCACCCGCTGCAGCTTTGAGGTGGCCGCCCACGATCTGGGCATGGAAGTGACCTATCTGGACCCCTCCGGCAGTCAGATCGGCAAAAAGGAGTCCATCGCCGACACCGCCCGGGTGCTGGGCCGGATGTTTGACGGCATCGAGTACCGTGGCTACGGCCAGCAGATCGTGGAGGATCTGGCAAACTACGCCGGTGTTCCGGTGTGGAACGGCCTGACCAATGAGTTTCACCCCACCCAGATCTTAGCCGATTTCCTCACCATTCAGGAGCATTTCGGCCATCTGAAGGGCATCCACTTCGTTTACTTCGGCGACGCCCGCTACAACATGGGCAACAGCCTGATGGTAGGCTGCGCCAAGATGGGCTTACACTTTACCGCCTGCGCCCCCAAAAAGTACCAGCCGGATCCCGCACTGGTGGAGCAGTGTCAGGCCATTGCCGCCCAGACCGGGGCGACCCTCTCCTTTGAGGAGGATCCCGTCAAGGCAGCAAAGGGCGCGGACGTGCTGTACACCGATGTGTGGGTGTCCATGGGCGAGCCGGTTGAGGTGTGGGCGGAGCGCATCCACGACCTTGCCCCCTACCAGATCAATCAGGATCTGATGAATATTGCAGGCCCGGATGCAGTATTTATGCACTGTCTGCCCGCCTACCACGACCACAAGACCACCGTGGGCAAGGAGATGGGCGAACGCTTTGGCCGCGACGCCATGGAGGTGACCGACGAGGTATTCGAAGGCCCCCAGAGCATCGTGTTTGACGAGGCCGAGAACCGGATGCACACCATCAAGGCGGTCATGGCAGCCACCTTGGGATATCAGGAATAACGAGATAAGCCCGGAAGGTTCGCAGACCCTCCGGGCTTATTCTATCTGAAAATAATTTTCCGCTTAGCAATCATTCCGAAACTGCATTCTGCAGTTTCAGCACGCCTGCCTGCGTCAGGCGCTTACGCAGCAGCGCACCCACGATGCAGGACACCACGATCTTTGCAAGATCCAGCGCAATGAAGGGGTAGACGCAGACGGTCAGTGCGTAGCCCAGCTCGCACTGCATCTGGAACACGAACCATGCGGTGCCCAGCACATAGCAGGCGGCATCGCCCAGCACCAGACCCACAGCGGAGACCACCGGGTTGCCCTTGCTCTTTTCAATGAACATCCCGCCGATGAAGGCCAGCAGCAGATAGCCCACCAGATAACCGCCGGTAGGGCCTGCCAGCTTGGCAAGACCGGCGCCGTAGCCGGAGAACACCGGAATGCCGATGGCGCCCAGCGCCAGATAGATAACCACGCTCAGGGTGCCGAACTTCGGTCCCAGCAGCCATGCGGTCAGGCAGATAACAAAGTTTGCCAGCGAGATGGGCACGGCTCCGATGGGCACGGTCAGCGGGCCCAGCACGCACAGCACGGCAGCCATCACCGCGGTGACAGCCATCTGATAGGTAGTCAGTTTTTTGTCTTTCATGGTCAGTTTTCCCTCTGTTTTTTCGTTTTGTAAGGCATCTGTGCCCGAGTATACCGCACCGGTGCGCCGCAGGTCAACGGAAAAGTTTGCAAAGGGTTTACAATCAACAGATATATTGTAATCCGTCGAAAAATATGATATTCTAAGAATACGGCGCTGATTGCATAATCGGTGGTCATGCTTTCCCATCCCGCAGCACTGCTTCTTCCTGTACATGGAACGAACCAGCGGCTTGTGGGAGGAGAACTTTTTTGAGCCAAGCCTCCCCAAGCCCTGAAGGCGAAGGGAGGGATGTCAGATGGATCTGTCGGAGATGCTGAACCTGCTGATGGTCATTCTTACGCTGTTGGGATTGATCATTGAGGTAATTCGCCTGACCCTTGAGGTCATGGATAAAGCTTCGCAGAAGAAAAACGATGACAACAAAAAAGATTGACCGCCCCAGTCTACCAAACTAGCGGTCAATCTTTTTGACTAATGCGGGATGGAAAGCTGACCTTTGCAGTCAGCGCCCCTTCTGTTTATAGTATAATCGCACCATCGTGTTTTGTCAAGGAGGTTCCCATGGGTGGAGGTCATGTATCACGGCCAGATTTCGGGATGCCGCAGCCGGATGCTGCGTACCCGCTGACCGAGTTCTATCTGCTGGCGCAGCAGGCGCTGGAAAAAAGCGGCAGCTTTATGCTGCCCGCCCTCTACGCAGGGCTGCACTCCCCCGCCCGGCGCATCTACCGGGAGGAAGCCGCCGGGTATTTACAGCTTGCGGCTGCTCCGGCAGAGGGCCTGACCCGGCTGCTCTCCCCTGCCCGGATGCAGCTTTTATACAGCAGCTTGCAGGTGCAGCCGGACGGCACCCCCGCCGCCCTGCTGCTGACCGAGGAGTGTACCCGCCTGACCGTGGCGGTGCAGCTGCTGCCGCCCTTTGTGTGGGAGGACCCACTGCCGCCGCTGCCGGATGTCCCGGCGGCGCTCACCCTGCAATTGACCATGCAGGACGTGATGGCCATCGACACTTCCCCCGCCGCACTGGCGCAGAAACTGGTGCACAGCACCGACGGCAAATGCTGGCTGCATCACCCCAAGGCCGAGACCTTTCTCTCCGAGCGGCTGGCGCTGCTGCAAAGGGTCTATAGATAAAGAAGGAGCACCCTCCCCTCTTTTACTTTCTGCGATTCCGTGGTATACTGACCGGTAAACCGGCAGGATATCCAACCTCCGTCGGAGAACGTGGACACACCTTGCGGTCCGGTGCGTCCGGTACACAAAAAATGGAAGGAACCGGGTTTTGTTCTGCAATAATCGGGGATGCTGAGCCGTATATCAAGTGAACGTCCCCGTGAGAACCACAAACATTCCATCGAGAAGCCCGCTTCCGGGCATCCAAGGAGAGTTTATACAATGGGACAGCTGACCAGAAACGAAGTATTTACCTTGGCGGTGCAGCGTTACAGCGACACCGTCTACCGCACTGCGGTGCATAATTGCCGCTGCACAGCCGATGCTGAGGATGTGGTGCAGGATGTATTTGAAAAACTGCTGCACTACAACGGCATCTTTGAGAGTGAGGAGCATCTCAAAGCATGGCTGCTGCGGGTGGCCATCAACCGCTGCCGGGACCTGACCCGCGCCGCCCACCAAAAGGATACCGAGCTGGACGAGAACCTGCCCGCCCCCGATGTTCTGGAGGAGGACGGCAGCGTGCTGGATGCCATCCGCACGCTGCCGGAAAACTACCGCAATGCCATCTATCTGCATTACTACGAAGGATACACTGCGGCAGAGATCGGGCGGATGATGGCAGTGCCCACAAACACGGTACTAAGCTGGCTGCGGCGCGCACGGGCACAGTTACATACGATGCTGAAGGAGGAGATCGAAGATGAGGTGGTATGAATATAAGATGGAGGTCGATGACCTGACTGCCCCGGACGATCTGAAGGCAAAACTGCTGGCCATGACCGACACCCTGACTGCGGAGGAAAAGGCCGAACCCATGATGGCTGCCCCTGCCCCGCAGACCGCTGCACCCGCAGCACCCCTGAACACCGAAGCCAAGAAGAAAAAGCCCATCCACTTCCCGGTAAAGCAGCTGGGCACGCTGGCTGCCTGTCTGGCCGTGTGCGTGCTGGGTTACAGCACCCTGCATCTGGGCATCGGAATGGGCAGCGCCAAAAGCAGCGCGCCCGCCCTGTACGCAGCCGAAGGCTCTGCCGACAGCTCCGCTGCTTCTGTGGCAGCGGGCGGGTTTGATCTCCAGCACGCCGCGCTGGACAGCACCCCCGAGGCGGTGAATTACAGTCTGGAGGCAGACGACCGCTCTCTGGAAACGGAATACAGCGGCACCGGCAGCGCCGAGGCTGCTGCCCCTGCGGTGGACAGTGCCAAGATCATCTACACCGCCAACCTGACACTGGAAAGCAAGGACTACGAAACAGCCCGCAGTGCGCTGGACAGCGCCCTCGCCGAGGCGGGCGGCTATCTGGAATCCAGCAGCGAGTACACGCGCACCGGTTCCAGCCGCTCCGTAAGCCTGACCTACCGGGTGCCGCAGGCCAACTACCAGAGCTTTCTGGATGCTGTGGCCGCTGCCGGTAATGTGACCTACCGCAGCCAGCAGGCCGATGATGTGACCACCCAGTATATGGACGTGTCCGCGCGGCTTTCTAATCTGCAGGCACAGCGCACCCGCTTACAGCAATTGCAGGAACAAGCCGAAACTCTTTCGGACTTGCTGCAGATTGAGGACTCCCTCACCGAGGTGCAGTCCCAGATCGAAAGCTGGCAGAGCCAGCTGGACTGGTACAGCGATCAGGTGCAGCAGTGCACTGTGTATATCGACCTGAACGAGGTGCAGACCTACACACCCGCCGACGAGGGCTTCTTCTCCCGCATCGGCACGGCCCTTGTCTCCGGCTGGGGCAACTTTGTGAATGGCTTGCAGCAGCTGGTAGTTGCGCTGGCCTCCGTCTGGCCGCTGGCAGTGCTGGCGTGCGCTGCTGTTGCCGTGGCGCTTGCATGGCGCAAAAAGCACCCGAAGAAGTGACCCCATAGAAATCCATTTTCCGCATAAAGGCTTCCCCCGGGCTGGGGAAGCCTTTTGTTCAACCCCGTTGAAAAAACCACCCCTGTCCCGCCGGGCTGCTGCACCGGGAGACAGGAGTGGTTTTGTATATTTTGCAGTACTTATTACACGCCGGAATAGGCTGAGAAGCCGCCGTCCACCGGCAGGCAGATGCCCGTGATAAAGCCTGCCGCGTCGTTGTTCAGCAGGAACAGCAGCGCGCCCACAAGGTCTTTTTCACTGTCGCCAAAGTGTCCCATGGGGGTGGCGGCAAGGATCTTTTTGGTGCGGTCGGTGGGGGTGCCGTCCTCGTTGAAGAGCAGCTTTGCGTTCTGCTCGCTGGCAAAAAAGCCCGGGGCAATGGCGTTGACCCGGATGCCCACCTTGCTGAAGTGCACCGCCAACCACTGGGTAAAGTTGGTCACAGCAGCCTTGGAGCCGGAGTAGGCAGGGATCTTGGTCAGGGGCAGGTAGGCATTCATGCTGGAAATGTTCAGGATGTTGCAGCCCTCGCGCCCTACCATCTGCCGTGCAAAGGCCTGCGTGGGCAGCAGGGTGCCGATGAAATTCAGGTTGAACACCATCTCCACGCCGCTCTCGTCCAGATCAAAAAAGGTGACGGTATCGCTTTCCAGATCGGCCATCTCAAAATATTCCTTGTCCGTATTGGCGCGGGCGTTGTTGCCGCCGGCACCGTTCACAAGGATATCGCAGGGGCCAAAGTCTGCCAGCACATCCTCTGCTACCTGCAGGCAGTTGGCCTTGTTCATCACGTTGCAGGTGTAGCCCTTGGCGGTGCCGCCCTCGGCCTCGATCTCATCCGCAAGCTCCTTGAGCTTATCCATGTTGCGGCCCAGCAGCGCCACCTTTGCGCCCGCCCGGGCCAGCGCCTTGGCAAAAATGGAGCACAACGTGCCGCTTGCGCCGGTGACGACAGCCACCTTGCCGGTGAGATCGGTGTTCAGTACATTCTTTTCCATAACATCCTCCTGTTACAGCTGTATTCATTGGCTAGAGTATAACAGAAAAAGACGGTCTTTGCCAGAACGTTCTTATTATAAAATGGGAAAGTTTTATTCTTTTTGCCGGGCAACAAGCACGATATCCTCCGGATGCGGTGCAGACGCAATCGCGCAAAATTGCAAAAATGACCGTTTTTACCTTGAAGATCTTCTAACTCTTCCAAAGCAAAAGCAGTATGATAAAAGCATGACAAACACATACTGACTTCGGCTGCGCTGCCCGCAGCGGGCTACACTGTTCAAGCCGCAGCGGGCTGCGCCTATGACCCACAGAGTTTTGAACAATGTGGGCATTCAGACCTGGAAACACAGCATTCCGCACCCACAATGTTCAACCTGAACGATGTGAACATTTAACGTAGGACAGTTTCTTTTTGCGCACTGATCAAATATAAAAAGTTATAATAATATTCTACACTGTTCACGCTGCACAATGTGCAACAGCGGCGGCGCTTCCCACTTTGATGTGAACACAAAAAAACAGGTTGAATTTAAAAATTCAACCTGCTTGGTGGTTGCGGGGGCCGGATTTGAACCAACGACCTTCGGGTTATGAGCCCGACGAGCTACCAGACTGCTCCACCCCGCGATATTTACTTTTTTGCTTTTCAGCGGTTCTCGCTGACTGCTCAAGTATAATACCACAGAGCGGGTAGAATGTCAACCCTTTTTGAGAAAAATTTTCGTATTCTCCTGCCGCAGCTTTTAACGCACCATTGTCCGGTGCTGTGCGCGGTATTCGGCGGGGGTGATGCCGTACAGACGGCGGAAGGTTTTCAGGAAGTTGCTGTAATCCGGAAAGCCGCTTTCGGTGCAGGCATTCAGGACGGAAACGCCCTCTTCCAGCGCCTTGCGGCAGTGCTGCATCCGCAGATAGGTCAGGTAGTTGTGGATGCTCTCCATGGTGCACTCCTTGAACGCGCGGGAAAGGTGCTCCCGGCTGACGTAAAGTTCCTGCGCCAGCTGCGCGGTGGTAAGGGTCGGGTTCTGATAATGCGTTTGCAGGTAGACCACCGCGCGCGCGACCAGCACACTGGTGCTGCTGGGTGTTCTAATCCCTGACTGTTCCGGGTAAAGCAACGAATACGTTGCCCCCATTTCTCTGAAGATATCCTGCATCTGAGGGGGAATGGGGGCATTTTTTATCAAAAATCAACTGAGATGAGTAAAAGCTATGGAGATCTGCTCCCGTTTTACCGGCATGGAGCGCAAGGACGGCGCTTTCCTGCTGCACACCGACAACGCGGATGTCAAGGTCTGCTTCGTGACCGACGAGATCGTCCGTGTCCGCGCCAGCTTTGACCACGAGCTGGCCGAGGAATCCTACATCCTGATGACCACCGCCTGGGAAGACCGTATGGACGACCTGTTCAAGGGCGAGCGCACCCGCGTGGAGCCTTTTGCGGCTGAGGTCACCGAGGACGACAAGACCATCACTTTTGCCACCGGCAAGGTGACTCTGGTGGTCGAGAAGGACCCCATCAATTTCAAGCTGCTGTCCGCTGACGGCTCGGAGCTGTACAGCACCCTGCCTGGCAACCCGTTCGTCAAGGACTCCAACAACCGCGTTGTGGCTTACAGCCGGATGAAAGAGGACGACTGCTTCTACGGCTTTGGCGAGAAGACCGGCGAGCTGGACAAGAACAAGACGTTCCAGCGTGAGCGTGCTACCGACGCGATGGGCTACGATGCCGAGAAGATGGATACCCTCTACAAGCACATCCCCTTCTACATCCGTCTGGACCGTGACACCAAAAAGGCTGTCGGCGTGTTCTACCACAACTTCTACGAGTCCGTGTTCAACATGGGCCGCGAGAAGAGCAACTACTGGCCCCGCTACACCTACTTCCAGGCCGACGGCGGCGATCTGGACTGCTTCCTGATCGGCGGCGACACCATCGCCCGCGTTGTGGACAACTACACCCTGCTCACCGGCCGTCCGGCTCTGCTGCCCAAGCGTGCTCTGGGCTATCAGGGCTCCAGCATGTACTACCCCGAGCTGGAGAAAGACAGCGACGACGCTGTGCTGGGATTCGTTGACACCATCAAGGAAGAGGGCTTCCCCATTGATGGATTCCACCTGTCCAGCGGCTACACCAGCCAGAACAACAAGCGCTGTGTCTTTACCTGGAACACCGAGCGCTTCAAGGACCCCAGTGCTTACTTCCATGCCATGAACGAAAAGCACGCCCAGAACGTGCCCAACGTCAAGCCGGGCGTCCTGCTGTGCAACCCCCGCTTTGATGAATTTAACGCCGACGATGTCTTTGTGAAAGACAGCAAGAACCCCGAGAACTACGGCGTCGGCAAATGGTGGGGCGGCGACGGCGCTTTCTGGGACTTCACCAAACCCGAGGGCCGTACAGCCTGGAAGAAGTACCTGACCGAGTCCATCATTGCCGTGGGCACCGATTCCGTCTGGAACGACAACTGCGAGTATGACAGTCTGATGGATAAGGACGACATCTGCGACTTTGACGGCAAGGGCGGCACTATCGGCCAGCTGAAACCCATCATGAGCACCCTGATGTGCAAGGTGGGTGCAGACGCGGTTGTGGAACACAATGCCAAGGCTCGTCCCTATATGGTCTGCCGCAGCGGCAGCGCCGGCATCCAGCGCTACGCGCAGACCTGGTGCGGTGATAACTACACCAGCTGGAAGTCCCTGAAGTACAACATCCCCATCATCACCGGCATGGGCCTCTCCGGCCAGCCCAATGAGGGCGCGGATATCGGTGGCTTTGCAGGCCCTGCTCCCACCGAGGAGCTGTTCGTCCGCTGGGTGCAGCAGGGCATCTTCCAGGCCCGCTTCTCCATCCACTCCGCTTCCAACGATAACACCGTGACCGAGCCCTGGATGTTCCGCGGCTCTGCAGATCTCATTCGTGACGCGATCCTGCTGCGTTATCGCTTCACTCCGTATCTGTACAGCGCGGAGTACAACGCAAGCAAGACGGGTGCTCCCATCATGCGCGCTCTGGTCTATGATTTCCAGGACGACCCCAACGTCTACGAGGAGAGCTTCGAGTTCCTGTTCGGCCGTGACATCCTGGTGGCCAACGTCATCGAAGAGGGTGCCAAGACCCGCAAGGTCTACCTGCCCGCAGGCTGCAAGTGGTACGACTGGAGCGACAAGATGCGCTGCTACGAGGGCGGCCAGACCATCGAGATCCCCGTCACCATGGCAAGCATCCCCATGTTCATCCGTGAGGGCGCTGTCATCGCCATGGCGGACAACCAGCTCATGACCATGGAGGGGGACCACACCACCGACCTCCACCTCATCGTGGCTCCCAAGGGCACCGTTACCACCACTCTGTATGATGATGACGGCGTGACCAACGATTTCAAGAGCGGCGTCTTCCGCAAGACCACCATCACCACCACCGCCGGTGAGCGTGTCACCATGGACTTCACCTCTGAGGGCAGCTATGAGGACACCGTCAAGACCGTCAAGGTGGAGATGATCGCCAAGGAGAAGAGCCCGTTCTGGGTCACTCTGGACGGCCGCAAGATCGAGCACTTCCTCAACCGCCGCAAGTTCGACGAGGCTGCTGAGGGCTGGTACTACAGCCAGACCAAGAAAGCGGTCGAGGTCAAGTATGCAAACCCGGGCAAGGATTACAACCTGACCGTTTCGTTTGAGCAGTTCGACCTGATCGGCATGTAATAAAAAACAACACGGAGGAACCTGTTATGCTGCTTCGCAGTTTTGAATCCTTTGAAAAAACGGAGAATGGCTACCTCATCCACGGCGACGCCGCGGACGTAAAGCTGATCTTCATGACGGATGACATCATCCGTGTCCGCGTCCACTTCGACAAGGGCACCCCCATGGAGGAGGAGTCCTACACCCTGGTGACCACCGCATGGCCTGACCGCATGGACGACCTGCTCAAGGACGAGCGCACCCGCATCACCGCGCTGGATGTGCCCTGCACCGAGGATGAGAAGTGCCTGACCTTTGAGACCGCTCACGTTACCCTGAAGCTGTTCAAGAAGCCGTTCCATTTTGAGATGTACGACAAAGAGGGCAAGCTGCTGTATCAGGATCTGCGGGAGCGCGCGTTCGAGAAAGATCAGATCGGCCGCCTGACCCACTTCTCCAAGGTGGACCGCGAGTATGACCACTTCTTCGGCTTTGGCGAGAAGACCGGCCACCTGGACAAGAAAGGCCGCCGCCTGCGCATGTCCCCCAAGGACGCCATCGGCCACGACCCCGAGACCGGCGACCCGATGTACAAGCACATTCCGTTCTACATCCGTGTGAACGAGAAGGATCGCCGCCCCATCGGCCTG
>ERZ773243.2022-NODE-2022-length-18903-cov-5.080062_pt1 | contig 18903 bp, 17 predicted proteins | sample MGYA00580520_ERZ773243 | MGnify/ENA primary metagenome ERZ773243 (study PRJEB29015, sample SAMEA2737747) | human gut metagenome | biome: human gut; feature: human-associated habitat; material: faeces | place: China | collected 2012 ... | reverse complement strand
CTGTAGTTTTAATAACCTTATTTTTAACGTGTGAATCCATATGTAAAATATAATTAATTGCATAAACACTGCCATTTGATAATAAAATACAGGCTAGTGCAATAGAAGCAACTTTAAGTAATCGCGGATAAGAATGTTTCTTTTTTGTATCCTTAACAGAATTTAATATTTTGTTGTCGATTTTTTCAGATGTTTTAATTTCATCATATACTTTTTTATATTCATTAACATCCATACTGTTTATCCTCCTCTAAATTCATTTTTAAGAGCTCACGTCCTCTTTTTAATCTCATTTTAATTGCTGATTCTTTACAGCCAAGTATTTCACCAATTTGCTTACAGGAATATCCTTCGTAATAATGCAGATACATTGGAGCTTTACATTTGTCAGGGAGGTTTAGAACCATTTGCAGTAAATCATTATATTCTGAAGAAAATGATTCTCCCGGTAAGTCTTCATGATTAAAAATATCTCTTTTCTTATTCCAAAATAATTTCAGGTGATTTTTGGAGAGATTAATTGAAATTCTAATGAGCCATCTTTTTTCATGTTCATCTGTTTCAAAAGCTTTGTTACTACAATAAAGTTTTGTAAAAACTTCCTGCAAAATATCTTCAGCGTCATTTGGATTTTTTACATATGTGAAGATTATTCTGAAAAGAAGATCCTTGTACTTGTAGTATTTCTCTTCGAATTGCTGAGTACTCATAATTTGAATTGTTTCTCCTTTCACCTTATATACAATTGGGAATCCAAAATGGTCAATTTTTCAATAACAAATAATAACACATCTAAATAGGACAAGAAAGCTGGAGTAAAAATCATTGTAAGTTAATTATGAAAAATAACACAACTAAAATATTTAGGTACCTTGACATTTTGAAACTATTAAATTGTTATTAAGGTACCTAAACAATAAAAGATGTTTAGTGTGATAAATAGAACCGTTCATTACTATTTATGTCTAAACAAAGAGAGAAACGATAAATTAAAATGCAAAAAAACAGAATGATAATAAGAAAACAGATATAAATGAAATGCTTTTGCAAGGTTTTTTACACATCAATAATAGGATGCGTGCGCTTCATGAAGGAAAAGCCAGTCGAAAAAGAATTTTAATTGTTCTTTGTGAGCAGGATAATATGACTATGAACCAGAAGGAATTGACGAAATATTTAGGAATACAGCCGGGTTCAGCAAGCGAGATATTATCCAATTTGGAAAAAACGGGCATGATTACACGCAGATAAAGTGAAAAAGACCGTAGAGCAATGGAAATAGTATTGACTGATAAAGGAATAAAAACGGCAAAGATAGCATTAAAAGAGTGAAAAGAGCATCATATACAGATGTTTGAGTGTCTTACTCAGAAAGAAAAAGAGCAGTTACTTTTTACATTAAAGAAAATAAATAAAGATTGGGAAAACAGATTTTCCTTTGATAGCGAAAATATTGTGCAAGATAAAATTAAAAGATAATAAGTAGCAAAAAAATACAGATAGTATAGAAAATTGGGAGAAAACATTATTTGGAAATATATACGTCGTTATATAATGTATGCGAATCCGCTATTTTTAAAATTACAGGATAAACTAGATACAATTAATACAATTATACATGAAGATATTTCAGGAATAAGAATTATTAAAGCGTGTGTCAGGGAAAGTATGAAAAAAAGAGATTTGGAAAAGCAAATGAAAATTTAGTTAAAATCCAGTTAGAAACATTAATAATTTTCGCATTTATGAATCCGGTTATTAATGCGTTAATGTATATAGTTGTAGCACTTATTTTACTTGCAGGCTCTTATGAAGTTAAAGGTGGAACAACAACTCCCGGAAGTATTATGGCTGCCATTACATATACAACTCAATTATTAAATGGAATTCTTATGTTAGTTATGTTATCTCAAAATATTTCAAAAGGATTAGCTTCATGGAAGAGAGTTAAAGAAGTAATGGAAAGTAATTTCAATATTACTGATTTTTGATGATGCAACAAGTGCGCTTGATTTAAAAACAGAGGCAAATTTATTTAAGGATTGGAAAATACCTATGGTGAAACTATTGGGATATTTAAAAGCAGAATTCCAATGTCAGTAAGAGCAGCGGAAACAAGTGCTGAAGGAAAGAGTATTTATCTTCATGACCCTAGAGGATAAGTTGCAGGAAGCTACGAAAAACTAACAGAGGAGGTGCTTGGACGTGAGTAAAGTAAGAGAATCATAGCAGTGCTATACAATTCACCATTTGCAATATTTCTTCCACCACTTGAAAGCGGAGATACAATACAGACAGTAACAACGCAGTACGTATCTGAATTTAATCAGGAAATACAGACATTGGTGGATGAACATAAGGATGCGGATGAGGGCAGAAAAGTATATGTGGATTATGAAGGGATGAACAGTGAGCCTTCAAACTACTATGACGTCATGTGCGTGTACATGGTGAAATACGGTTACGAAAACACGGCAACAAAGATTAATGAAACAAACAAGCATAACTGACAAAATAACAGATCCAACACAAAAGGCAGTGGCATCATTTGTATTGTCAAAGGTTGGATATCCATACAGTCAGAGCTTAAGAAACAGTGGAAAAGCATTTGACTGTAGCTCACTGGCATTCTATGGGTGGAAATCAGCAGGTGTAGACATATCATTTAATGGTTCAACAACTGCAGCTGCGGAAGCAGAAGGACTTAAGGATAAAACAGTCAAGGAAAAGGACATACAGCCTGGAGACTTGATATTTTACATTTACACAACCAATGGAAGATACAAAAACATAAGTCATATTGGTATTTGTGTAGGCAATGGAAAAATGGTTGAGGCAGTGGATGAGGCATACGGAGTATGCTTGGGTAATTATCATAATGGAGGGCTGGTGATGATATGCAGGCCGGGAAAATAAGAAAACAGTATATATAATCGTGGCAAAATATGATAAAATAAACGAAAATTGTAACTATGAAAATCAAAATGAAAATTTGAGGAAATGGGGTGAACAAATGAATAATGCAGATTATGGACTTACATTGCAGAAAAGAATTTGTCAGGCATATGCATTAAAAATTAATGAATGGGCAAAAAAGCAGTTTGATGATGCATATAACAAGGAATATGAGAAAAATGTGGATGAAATAATTCCAAAGATATTTAATGGAATTAATTCAAGACCAGTTAGATTACTAACATATACACAGGAATTGATAAAAGGAAAGGCAACCACATCACCACATAATTTTTTGTTGGAGAATAATAAAACATTATCAATAAGAACGACAAAGACCAGTGACAAGATTGCACCAAGAACTGTGGGACAGGCAGGATTTCCAATATTAAATGAATTCTTTGCGGAAATATATGGCAAGGAAATAGAAAATCAGCAAGATATTAAAAAGTTGGTTTTTAATCACATACATGAAATTCTACCAATATTCATTGATCATTTATTTCAATCGGATTATACAGTAATAATCAACAAAATGAATAAGGACGATATGCAAATAATCAAGGCAGAAGAATTGGGAGAATACCAATTTACCAGGGATGAATTTACTTTTACACAGGGCTTGGACACGTGGAACGAAAGTACAACGTTAAAGTATCATGGAATTTCAATAGCCGAAATACAAACACATAAAGAAAGATCATTTAAATTTAGATTTATTATTTCAAAGATTCCAGAGTGGTTTAAGCAAGTTAAAATGAACAATGAGACATTGGGAATGTCAGCAGAAGCAGCCATATGTGATATGTTTGATCTTGTAAAACCAGAAAGTTTTGCAACAAGAGCTTCAAAAAGGTTAGAGGAACAATTATTTCCAACAATCGAAGAGGCGTTTATAAAGATGCCAAAACCAATAATGCATAGTGGTTCAACTCCTGGTGAACGTGGTGAGCAAAGCAAATGCTCATACGACTTTGTATTGGAAGGAAATTTGACATTATCATTAAAAACAAATAAAGGGAAGATGGTATGTCCGCCAGAGGTAGGACAACCAGGTTCAAAAACATGCTTGCTATATTTTAGTAAGTTCTTTGACAAGGACATTGAAGAAGTTACCCGAGAAGCATTCAAGAAAATGGTATTTGACAACATTGAAAAAATTATGCCAATATATGTTAACCATCTATTTGATTCAAATTGGTTGCTTTGGATATACGAAACAAAAAATGGTTTTGAGCATAAGGCGATAAGTGGTGACAGCATAGAAGAGTTTAACTGGAAAAAGGAAAATTTTTCATTCACAAAGAAAACGATTGAGGAATGGAATGAAAGCAACACAGTTAAATATAATGGAATTAGCATAGGAGAATTCCAGGTTCACACAAATAGAAACTGTTTTAAATTCAGATTTAATTTAAAGAATCTGTTAGGCATCTTAAATAAAGGAAAAGATGAAGAGTAAGTTCCTTTTATTATGTATAAAGATGCAATAAAAATTTTTATACAAATAAAAAACAATAAAATGGTTGACAAATGTCCAGTTTCCATGTAATGTATTAACTACAGACATGGAGACTGGACATTTTATCGTATAAGGAGAACAAAAATGGTGGAAGAATTTTACACAATAGAACAGGTTGCAGAATTATCAAACAAGAGCCAAAAGACAGTTAGGAGACACATTGCAGCAAATAAGTTGGTTGCATCCAAGTCACAGAACAAATATAGAATATTAAAGAGTGAATATGAAAGATGGATTAATTCTGATGATTCCAATGAAGAATTAAACAGAGAAACATTTGCAAAAATAGACTATCAAAATAATACATATGATGACATTGTAAACTGGATTGACATCACCGATGATTGGAATAAGGATGGCTGGAGTAATGTTAATTACAGAAATGGATATACTTTTGTTGACTTGTTTTCAGGTGCAGGTGGATTAAGCTGTGGTTTGACAATGGCAGGATTTACACCTGTGGCATCTGTGGAGATAATGGAAGCAGCAGTGGAGACATATAAGTATAACTTCATTGAGCAAAAAGGCTTTAATGAAACAGTGGAAACAAGAGACATAAGAGAAGAGGAAGTAAAACAAAATCTTTATGACGAGATAGGAGAAAGACACGTAAACCTGGTTGTCGGAGGATTCCCATGTCAGGGATTTTCAATGTCGGGAAACAGGGTAATAACGGACGAAAGAAATAGCTTGTATTTGGAAATGAAGAAGATTGTTGAACACCTTAAGCCAGAATATGTGGTAATGGAAAATGTTGAAGGATTGCGTTCAATGATGAATGGAGCAATAGAAAAGAAAATCATAGAAGATTACAAGAAAATTGGATATGACATTAATGTAACCATTTTAAATAGTGCAGATTATGGAGTGGCACAAACAAGAAGAAGGGTTATTTTCATTGGAAACAGAGTGGGAGGAAAGAATTATCATCCACAGCCATTTTTAGACAAGGAACATTATAAAACATTAGGAGAGGAAATAGAAAGGTTTATGAATCTTCCTAATGACAAGTCGATTAATCACATAATTACAAAGCATTCAAAGGAAATGGAAGAACGAATAAAGGCAGTTCCGGAAGGAAAGAGCTTGTATGGAAATTATTCAGACGCATGGAAGAAAAGCCCTTGGGACAAGCCAAGCTGTACAGTTAAGGAAAATCATGGTGGTGTAAACTTGCATCCAAAACTTTCAAGGGTGTTGACTCCAAGAGAACTTGCTGCTTTGCAGTCTTTCCCAGATGACTTCATATTTAAGGGAAGCAAGAAATGGCAGCTTGTTCAGATAGGAAATGCAGTTCCTCCATTGTTGGGAAAAGCAATAGGCATTGCCGTAAAGAAAGCATTAGACATTGTCATAGAATAAGAAAACTGCAAGGTTATCTTTGGAAGGTGAAAACTTGAAATGAGCGAAAAGTTGAACATATCGAAAAATAGTTGGAACATGAAATACATTCATTCAAAAAATACAAAGATAGAAGTAATATTGCGAAAAGCGTTATGGAATGCTGGATTTAGATATAGGAAAAACTATGATAAGTTGCCAGGAAAACCAGACATTGCATTAACAAAATACAAGATTGCAATATTTTGTGATGGTGAGTTCTTTCATGGTAAGGATTGGGAAGTGTTGAAACCTAAGCTTGAAAAAGGGAACAATCCGGATTTTTGGATAAAGAAGATAACAAGGAACCAACAAAGAGACGATGAAGTAAACAAACAATTATTATTTATGGGATGGACAGTAATAAGGTTTTGGGGGAATGAAATAAAAAAGAATCCAGAACAGTGTGTGAAGGTTGTCGAAGAAACAATATTTGATTTAATGATGGAAGAGGAATAGTACGAAGAGTGACTGTTATATATAAAATAAGATTAATAGATAAAATATATGAGAAAAATGTCAGATATGATATAATAGGCATATATTTTTTACTGACCATAAAGAAGGGATGGTTTCGTAATGAATGCAATTGATTTTTTTTGCGGTGGCGGAGGTATGACTAAAGGATTAATAGATGCGGGGATAGATGTTATATTTGGATTGGATTCTAATCCTAATTGCAGAGAAACATATGAAAATAATAATAATATACCGTATTTAAATAGAAATATATTAAATGTTACAGCAGAAGGTTTATTAGAAGAATTTGAAGAATTAAATGATGTAGATGAATTATTAATGGTGGGATGTGCACCATGTCAACCATTTAGTATATTAAATCCAAAAAATCCGAATGAGCATATTTCAGTTAATCTTTTAAATGAATTTGGTAGACTTGTGGAGGGAATACATCCAGCGCATGTCTTAATTGAAAATGTACCTGGAATTAAAGGAAAAGGGCAAGAAATTTTAAATCAATTCATAAATATGCTTGAACGTGAAGGGTATCAATATGATATGAGGGTTGTGAATGCAAAAAAATATGGAGTGCCCCAGAATAGAAAGAGATTTATTTTAATAGCATCACGTTTGTTTACACCACATATTCCAGAGGAGACTCATGGAGAAGGATTGTTACCATATGTAACTGTTTATCAAGCAATCCATAATTATCCAGTCTTAGAAGCAGGACAAGTAGATGAAAATATACCTAATCACAGGGCAGCAGGTTTAACAGAAATAAATATTACGAGATTGCAAGCAACTCCACATAATGGAGGAAGTAGGACAGATTGGCCACAGGAATTATGGTTAAACTGTCATCGCAATTTTCAAGGACATAGAGATGTATATGGCAGGATGGCATGGGATAGTGTATCACCAACTTTAACTGTAAAATGTTTTAGTATATCTAATGGAAGATTTGCACACCCAGAACAAAATAGAGGTATATCTTTAAGAGAAGCTGCAGCATTACAAACATTTCCAGATGATTATATTTTTTATGGAAATTTACAGGAAATAGGTAAGCAAATTGGCAATGCAGTTCCAGTTTTGTTGGCACAAGTTATGGGAGAATATATTTTAAATCAACATAATGAGGTCAATATTTAATTATTAAAAGTGGGGAATAGCCAATATTTAATAAGAATAATTACTAGGGCTATTTATAAGGATAGTATTAGATAATTGAAATGAGGTGTTGATATGGAGGCAAAAAAAGCTATAAATAAGTTGATAAATAATTGTGATATTTTTTATGATAAGGAAATAATAAGTAACCAGCCAGTTGTAGTTGATTATCTTAAATTTATGTCTAATCAGTATCCAATGGGAAAAAACATCAGCTTTACGCTTCATACAGGTTCGATAGCTTTTGACATAGTAGCAATTGTAACATCAGTTATAAGTTCTTTAATGTATAATGAAAATTCAAACGAGGATATAATATCAAGTTTGAATAAAGGCGATATGGTTGTATATAAAAATGAACGGTATAAATGGGGTGGCTTAGAAGAGTTTAATGGAACCACAATGATGGTTTTGGAAAAAGAAAGTAAAAAAAACGAAAACAGCAAAATATATTCTCCTTATAAGTTATATAAACATATGGTAAGCATATATAATGGAAATTCTCATACAACTGATGGAAGAGGAATAAGAAACAAAAAAACACACAGAGAAGACTTCTTTGCATATATCTATGATTTACCTGAAAATGAAATACCAAGTGCAATAGATGCAACGTTTGTTGTTGTATCTGAAAAAAGTTTTGTTGATGAATTGATAAAGAATATTAATATTCATTACGAAGATAAAATAGTGTATTTATCTGAACTAGTTGCAACATCTTATTACACTAGTGGTGGTGAGGAAATAATCATTGGAAAAAATCCAACTAAAAAAGAACCTGAATTGAAATTTACTAGTAAAATATCAACAGCAAGAGATATTATATTGGATAAATCAGGGAATAAAGCAGTGGGTTTGTTAATACTAAAAACAGCAAATGTAGTGTACAATAATTCAGAATTCCAGGATTTATTAAAACGAAAAAAATTAAAGAATGTTAATTATATGTCAAATTATGATTTAGAATTAGGGGAAAAAATTGTAAAGGATAATCAAGATGGTGCTATGTTTGCGTGTACACCATCTTATTTAAGAACGCTTCAAATTATCAAACATCAAAATAAAAAAATTGGAATGAATCTAACACGTCAAATAGAAAATTTAACCAGTCTTAATATTGAAGAACTAAACATAAAATCTGAGATGACTATTCAAGAAGCAGTTGAATTTAAGAAAGCAATTATTAAATTAAAGAATTCAAATATTGAGGAAAATGAAAAAAACGAATTTGTAATTAAGTCGTATTCACTATTTCAATTATTAACAACTGCACCTTTTAAATTACAGCTATTGGAAAATTTATTGGAAGAAGGAAGGGTATATCAAAATATATATTCTCCTCAGTATATATTAAATAGATTAAGAGAATTATCAGAAAAAATTTTTGAATCTAAAAATGAAACTGAAAAAATTATTAGTATTTTACATAATGGATATATGAAGTTATATGAAAATAATGCTAAAAGCAGGGAACTTGAAAGTATAATAAGAAATAACATAAAAAAACAAATTTTGATTGTTGTACCTAAGGAATATTACATTAACATATTAAAAAATTCAAATATATTTGGAACGAAATTATCAAATGTAAAATATGTTTCAGCAAATAAGTTCGATGAAAAAAATTTTTATGATGTTATTATAACAATAGGAGATTTACATAATAAAAAATTTCCAATGTTTGAATGTTTTTCATCACCTAAAATATATGTTTTAAATAGTGAATGCCAAAAAAAATATTTTACTAATAGAAGAAGAAAAGCAGCGTTGTTTGAAAAAAAAATTTTAAACAAACACAGAGAAAAGAATATTGTTTTAAATGAGGACAATGTTTTATCGACAAATGAAAATAGATTTGAAACTTTTGAAGATGATGAAATATCAGAATATATTGATAGTTTAAATTATATACCTTTGAACACTTTAAAGAATTTGAATTATGGTATAAGCAACAATAGTGGAAACTCAGAAGTCTCTTACATAGGGAAGTTTGTAACAGGGGAAAATATTTTCTTTTCAAAATATTATACGGCAGTTGTATATGATGTAGAGCGAAGAAATATTTCTGAAAAGAAAATTGAAAAAATTTCAGTAGGTGATTCTATTGTATTTACAAAGAACGATAATAATACAAAAAATATAATTGATACTATTTTCGAGGAACTACTAAAAACTAATAAGATTAGTGAAGAAGTTAGAGAGTTGTATGGTAAATCCTTTATTTGGAAAAAAAAATTAAGGGAATATAGAGATTATAACAATTATACATATAAAGAAATTGCTGAAAAAATGAGTAGGTATGGTTCAAAATATCAGGAGCAGACAATTAGACAATGGATGATACCTGAAAGTCATATTGTGGGACCGCAAAAAAAAGAAACACTAATAATTATTGCTAGGGTACTTAACGATTATCAATTAAATAACGATTTAGATGAAATTTTTAAAGCAATTACAGTAGTTAGAAAACAAAGACGAGAAATACTTAAATTGATGGACAAAGCGATAAATAGCAAATTGGCTGGAAAAATTTGTAGTAATGATGAAGTATTAAATATTGTGTATGCAAACGTAGACAAATTGGCGGACATATATGAAGTGGAGAATATACAAAAGCTTGACGAGATTATAAATGCACCAGCAAATCTTGTTAACAAGCCTTTAACAAGAGAGGAGATTGGATTTTGACAGATAAAGAAATAAAAGAAGGATTATTAAAAATAAGAGATGAATATATTAATATAATAAAAGCGGAAATGATAGGACCAGGATCAGAATTTGATTTGCCGGATAAGGAGCATGAATTAATATCAAGTAGTCCAGTTAGTAGATATTCTGCAGGAATACTATTTCCGCAGGGAAATAAAAACAAACAGGATAATGATGAAACGGTTGAAATTGAAACGGAAAATGTTGGCATTGGAATTAATATGGAAAACGAAGGTGTTTCAGAAATAATAGAAAATAAACAGGATAAAAGAGAGTTTGTTTCATCTGATTTGGGTGAAGAAAATTTAGACGAACAAATAGAGATGGCTTCTCAATTTAAACAATCTTCTATGGGGCTAACTTTTATGATTAATGAAGATATTAATGATATAAATATCGGAATTTCATTTGCTTTGTATCACAGAGCATTGATATCCCAATGTTTAGTTCCTTACAATGTAGATAATCCAGAAAAATACAAAGTTCCAGAAATTTTATCTTCAATTATAACATATAATTCTGAGCATAAGGCAATTTCTTTGTTGAGAAAAGTTAAATATAGTGAAATTAGAGAAATAAAAGAGAAGGATATTCTACCAGATGAAGAAGCATATGATTTAGAACGTATATTATATAAGTTAGCGTCATATTGCAACAATGGATATATAAGAGAACCATTTGAAAATATTCCAGTACATTTTATATTTGGGGAAAATGATTACGTGGAAGCAGAATATAATGAAAAAATAATTGACACACCAGTTAAATTAGTTGCAAGAAAGACTAAAATTAGAGAATGTTGTTATGCAATAACAATTATGATGGTGAATAAATTTGAGGATGTTTTGCCGAAAGCAGAAAAGTGCATTTTTCAAGCAAGAATAGATATAAGAACTAATGAAAATAAATTTAAAATTATAGAATCTAAGCCTGTCAATAATATTGAATTAGATGAAGAAGAGCAGTCGCTTGAACTTTTGTATAGAAATAAAAAAAATTATGCTAAAGGATTGGGAGTATCTACAAATTGGAATATAGATAATAACGGAAAGGGTTCAATATGGACGGATTTCTTTCCAGTAAAAGAAATACCTTCAATGGACTTTAATTTACCAGACAATTCGTTAATAAGTCAGGAAGAATTATCAATGAAATACTACTCTGATTTGAATGGCATAAGCAGAGAAGAAAAAATTAATTCATTAAGAAAATTAGTAGATACATATTCATTATGGATTGAAAGCATTGAAAAAATAGCAGACACACTTGAAAATAAGTATAAAAAAGCAGCTTGGAATAATATTGAAGAGTGTAAAAAAGCTAAGGATAGAATGTATGCAGGAATTAATATTTTATTAGAAGATAATAACGCCTATGACGCTTTTGTGCTAGCAAATAGAGCAATGTTTATGCAAAGAGTTCAAATAGATATGCAAAGAATAAATCCAGACGTTGAAAGATTTCCAGAAAATGAAGAAGTGGCTGAATTGCTTGATGAAATGAACTATTATGAAAAAGACGATAACAAATGTAGATGGAGACCTTTTCAGCTTGCTTTTCTTATAATGGATATAAAATCAATAACAGATGAAGAATCGAAAGATAGAGAAATAGTGGACTTAATTTGGTTCCCTACAGGTGGCGGAAAAACAGAAGCATATTTAGGGTTAACAGCGTTTACGATATTTTTCAGAAAATTGAGTTATTTAGATAAATCCAATGGAACGGCAGTTATTATGCGATATACTTTAAGGTTATTAGCATCTCAACAATTTACAAGAGCAGCAACATTAATTTGTGCCTGTGAATATATAAGAAAGGATTGTCAGAAAAAAAAATCTAAATATCCTAAATACGAATTAGGAAAAGATGAAATTACAATCGGTTTATGGATTGGTGGTAACCATATTCCAAATAAGAATGAGGGAAAACGCAGTGCAAAGGAAAACCTTGATAAACTAAGGGCATCAGGAGCATCAACATTAAAGTATAATAAGGAAAAATATAATAAATTCCAAGTATTGAAATGTCCTTGGTGCGGAACAAAAATGGTTAAAGAAACTAGAAAGAACAAAATAAAAGGTGACTGGGGATATAATATGAAAAATGAAAAACATTTTTATATGCATTGCCCACAGGAAGAATGCGATTTTACAAATAAGTTGCCTATTCAAATTATTGATGAAGAATTGTATAGCAACCCACCAACATTGTTGTTTGGGACTGTAGATAAATTCGCAATGATGCCATGGAATGAAAACGTTGGAAATTTTTTTGCGTGTAATAGTGAGAATAGAACTCCAGAATTAATTATACAGGACGAATTACATTTAATATCAGGCTCATTAGGAACTATGGTAGGTTTATATGAAACTGCTATAGATAATTTATGTAGCATGAAAAACATCAAACCTAAAGTTATTGCTTCTACAGCTACAATTAGACGGGCAAAGGAGCAATGTTCAGTTTTGTATAACAGAGAAGTAACACAGTTTCCAGCCCCTGGAATTGATTCATCAGATTCATTCTTTTCAAGAGAAACAGTTATTGATTATTCAAACTTAAATTATGGAAGAAAATATGTTGGAATAATGCCGTCAGGTAAGACTAAAGCAATGACAGAAATTAGAATGATTGCATCGATGCTTGAAAGAACAATATTAATGGATGTGCCAGAGGATGTTAAGGATAAGATTTGGACTTTAACAGTTTATTTTAACAGTTTAAAAGAGTTGGGAAAAGCTTCAACTATGGTGGAAGATGATGTTAAGGATTTTATTATTAGAATAGCGAACAGGTTGTTAAAGAATAAAAGAATAGTAATTTCACCAGATGAATTAACAAGTAGAGTGTCAACAACTGAATTGAACGAAACATTGGATAAATTGGAGAAGATAAAATATTCAAAAGAAAATAGAGATAATAAAATGTATGCGTCAGATGTTCTCTTGGCAACAAATATGATATCTGTTGGAATAGATATAGCAAGATTAAACACTATGCTAATGATAGGACAACCTAAACTAACTAGTGAATATATTCAAGCATCAAGTAGAGTTGGGCGAAATTATCCAGGAGTGGTGTTTGTTCAATATGATGCAACGAAGAGTAGGGATAGATCTCATTATGAAAGTTTTAAATCATATCATGAATCCTACTATAAATATGTAGAACCAACAGGTGCAACGCCTTTTTCAAAACCTGCAAGAGAAAGAGCACTTCATGCTGTGTTATTATCAATATTAAGACAACAGTTATTGTTATTGGATGATAAAAGTGCAGGGTCATTTAATAAATCAGCAATGGAAGAAGTAATTAAAAATGCTGAAAACTATATATTAGAAAGAATAAAACAAATAGATAAACGGTCATCAAATATAGTTACAGACTATAATGCTGTGTTAGAAGAGATGAATGAATTTATTGATTTTTGGCAAGAATTAGCTGATGAATGCAATGGTGATGAAAATAAAGAACTTTATTTTGGAAAAAGATTTATGGTGTCATCACCTGATGGTGAGAAAGAGAGAAGGTTAATTAAGCAATATAATGCAGAGGGAAAAGATTATGCAAAAGAGACATTGACTTCAATGCGTAATGTTGATTCTACTGTAAATGGTGAAATTATTATTTGGAAGGATTAGTAAGAATGAATGAAATAAAGGATAAGGTAAAACTAGATAAAATTAATTATTCAGTCAGAGCAGCACAAGCAGTTTTACAATATGGTGTAGGTGCTATGGTTGATTTCGCTGACCAGACTTTAGTTACGGCAGCTCCAGAAACGTGGAGTAATACAAAAAGAATATATGATGAACGTTTTGCAAAAGCTCTTGGAGTGGATTATTTCGTCTTGCCTCGTAGTGTTTCCTATTCAAGATTTCCAGAATGGTATTTTTGTCCTAAATGCCGTGAGTTTAAAAAAATAGACGAATGGACAGAACAGTGGAAAAAAATGGCACAAAATAACAAAAAGATGAGAAATAAATTGGATAATGATAATTACTTAGTTAGAAATATGCAGTGCCCTAAATGTTTTCAAGATTTGGTAGTTAGTCGTATTGTTACTGTTTGTGAAAAAGGACATTTAAATGATTTCCCATGGAAGGAATGGGTTCACAAAAAAGCTAAAAGAGAATGTAATCAGTTAAATCCGATATTAAAGTTTAAGACAGGTGCGTCAGGAACTGAAGGATTAGAGGGATTGAGTATTGAGTGTTCATGCGGAGCAAGAACCACACTTAGTGGAGCTTTTGATACGGATGCGTTTGAAAAAATGGAAGATACAATATTTAGATGCAAAGGGAATCATCCATTTAATCATACGATAGAAAAATGTAATAAATATCCAAGGACAATTCAAAGAGGTGCATCATCGGTGTATTTTCCAGTTATATATACATCATTAGTTATACCTCCTTATGCTGAAAAGATTAATAGTATAATAGAGAATAGCAAAGCATTTGAAGAATGCTGTGTAATAATAAATGATGAGGAACCTGATGAAAGAATCGAAAAAATACAAAAGAAATTAAAAAAATGGTCGGAAAAAATAGCACTAGAAATAGGAAAAACACAAGTTGAAGTTGAGAAAGTGCTAAGAAGAAAATGGTTGTCAGAAGCAGAGAAAGTAGATGTTACAAGCATAAAATATAAAATTGAAGAATATGAAGCTTTATCAGGAGAGGTATCTATTAATAATTCTGGAGTGGATGAATTTTCTAGAGAGGAGATGGATATTAAATTGTATGATATTGAACACATAAAATCAATATCATTGATAGATAAAGTTAGAGTTGTAAAAGCATTGACAGGATTTTCAAGATTAAATCCTGTATCGTCAATGGAGGATGAAGGATTTGTTAATATAAAAGAAGAAAGGACTAATTATTATCCTGCTAATGAGGTGAGAGGTGAGGGGATTTTTATTGAAATTGATTCTGGAGATGTAAAAGAATGGATAAATAAAAATCCTAAAGTGTTGTCAAGAGCAAAAAAGTTAAATGATAATTATAATGAATCATATTTTGGAGTAAACAACAAGAGAAACATAACTCCTAAGTTTATTTTGTTGCATACATTGGCGCATTTACTTATATCGCAATTAAGTTTTGAATGTGGATACAATGTAGCATCAATATCTGAAAAAATATATTGCTCAGAAGAAGAGGACGGGAAGGAAATGTCAGGAATATTTATTTATACAGCTAGTGGAGATTCAGAAGGAACACTAGGTGGATTAGTAAGACAAGGTAGAAATGATGCATTTCCAGATATTTTTAAAAAAGCAATTAATAATGCAAAAACGTGTTCAAACGATCCTATATGCATAACAAGTAATGGACAAGGAAGAGATTCACTTAATCTTGCAGCATGTTATTCATGTGCACTATTACCAGAGACAAGTTGCGAAGAAAATAATGTGTTTTTGGATAGAGGAATGGTGATTGGTACATTTGAGGACGAAAAAATGGGATTTTGGAGTTAAATGGATAAACGTATACTTTGAAAAAATCATTGATACATAATTCAAATATGGTGCATTTTCCAAAAATTCGACCATATTTGAATTCGACATCCCCTCACACCTTTGGTAAAATAATCGTGTTAGGAAAATTGATCAATAACCAACGACAATAAAACAAATGCCTTATTAAATTTTCGGGTTTGTACTGGAAGTTTAAGAGGGCATTTTTTATTTTACAAAAAATCAAAGGAAAGTGAGGAATAGGACAGTGAAACAGATAGTGGAAAAGAATGAGAGCAGGGAAATTACATATCTTTTTCAGGCGCTTGAAAAGGAATGGGAGCGTTCCGGCAGAACAGTGACCAATCGAAAGCTAAATCAGGATGACATAGACATGTTTTCTGATTATTATGTGCGCAAGGTAAAGGAATATGAAAGAGAGCAGGAAAAGGATGAAGCCAAGTCCATTAAGTTAATTCATCCATAATGCAATAAAACTAAATCTCCTTTCGTTTAATTTACATATGACGTCAGATAAATAGCAAATTTAAAATTATATTTTTTAATATCGGGAGGAATTATTATGAGAAAATCAAAAAAAATTTTAGCGGTTACATTGGCGGCAGCAATGCTTTGTTCTGTATTACCGGCATCGCAGGCTAATGCAGCGGTAAAACATAAAGGAGTATATTCCACATTAAAAAATGGAGTTCTTACAATTAGCGGAAAAGGTAAAATGCCAAAAAACATGAAATTTAGAGGAAACACCAAAATAAAAAAAGTTATTATAAAAAAAGGTGTTACTTCTATTCCGGATAATGCATTTAAATCATGCAAAAAATTAAAGAGTGTTTCCATTCCAAACACTGTAAAATCCGTAGGTTCTTACAGTTTTTATAATACAGCCATTGAAAACATAACAATACCTAAAAGTGTAAAAACAATTGGGGCAGGTTCTTTATGTAATTGTAAATTATTGACGACTGTAACAATGCCCGGGAAATTTAAGGTTTACGCTCCAAATCCAGAGAAAAATGAAGATATAATGAGCCGTTATGATAATATTAAAAGTGTAAAGCTTAATACAATATTAGACATTTCTAACATGAAGTATTTTTCTGCAATGAATGTCTATACATGGAATAAAGATACCAAATATAAAAGTTACGACGGTGTAGTATACTCAAAGGATGGTAAAACAGTTTTGGGAATGCCACTAAAAAGAGATGAATTGGCAGTAAGAGAAGGTTGCACAACCTTTGATGTTCAGGCAGTTGCATATGACAGTGTTTCCAAGGACTCTGACACATTTGCGTGTGGTTCACTTAGAAAAGTAATAATTCCGGAATCAATCGAAAAAGTAGTGGATAGTAGAAATTTGCTTTCAAAGACAAAAAGAGCAGAATTTAAAGTTGAAGATATTATTGTAAAATCCAAAAAATTGGATGGAAATAGCATTGCCTTGTTATCCACATGCTTCAATCATATTGAAATAGAAAAATTTATGAAAAAGTTTTCTAATCAAATAAAGAAAGAAGATGGAATGTACATAAGTAATGACAATGTACTTGTAAAGTATGATGGGAAAGCAAAGAATGTTGTCATACCTTCTTATGTGAAAGAAATTGCTGATAATGCGTTTTATAATGCTAATGTGGAGAGCGTAGATATACCTGACAGCGTTACGAAGTTTGGTAAAAATATATTTGAATTATCTAGTATCGTAAAGGTAAATCTTCCTAAAAACATGAAAACTATCTCGGAAGCAATGTTTAAAAATTGCAGTAATCTTGTTGATGTGAAAATTCCTGATTCAGTGGAAATCATTGAAAATGAGGCATTTTCCGGATGCTCCAAGATTGATGTTAATATTGCATTTGGAGCGAATGTGAAAGTTATAAAATCAAAGGCGTTTTCATATGTTTCATGGGAGAAAATTACAGTACCTGAATCAATAGTAAGAATTGACGAAGATGCATTTGAAGGACCATATGGGGAGTCAATGAAGAAAAGTGTGGTAATAGAGAGTAGTTCAAAGAAAATCACACCGGAAGCATTTTATGTTAGTGGAGATGATTTAGACTTTATTGGCAAAACAAGTTTGGAATACAGTAAGAATTTTAAATATGCAGCAACGAAAGCAGTGGCAAGGAACATAAAATATTATGGAAACAAAAAAACAAAATCAGAATACAGCTGGGCAAAAGTAAAAGATGCCGATGGATATCAGATTTATGCCAGCAATAATAAGAAATTTAAGAAAAAAATCGTAGTGAATGTTTCGAAAAAACATACTAGTACAAAAATAACTTTTAACAAAAAAGTGTCAAAGATATATGTGAAAATAAGACCATATAAAAAGATAAAGGGTAAGAAAACGTATGGAAGATGGGTGAAAACGGTTGGAAACCGAATATATTGATAGTTTGTATTGCAGTGTTAGCTTAATAGAAAAGGAGGAGAGCAAAATTCCTCAAAAGATTGTTACCATAAACCCAATATGATAAGATGTTGGTATCACGAAGCGAAAAGGTAAAAATCATGGCAATATTATCAATTAGTTCAATTATCATTCTTTTAATATTTCAGGGAGGATTTTATCCCTATGCGTATTTACTTGTGGCGTTATTGGGAGGCGTTGGAATAATTGAATATATAAGGTTATTAAGATAATGTGTAAAAAAGGAACGAAATATGAATTACACTATACCACCAAAGAAAATGATAATAATAAATATTTTAGACATTCTAAAACGTTATACTGATGAAAATCACAAATTAAGTCAGAAACAGATAGCTGAAATATTAAAGAATGAATATAACACTACTGTTGAACGAAAAACTATAAAAAGAAATATTATGAATCTTATTGATTTCGGATATGAAATTGAATACACAGAGACAGTTCGTTATGTAAAAAGTAAAGAGGGAGTTAAGGAAGAAAGCTCGATACTATCTGACTTTTATTTAAAAAGAGAATTTACGGACAGTGAGTTACGGCTTCTAATTGACAGTTTATTGTTTAATAGATATTTACCGGCTAGACAATGCAAAGACATGATTGCTAAGATTGAAGGATATTTATGTAGATTATAGCAATAATGAACTTGTAAAACGAGAGTACTGTGGAAAGAATGTCGATACCTCTCACGTAAGTGATGTGTTCCATGGGGAGATATTTTAAAAATGATGAAACACGTCCTTTAGTCAAATAATTTAACAATAAATTGTGTAAAAG
>ERZ773243.2019-NODE-2019-length-18914-cov-3.647224_pt1 | contig 18914 bp, 20 predicted proteins | sample MGYA00580520_ERZ773243 | MGnify/ENA primary metagenome ERZ773243 (study PRJEB29015, sample SAMEA2737747) | human gut metagenome | biome: human gut; feature: human-associated habitat; material: faeces | place: China | collected 2012 ... | reverse complement strand
CCAGCCAGCTGGACGTTGAAGTCGGTCTGGCTGGCCTCGGTGAAGGTGCCCTCATAGACGATGTCCATACCGCGGGAATCGGCCTCTGCCTTGAAGTTGTCCCGGATACCGATGGAGTATTGGTCATCGTTTTTGTAGATGATGGCGATCTTCGGACTGTCGAAGTTCTCATCGATGTACTGGGCGGAACGGGAGCCCTGGTTGGAGTCGGTGAAGCAGATCTGGAACACGTTGTCATTGTCGTTGATGGAAATGACATCGTCGCCGGAGGCGGAGGGGGTCAGGGTGAACACCCGGTCCTCATAGGACAGCGGGACCACGGAAAGGGCCGGCTGGGTAGTGACGGTGCCCACCAGGATCTGCATGCCGTCGTCCATCAGGGCGTTGTAGGCGTTGACGGAGGTCTCAGCGTCGTTGACGTCGTCCTCAGTCATCAGCTCAAACTGGATGTCGCCGCCCAGGGCATTGATTTCGTCCACCGCGATCTGGGCGGAATTGGCCACGCAGGTGCCGTAGATGGCGGCGCCGCCGGTCAGGGGGCCAATGACGCCGACTTTGAAGGCGCTGCTGCCGGAGCTCTCCCCGCCGGCAGAATCGCCGGAGTTGGAGTCGGCTTCATCCGAGCCGCCGCAGGCGGCCAGGCTGAGGACCATAACCATGGCCATCATGAGGGCAAAGAACTTCTTTTTCATCTTGCAATCTCCTTTTCTTGGTTCAGATTATACAAAAAAGCGGCCCCGCCAGATGCGGAGCCGCTTTACTGTATCAAACAGTTAAATCGCTAACTCATTACACCAGGGCGTATTCACTTCCTGAATAATCAGACCTACGACCAGTACCAGAATCGCAATCAAGGCGATGGCACGCAGGCTAATAATCAGGCCGCAAATAATAATGGACGCCATAATAATGGCGTCCATAATAGCGATCATAGCAGTATTGGCAGTATGAGAAGTGCAAGCGGTATGTGCGCAGGAAGAGCCAGCGTTCGCACTGGGAGCGGACGCAGAAGTATTCTTCATTTCCATGTTGTAAAAACGATTGAACATCATCTGGATCGCTCCTTTCTGCCTGAATTATGGGCTTATTGTAATCCCGCGGAATTGAATTGTCAACAGGAAAGCGCATGTGAAAATGGATAAAGATAAGGGGGAAGGCATAAAAGCTGAGGGCGTTTTATACAAAATTCCGGAGTGAGGGCGGATTTTCCTAAGATTTTGTGAGAAAGACAAATGGCCGCGGCAGGGAATATAAAAAGAGAGAACCGCTTGCGGACAGACCCGGAACGCGGTATAATGCAGGCAGATCAAAACAGGAGGGAACCTATGTTTGCTTTTAACCATTTTAATTTTAATGTGACGGATCTGAATCGGTCCATCGCTTTTTATCATGACGCGCTGGGGCTGGAGCCGGTCCGCAGAAAGGAAGCGGCAGACGGCAGCTTTATCCTCACGTTTCTGGGGGACGGGAAAACGGAGTTTCAGCTGGAACTGACCTGGCTCCGGGATCATCCCCAGAAATACGATTTGGGCGAGTGCGAATTCCACTTGGCTCTGGCGGTGGAGGATATGGAGAAGGCTCACGCTCTCCACGAAAAGCTGGGCTGCATCTGCTACGAGAACCCGGCCATGGGTATTTACTTTATCTCTGATCCCGACGGTTACTGGATCGAGATCATTCCTACCAAGTGAGGAGCACGCTATGACGAATTGTGAGGACTGCGTTTATTATGAGTACGATCCGGAAGCGGATACCAATTACTGCGAGGCGGATCTGGATGAGGACGAGATGGAGCGGTTCCTCCGTTCTGCCAATGACAGCTGCCCCTTTTACCGCCCCGGTGACGAGTACCGGACGGCCCGGCGGCAGTAAGGGACCGGACAGGGAAAGCCGGGACGGTGGCCCCGCGTTCCCGTTGGCCGAAGCTGAGGGGGAAGCCTTCCCGCTCCGGAGGTGACGCAGGAATGAAATGGGACAGGCCCGCATATCTTATCCTATCGAAGCGTTCGCTTGACGGACGGAGAAAAGTCTGGTATCCTGACATGCGTAAAAGGAAGCGGCTTGCGCCATCAGGGCGCTGCGCGGTTTGCCATCCCAGCTGAAAAGCCCGGCCGCGTGGAAAGAAGCGGGACTTTTGCTGTCTGACGCGGCGAAAGTGCCGCTTTTGCCGTATTTGGAGTTCTATCGAATTTGTACGGAGGATACCCTATGAAAACCATCGCACTCCTGACCTTTATCGCGGTTTACGCCCTGCTGCTTTTACTGCCCAAGTACCGGGCGGTGTCCGCCCTGTCCGCGGCGGCGCTGTTCCTGCTCCTGCGGATCGTGCCGCTGGGAGACGTCGCGGGAACGGTGGACTGGAATGTGCTGATGATGCTGGCGGGCACCATGGGGACTGTGGACCTGTTCATCCGGTCCAATATGCCAAACCGCCTGTCGGACCGGCTGGTAGCGGTGCTGCCCAGCGTGAAATGGCTCATCATCGCGCTGGCACTGTTCGCGGGGCTGGTATCCGCCTTTGTGGATAATGTAGCCACGGTGCTGATGCTGGCTCCGGTGGGACTTGCCATCTCCAAAAAGCTGAATATTTCCCCGGTGCAGCCGATCCTGGCCATTGCCGTCAGCTCCAACTTGCAGGGCGCGGCTACGCTGGTGGGAGATACCACGTCCATCCTGCTGGGCGGCCACATGGGACTGGATTTCATGGATTTTTTTGTCTACCGGGGCCGTCCGGGCCTGTTCTGGGTGGTGCAGGCCGGGGCGCTGATGACGGTGCCGGTGATGCTGTTTCTGTTCCGGAAGGAAAAGGGCAAGCTGTACGGCGCGGCGCTGACGCCGGTGACGGACTATCTGCCTACCTGTCTGCTGCTGGGAACGGTGCTTTCCCTGATCGCCGCGTCCTTTATCCCCAACAAGCCGGAGATCACCAACGGCCTGATCTGCATGACATTCTTCTTGGCGGGGCTTGCGGCGGAGTGCGGCAGGTACGGCACAGCCTTGGCAAAGGACGTGCTGAAGGCCATCGACTATGAGACCTTAGCGCTGCTGGCAGGATTGTTCTTGGTGATCCGGGGCATTGAACGGGCGGGGATCATCGATGATCTCAGCCATATCATCACGGGAATGGGCGGCGGAAATCTGTTCCTGACCTATACCATCATCGTCTGGGCTTCGGTGCTGATCTCCGCCTTTGTGGACAACATCCCCTATACGGCCACCATGCTGCCGGTGGTAGGCGGCGTGGCAGCCGCCCTTGGGGTGGATCAGACGGTGCTGTGCTTCGGACTGCTGGTAGGCGCGACGCTGGGCGGCAACCTGACTCCCGTGGGAGCCAGCGCCAATATCGCCGCCTGCGGTATTCTGCGCCGGGAGGGCTATGAGGTCTCGGCGGGGCAGTTCATGCGGATCGGCGTGCCCTTCACACTGACGGCGGTATTGACCGGATATGTACTGTGCTGGCTGTTCTATGCCGGTCTGGGTGTCTGAACGCCGATTTGAACGGTTCGTAAAAGGAAAAAGCAGCTCACCTGCATTGCAGGTGAGCTGCTTTTTTAGTCTACAATATCGACGGAAACCTTAACGCCGGTGCGCTGGGCGTAAGACCGGACCACGGTCCGGATCTCCTTGGCGATGCGGCCCTGACGGCCGATCACCTTCCCCATATCATCAGGGGCGACGCGCAGCTCCAACGTCAGTTCCTGGTCACCCTGAACCTCCGTCACGGAGACGCTGTCAGGATCGTCCACCAGGTTTCTGGCGATGTAGAGCAGCAAGTCCTTCATGCTCCGCCCTCCGGATTAGAGGACGTCCACTTTTTTCAGCAGAGCTCTCACGGTGTCAGTGGGCTGAGCGCCGGACTTGATCCACTCCTTGGCGCGGTCAGCGTCGATCTTGATGTCGGCGGGAGCCACGCAGGGATTGTAAGTGCCGATCTCCTCGATGAAACGGCCGTCACGGGGGAAACGGGAGTCAGCGACAACAACACGATAGAAAGGAGCCTTCTTGGCGCCCATGCGGCGCAGTCTGATCTTAACCATTGATAGTACCTCCAAAATGTAATGAATAGATTGATATTTTTATAATAAATGTCCGGGTTATGACATCTAATATACGGTTTACTTTTTTTTGCGCTTGCGCAGGCCGCGGCCGTGTCCCAGACCGCCGAACCCGAAGCCGGGCTTCCGTCCGCCGGTGACCTGCTTGATGATCTGCTGCATTCCCTCAAATTGCTTCAGCAGCCGGTTTACATCCACAACATCCAGACCGCAGCCGGCGGCGATCCGCTTTTTCCGGCTGGCGCCTAAGATCTGAGGATTTTCCCGTTCCTCCGGGGTCATGGAGAGGATGATGGCCTCCGTGTGGGCGATGGCCTTTTCGTCGATCTGTGCACCCTGAAGCTTACTGCCGAGATTGCCGGGCATCATACCTGCCAGCTGGCTGAGGTCGCCCATATTCCGGATCTGCTGGAGCTGGTCGAAATAGTCCGACAGGGTAAAGCTGTTTTTCTTCAGCTTTTCCTCCAGCTTTTTGGCCTGCTTTTCGTCATAGGTCTGCTGTGCCTTTTCGATGAAGGACAGCATATCGCCCATGCCCAGAATCCGGCTGGCCATGCGGTCCGGATGGAAGGGCTCAATCATATCCAGCTTTTCGCCGGTACCCACAAACTTGATGGGCTTGCCGGTGGCGGCCTTGATGGAGAGGGCCGCGCCGCCGCGGGCATCGCCGTCCAGCTTGGTGAGCACCACGCCGTCGATGCCCAGCGCCTCGTCAAAGGCGGAGGCGGCGTTGACGGCGTCCTGACCGGTCATGGCGTCCACCACCAGCAGGATCTCGTTGGGATGGACGGTTGCCTTCATCCGCTTCAGCTCGTCCATGAGGGCTTCGTCCACATGGAGCCGGCCGGCGGTATCCAGGAACACCAGGTCATTGCCGTGATCTCTGGCATAGCGTAAGGCGTTTTCAGCAATTTTTACGGGATCGCCCTGTCCTTCTTCAAAAACCGGGAGATTCAGCTGTCCGCCAACTACCTTCAACTGCTCAATAGCGGCGGGGCGGTACACGTCGCAGGCGGCCAGCAGGGGCCGCTTACTGTGGAACTTCTTCATATAGCCCGCCAGCTTGGCGGTGGTGGTGGTCTTACCGGCGCCCTGAAGGCCCACCATCATGACGATCGTGGGGCCATTGTTGGCGAAAGCCAGCTTGGCGGTGCCGCCGCCCATGAGGTTCGTCAGTTCCTCGTTGACGATCTTTACCACCTGCTGGGCGGGAGTCAGGCTGTCCAGCACGTCGGTGCCCACAGACCGCTCCGTTACGGTGGCCACGAATTCCTTGACCACCTTGTAGCTCACGTCGGCCTCCAGCAGTGCCAGACGGACCTCCCGCATGGCTTCCCGGACGTCATTTTCCGTCAGCCGGCCTTTGCCCCGCAGGCGCTTAAAGGCCGCATTCAGTTTTTCACTCAGTCCCTCAAATGCCATGGGTTACTCCTTCAACGCGGAGACCTCCGCCGTGATCTTGTCAGCCAGTTCCGTCAGGCGGCTGTCCTCATACTGCCGGTAGTTCAGGGTGCGGATATCCTCAGCGGCGCTGCGGATGGCATCCAGATGCCCCCGGAACTGCTCAAAGCGGCGGATCAAGCCGGTCTTGTCCTCGATCTCCTGCATGGCGGCCTCCGCCCGGACGATCACGTCCCGGACGCCCTGACGGGAAATGCCTTCATTTTCGGCAATCTCAGACAGGGAGAGGTCCTCATTGTAATAGAGATCAAAGAACTCCTTCTGACGATCAGTCAGGAGTTCGCCGTAGAAATCAAAGAGCATCGTCATCCGATAAGTCTGATTTTTCATGTTGAACTCCTTTCCTGTAAAGCTGTGACACTTTACAACAGGAATCAGTTTACAGGATTTTTGCCGGAAAGTCAAGGGGAAAATGGAGAAAAACCCGGAAAAATTCAAGGAAATTTACAGTTGCACCGGGATGAACAGGCAGATATACTGTATAAGGAAGAAAGGGGAGACACCAGATGATGATTTTCGACGGACATGCGGACCTCTTATATGATGTGACCAAGTGGCGGCAGGCCGGAGAGGACCGTGTCTTTGAACGGCGTCACCTGCCGAGATTACAGGCGGGGCAGATCGGCGGCCTGGGGCTTTCCATCTGGACAACGGTGGAACAGGACTCCATCTGGGCCGCCCATCCGGACTGGGATGGCTGGCAGCGGACGGAGGAGATGATGGCCCGCGCCCTGGAAGAGCTGGCGGAGTGCCCCTGGCTGGCACTGGTACGGACGGCGGCGGAGGCCCGGAAAGCGCAAGCGGAGGGAAAGCTGTTCGCCTTTTTGAGCGTGGAGGGTATGGAACCGGTGGGCGACCGGCTGGAGCGGCTGGAACAGTATGCGCAGTGGGGTGTCCGAATGGGGATGCTGACGTGGAACGAGGAAAACCTGCTGGCCTGCGGCGCCGGCGGCGATCCGGACAGGGGCCTGACGGCGCTGGGCCGGGAGGCGGTCCGCCGGATGCAGCGGCTGAACATCCTGCCGGATGTGTCCCACACCAGTGACCGCAGCTTTTGGGATATCATGGATCTGGCGGAGGGGCCGGTGATCGCCTCCCACTCCAACTGCCGGGCCTTGTGCGATGTTCGCCGGAACCTGACGGATGAGCAGCTTCGCGCCATCCGGGATACCGGCGGTGTGGTGGGGGTCAATGTGTCCCACGACTTTGTACATAAGGAGCCCCGGCAGCAGACGGCGGCTATGCTGGCCCGTCATGCCGCCCACATGGCGGAGGTCATGGGACCGGAACACGTTGCCTGCGGCTTTGACTTCTGCGAGTATTTCGGCCCCGGTTATGAGGGGTGCGAGGGCATGGAGGACTGCGGTCAGGCTCAGAATTTCATTTTTGAGCTGGAACGGATCGGCTTTTCGGAAGCGGAGCGGCAGGCCATCGCATCGGAAAATCTCCTGCGGGTGCTGGAATAAAAAAATCGTTTTATGCGGAAAAACTGGCGGGAGACCGCCGGTTTTTCCGCTTTTTGCGCACAGTGGCAAAAATGATGGAGAGGCCCACAGAAAAAGGTTTGAATTATTCATATATTTGACATATAATAAACTCTGTATTGACATTGAACGGGCTGCCTGCGCGGTCCATAAGGAGTTGATGATTTGGAAGCGACACGCATCCGGCTGGCGGAGGGCGTCCACCTGACCTATCTGCCGGCGAGAAAATTCAAAACCAGTCTGCTTTCCGCACAGTTCGTCACGCCCCTGCGGCGGGAGACGGCGGGAGCCAACGCATTGCTGGCGGCGGTGCTGCGGCGGGGTACGGTAAGCTGTCCCGATATGGGAGCGCTCTCCGCAAAGATGGACAACCTCTACGATGCCTCCATCGACTACACGGTGCGGAAAAAAGGTGAAAACCAGTGCGTGGGCTTTGTGGCCAGTTTTATTGACGATCGGTACGCCCCCGGCGGCGAACGGCTGCTGGAACCGGCGGCGGCGCTACTGGGCGAGCTGGTCTGCGACCCTGTCACCTACCACGGCCGGTTTGTGCCGGAGTATTTTGAAAGCGAAAAGACCAATCTGCTGGAGGCCATCCGGTCTCTCATCAACGATAAGCGGGATTGGGCGGACAGCCGTCTGCTGCGGGCGTTGTGCGATGGAGAGGCCTACGCCGTGCCCCGTCTGGGTGACGAGGAGACGGTGGACAAGCTGCAAGCGCTGAAGGTCTATACCCAGTACCGCGATCTGATCTCCACAGCGCCGCTGGAGATCATATACAGCGGCAGCGCCGATCTGGAACGGGTAAAGCAGGCGTTGGCGGCGGCCTTTGCCACCCTGCCCCGTGAGGAGGTCCGGGTGATCTCCATGGCGGCGCCCCACGTCTGCCGGGAATCCGTGCAGTATGTGGAGGATGTGCTGGACGTGACCCAGGGCAAGCTGGGCATGGGTTTTTCTTGCGGCAGTGACGATATGCCCGCTCTGCTGATGGGTAATACCCTCTTCGGCGGCTCCAGCAACTCCAAGCTGTTTTTGAACGTCCGGGAGAAGCTGTCCCTCTGCTATTACGCGTCCTCCCTCTACCACCGGCAGAAGGGCCTCATCACCGTGTCCTCCGGCATTGAGTTCCAGAACTATCAGCGGGCTTACGATGAGATCATGGCCCAGCTGGAGGCGGTTCAGAAGGGTGAGCTGGAGGACTGGGAGCTGGAAGGCGCCCGCTCCACGCTGCTGAACAGCTATGCAACCGTTGGCGATTCTCAGGGCAAGCTGGAAAACTTTTATCTGGGACAGGCTGCCACAGGGCAGCATGAGACCCCGGCGGACCTGGCCCGCGCCATTCAGGACATGACGGCGGAACGGATCTGCCGGGCCATGAGCACCGTGAAGCTGGATACGGTGTATTTCCTGAAGGGGAAGGAGGCGGAAGCGTGAAAGAGACTTTTTATGAGCGGATCGGCGAGGCAGTCTGCCGGGAACGGCTGACCAACGGACTGGAGGTCTGCGTGGTGCCTAAGCCCGGCTACGCCAAAAAGTACGCCTTTTTCTCCACCCGCTACGGCGGTATGGATACCCGGTTCTGCCTGGACGGACAATGGCTGAACACCCCGGCGGGCATCGCCCATTATCTTGAACACAAGATGTTCGATACCCGGGAGGGCAACGCCTTGCAGGAGCTGGCGAAAAACGGCGCGGAACCCAACGCCTTCACCGCCAACGCCATGACGGCCTACTATTTCGATTCCACGGAGCATTTTGAGGAAAACCTGCGGATCCTGCTGTCCTTTGTGTCCATTCCCTATTTCACCGACGAGAGCGTTGCCAAGGAGCAGGGCATCATCGGTCAGGAGATCCGCATGATCGAGGACAACCCCGACTGGCAGATCTACACCCGGATGCTGCGGGCCATGTATCATCGCCATGCGGCCCGCACCAGCATTGCCGGTACAGTGGAGAGCATTGCCGAAATCACCGCGGACACGCTGTATGACTGCCATAAGGCATTTTATACCCCGGCCAACATGATTTTGACGGTGGTGGGCGACGTGGACCCGGTCCATGTGATCGATCTGGCCAACCGGGTGCTGCCCAAGCTCAGCGGCCCTATCATTGAGCGGGATTACGGCACGGAGCCGGAGACCGTGGCGGAGAAGGAGACCGTTCTGGAGATGGAGGTCTCCGCGCCGCAGTTCCTGGCGGGCTTCAAGTGCGCTCCGGCGGCGGAGGGCAACGATTATATGCGCGCCGCCATCCTGGGCGACATGGCCAGCGATATTCTGCTGGGCGAGTCCAGCGCGCTGTATCAGCGGCTTTATGAGCAGGGCCTCATCAACCCCAGCTTCGGCGGTGCCTTTGAGATGATGCCCGGCGTGGCCTATCTCTACGCCGGCGGCGACAGCAAGGATGCCAATGCCGTCACCGACGCCATCCTGCGGGAGGCTGCCCGCATCGCGGCGGAGGGCGTGGACGAAGACTACTTCCGGCGGATCCGCAAGGCGTCCTTCGGCGCCAATCTCCGGGGACTGAACTCCTTTGAGAACATCGCTGTGACCTTGACGGAGGGCTATTTCCACGGCTATGATCCCCTCCGCTTCCCGGAGGTATTTGAATCCATCACACCGGAGGACGTTGCGGCGTTCCTGAAAACCAATGTCACGGCGGAGCGGATGGTCCTCAGCCGGATCGTGCCGAAACAATAAGTCTTTGGGAAGAGACGAAAAGGCCCGTTGGGTCTCTTGCAGAAAACATATGCGGCGGGGTAAACTCTTTGCCGCCGAAAGGAAGAACCTGTTGTGAGCGCACTGAAAAACATGCCCATCAGCTTCCCCGGCCTGTTCGGGGATTGGGAATTGAACATTGACCCGGTGGCCATCCATATCGGCCACGGGATCTACTGGTACGGGATCATTCTGGCATTTGCCATGCTGGCGGGGCTGTATCTCTGCATGAAGCAGGCCAAACACTATGGCCTGACTGAGGACAACATTATGGACATGGTGCTCTGGGCGGTGCCTTGCTGCATCATCGGTGCCCGGTTCTATTATGTTCTGTTCTATCTGGACCTTTACCGGAATACGGACGGCAGCCTGGATTGGGGTGCCATGTTCCGGATCTGGGACGGCGGACTGGCTATTTACGGCGCGGTGATCGCAGGCGTATTGGTGGCATTGGCCTACACAAAGCGCCATAAGCTTCCATTTTTTGCCATGGGCGATGTAGCGGTGATGGGCCTGCTGTTAGGCCAGATCATCGGCCGGTGGGCCAATTTCATCAACCGGGAGGCTTTCGGCGGGGAGACTACCCTGCCCTGGCGGATGAAGCTGTGGGTCAGCCAGTATACCAGCATCGAGGTCCATCCTACCTTTTTCTATGAGAGCTTCTGGAATCTGATTGGCCTGCTGCTGATCCTGTTCATCGTGTCCAAGGGCCGCCGGTTCGACGGGGAGAACACCTGGTTCTATTTCCTGTGGTACGGTCTGGGCCGCAGCTGGATCGAGGGCCTGCGGACCGACAGCCTGTACCTCTTCAACTGGGAGCTGTTCGGACAGAGAATCCGGGTGTCTCAGGCGCTGAGTATTGTGATGGTGGCGGTGGCAGCCTTTATGCTGTTCTATAACATCCGCATCAAGAAGCGGTCGCCGGAGAGCCTGTGGGTCCATCAGGTGGCGGCAGAAAAAGCGCGGCTGGCCGCTGCGGAAGCGGAGGACGCTGTGTTGGCGGAGACCCTTATGAACGAAGTGCCTACGGAGGGAGAAGCGGCGGACCCGTTGGAGACGGAGGCTGTGGAGACCCCTGACGCCGAGACCGTTCCGGATACGGAAACACAGGAGAAACCGGAAAAGGGAGAGACGCATGGCAACGAGAATTGACGGAAAAGCCCTTGCGGCCAAGGTAAAGACCCAGGTAGCGGAGAAAGCCGCCAAGCTGCCCCGTCAGCTGGGGCTGGCGGTGGTGCTGGTAGGGGAGGACCCCGCCTCGCAGGTCTATGTCCGGGGTAAGGAAGCGGACTGTGGGGAGTGCGGCATCCGCAGCTTTCCCTACCGGCTTCCGACGGAGACCACCCAGCGGGAACTGCTGGACCTCATTGAAAAACTGAATCGTGATCCGGCGGTGGACGGTATTCTGGTGCAGCTGCCCCTGCCCGAGCCCTTGGAGGAGGCGGCGGTGATCGCTGCTATCGCCCTGGAAAAGGATGTGGACTGCTTCCACCCCTACAACGTAGGACGGCTGAACATCGGCGATCCGGTGTTCCAGCCCTGTACTCCGGCGGGAGTCATGGAAATGCTGCGGGAATATGGCATTTCCCCGGTGGGAAAGCGGTGCGTGGTGCTGGGGCGGAGCAATATCGTGGGCAAACCCATGGCAGCGCTGCTGACCCAGGCGGACGGCACCGTGACGCTGTGCCATTCCAAAACGCCGGATTTGGCGGACATCACCCGGCAGGCGGATATTTTAGTATCCGCCGTTGGAAAAGTGAATTGCGTTACCGCCGACATGGTGAAGGACGGTGCAGTGGTCATTGACGTGGCCATGAATCGGAACGAGGCCGGAAAGCTCTGCGGGGATGTGGATTTTGCTGCCGTGGAGCCGAAGGCGTCCTACATTACCCCGGTTCCCGGCGGTGTTGGCCCCATGACCCGGGCTATGCTCATGCGGAATATCCTGACCGCCGCGGAGGCTCATTTGAAATAACGGTATTTCAACAAAAAACTTCTCCAGTTTGACTGGAGAAGTTTTTTGCTATGCAAAAGCATAGCAAAATAAGAAATGTGCCTTTTCCTCGCCCCTGCGGGGCAACCGGAAATGATGCACCAAAACTTCACGCACTGGCATTTGTACATGTTCGTGGCGCGCTGCTCATGCATGAAGTTTTGTGCTTAGATCAGATCCCCCTGAACGTCCGACCGAATCGGACAGGAGGCCAGAATTTCTGCCTGGATCCGCTCGTATTCCGCGGGAGTGCGGAACCGGCGAAGCTGCTTGTTCAGCTTTTCCGCGTCATCAAACAGGTGGATCAGATAGAACCACACCTCCCGCATCCGCTGGGCGGCAGTGGGGACCTGCCCCTGATAGAAGTCCGTATAGCCCTGATACAGCGCGGACAGAAATTCCGTCAGTTCCTCTCGGTCGGTGCCCTTGCCGCCCCGGAGCTTCCGGGCCAGCGCTGGGTCTGCCACCAGTCCCCGGCCGATCATCACATGCGTGACCTCCGGGAACCGGCCCTCCAAGGCCCGGACCTCGCCCACTGTCCGTAGATCGCCGTTGTAGCACACGGGATTTCGGCTGTTTGCCAGCGCATCGGCAAATGCGTCCAGATGGACAGGCCCCCGGTATTTTTCCTTCCGCACACGGGGATGGACGGTGAGACAGGCGATGGGATAGCGGTTGTAGAGGTCCAGCAGAGCGGCAAATTCCTCCGGCGTCTCATAGCCCAGCCGGGTCTTGACGGATACCGGCAGTGGATTTTTGGAAAACACCTCATCGAAAAAGGCGGCCAGCTCGTTCGGATGGGCCAGAAACCCGGAGCCCTTGCCCTTGGCGGTAACGGTGCCGGAGGGACAGCCCAGATTCAGATTGACCTCCGTGTAGCCCATGTCCTTGAGGACGTCGCAGGCCCAGAGAAAATCGTCGGCATTTTTCGTCATCACCTGAGGCACCGAGGGGAGATTGGCGTTGTGAATATAGTCCACCTCACGGAGATCCCTGGGCGTCATCAGATGGTGAGGGGTAGGGGAGAAGAAGGGAATGAAATAGCGGTCTACGCCGCCGAAAAACTGGCTCCACACCTGACGGAACACGATTTTGGTGATACCGTCCAGAGGGGCAAGGTCGATCGTCTGGATCATCCCAGTCTCGCTTCCCATTCCGCGGCGCGGAAGCCGGTGAGAATGAAGTCCTCACCCACCAGAAGAGGGCGCTTCACCAGCATCCCGTCGGTGGCCAGCAGAGCGAGCTGCTCCGCCTCGCTCATGGCGGGCAGCTTCTCCTTCAGGCCGAGGGCCTTGTATTGCAGGCCGCTGGTGTTGAAAAACTTTTTCAGGGGCAAACCGCTTTTCTGATACCACGCGGTCACCTCCTCAACGGTGGGGTTGTTCTGCTTGATATCCCGCAGATCATAGGAAATGCCCCGTTCCTCCAGCCAGGCCTTGGCCTTCTGGCAGGTGGAGCATTTGGGATAGCACAAAAACAGCATGATGTTCTCCTTTTGTCAAGAACAGGGCAGTCCGATGGACTGCCCTGTTTGTAATTGATGGATTATTCAAAGGATATGATATAGTAGTATACAGGCTGACCGCCGGAGAGCACGCTGATCTCCGCGTCAGGACAGACGGCCTGGAACCGGGCACCGGCAGCTTGGGCGGCGTCCTCAGTGACGTCCTCACCATAATAGAGGGAAATGAAGGAGGAGTCCTTCCCTTCCTCTGCCAGCTTTTCCAGCAGAGCGTCCAGCTGGGTGTCGGTACCGAACAGCTTGCCCTCCTTCAAGGCCAGATAGTCACCCTGATGGATCTCAAAGCCGTCGAAGTCGGAGTCCCGGGCGGCATAGGTGATCTGAGAGGTGGTGACGGTGGACAGCGCTTCAGTCATGGCCTCCGTAATAGATGCGACCTCCGCCTCCGGGTCTACGTTCATCATGGCGGTGATGCCCTGGGGAACAGTCTTGCTGGGGATGACCACCACGTTTTTCTCCGTCAGTCCCTGGCACTGCTGAGCGGCCATAATGATGTTGCCGTTGTTGGGCAGAACAAACACGGTCTCAGCGGGGACCTGATCGATCCCGGCCAGAATACTCTCCGTGGAGGGGTTCATGGTCTGACCGCCGGAAACCACGGCGTCGCAGCCAAGATCCCGGAACACGGCGGCAAGGCCGTCGCCGGCGCAGATGGCCAGAAAGCCTACGGCCTTTTCGGGGGCGGCTACCTTGTGGCCGCTTTCTCCGTTTTCCAGTTCTTCCTCAATGGCGTCCAGATCATCGGTGCTCTGGGCGGTCAGGCCGGCGGCCAGCGCGTCGGCCTGAGAGCGCATATTCTCGATCTTCGCCAGCTCCAACGTGCCGTATTTCTGGGATTCCGTCAGGGCTGCGCCGGGAATGTCGGTATGAACGTGGACCTTGAAGGTCTCGTCATCCTCACCGATGACCAGACTGTCGCCGATGCTGCTGAGGTAAGCCCGCAGGGGCATGAGGTCGATGTCCTCCCGGGCCTTGCGCACCACATACACGGTGTCGAAGGTGAAGGTGATCTCCTCCTGCGCCATGGCATTGAAGTCGGCCTTTTCCTTGTGCGTCTCAGGCTCCTCCACATTTTCGGGGATGGGCTCGCCGCGGAGCTCTGCCAGCATACCCTCCAGGATCAGCAGGTAGCCCTTACCGCCTGCGTCCACCACGCCGGCCTTTTTCAGTACCGGGTTCATGTCCGTAGTCTGGGCCAGCGCGTCATAGCCCTCCTCGATGGCAGCGGCTAAGGTGGCCTCCACGTCGGCGCCCTCAGCGGCGGTGTCCGCAGCCCGCTTGGCAGCGAGACGGGAAACCGTCAGCACCGTGCCCTCGGCGGGCTTCATAACGGCCTTATAAGCGGCGGCCACACCTTCCTGCATGGCGGCGGCGAAGGCGGCGGCATCAGCGGTCTCCATGCCCTTCAGAGCCTTGGAAAGGCCCCGGAACAGCAGGGAGAGGATGACGCCGGAGTTGCCCCGGGCCCCCTGAAGCAGAGCGGAGGCGGTGACGGAGGATGCCTGCCCCACGGAGGCGGGAGCAGCCTTGCGCAGCGCCTCGGCAGCGGTGGCGATGGTCATGGACATATTGGTGCCCGTGTCACCGTCCGGCACGGGGAATACATTTAAATCGTTGATGGCCTGCTTCTGGGCCGTGATAGCGGCGGCCCCGTGCAGGATCATCTGCTTGAAAAGCGCGCCGGTGATTTCTTTACTCATTCTTCTGCTGTCCTCCTCACAGGATCATGGAATCTACGAACACATCCACAGCGCGGACCTCCGCACCGGTGTTCTTATTCACCACGTAGCGTACCTCGTTCATGATGGAGCGGCACACTGCGGGAATGTTGACGCCGTTTTCCACGATGATGTGGAGCTCAATAGAAATGGATTCGTCCTCGTTATAGATCACGTTGACGCCCTTGCTCATGGCCTCCCGCCGCAGCAGATGGACCAGACCGTCCGTCATGGAGCGGTAGGCCATGCCCTTCACACCGAAGCAGTTGGTGGCAGCCATGCCGGTAATGTTGGAAAAAACAGCGCTGGAGACGGAGATCTCGCCCTGTTCCGAATGAAATTTCAGCATAGGATAACCTTCCTTTCCGCTGCTCCGACGCAGAGCGCACTTCCGGAGCATAATTATCAGGCTATTATTATATATGATTTCTTTCAAAAGTACAAGATAAAAAAGGAAACTGCCTTATTTCCGTAGAAAAGTCCAAAGCGCCTGCCATTTCCGGCAGACGCTTTGCGGCTTATTTCAGAGTTTCACTGTTGTTCAGCACCGGGGCGCTGTAAAGGAACAGCACATCCTGATCGGTGAAGGTCAGGTACTTTCCCATCTGGCTGCTGGGAAGGTAGCGGATGTCCGCCAGCGTCACCTTGGCATAGCCGGGGACCAGCAGAGGGGCCAGAGAACTGCCGAAGGAGTCCCGGAAGATCACCAGTTCCCGGTCTGTATCCGCATTGGGATTTTCGATGGTCAGCAGCGACACGGACCCGGAGAGGAACAGCTCGTAGGGGTCCTTGCCGGCACCTTTTGCCAGATCATAAATAGGCCCGGTCTTGCCGGTCTCGTAATTGTACACCGTGCAGGCGTCCAGAAGGTCGCTGGTGAGGTAAGTCAGATGGTCTGGCTCCATAGGCAGGGCGGCGTAGCCGTAATACACACCGTAATATGGCCGGTCCAGTGTCCATTCTGTATAGCGGTTGTCCGGCAGCGCGACGCCCATGGCGGCGGCCAGCGTATCCGCTGTGGTCAGCAGATTTTCCTGCCGCCAGTGGGAATCGGTGCGGTAGTAGTCATCTGCGGTCAGCGTGCCGAACAGGTCGATATACGCGGCGAACTCCGTCTGCTTCCGGAGAGCGTCCGTCAGGGCCTGATAGTCCAGAGCGGGATAGCCGTTGGCCTCCGCCAAAAAATAATTCTTATCGGGGATCACGGAGAGGTAGACCTTGGCGTCGGTCCCGGCCATGAGGGTCTCGTAGAGATAGCGGAACCGGTCGGCGGCGTGGGCAACAGAGCCTTCATTCAGGGGATATTCCAGCTTGGCGGCGGAGCCGTCTGCCAGATAGACGCCGTTGTTGTCCTTCTGGCCGAACACATACAGTCCCATCAGAGCTTTCAGGGTGCGGAACTGCTCCCGCAGAGGAAACTGGTCCGTGGCGTAATCCTCGTAGCCGGACATAAATTTGCCGGAGAGATAGCTGCTTGCGGACAATTCCGGCATTTGGGCCAGCGGGCGGCGTTCACTGGTGGAGAGCGCATCGGCGGGCTTGACCGCCGCCCAGATGCCAAAACCCAGAACAAATGCGGACAGGAGCCCCACCGTGAGGATGTTTTTCCATTTTTCAAACATGGCGGGACCTCCTTTAAAAGCGGAAATACAGGAATGGGTTGAAGGACCCGTCCACCAGATAGGCGGTGACCACCGCCAGCAGGCCCAGCAGCACCACAGGCTCCACAACGGACATGATCTTTTTGCCGGGGCCATCCTCGGAGAACTGCCGGACGATCTTGGCGGGCAGCGGTGTAGCGCCCACGATGGCTACAAGGAACACGCCGGAGTAGCTGTCAAAATAATAGCGAGCCAGAACGTCGGAACGGGGCAGCCCACCCAGACCAAACAGGGAACCGATGGTACGGAAAGCGTCCGACACACTGGCGGCATCAAAGATAACGAAGCTGACTGCGATCAGCAGCAGAACATAGAGATGCTTCAGGAATCGTGTCTGGGCCAGAGCTTCGCCGTACCAGAGCTTTTCCGCCGTCAGGAACACGGCAAAGAACAGTCCCCACAGGATGAAGGTCCACGCCGCGCCGTGCCACAGGCCCGTCAGCAGCCAGACAATGAAAATGTTGCGGAACCATTTGGCCTTGGAGACCCGGTTGCCGCCCAGCGGGATGTACACATAGTCCCGGAACCAACTGCCCAGGCTCATGTGCCACCGCCGCCAGAACTCCGTGACGCTGGCGGAGATGTAGGGATAGTTGAAGTTTTCTATAAAATGGAATCCGAAGATACGGCCCAGACCGATGGCCATGTCGCTGTAACCGGAAAAGTCGAAGTAAAGGTGCAGCACATAGGCTGCGGCGTAAAGCCAGACGAACAGGACGGAGACGTTCGCGGCGCTTTTGTAGGCGGAGATCAGTTCATAGAGGACATTGGCCAGCAGCACCTTTTTGGCCAGTCCCACCACAAAGACCTGCACGCCGGAGGCAAACTGCTCGGGGGAGTGGGTGCGGTGGTCGATCTGGTCGCCCAGATCTTTGTATTTGATGATGGGACCGGCGATGAGCTGGGGGAAGAGTGTGACGAAGGTGCCGAAGTTGACGAGGCTGCGCTGCACCTTGGCGTCGTCCCGGTACACGTCGATGGTGTAGCTCATGGTCTGGAACGTATAAAAGCTGATGCCAAGCGGCAGGCGCACGCCTGTCAGCGGCAGGGAAAGGCCGAACAGGCCGTTCACCGTCGTCAGGAAGAAGTCGGCGTATTTGAAAAAGCCGAGCAGCCCGAGATTCAGAAGGACGGAGACCGCCAGCGCCAGCTTTGCTGTCCGCGTGCCGCGCCGCCGCTCGATGCACAGGCTGAGCGCCCAGTTCGAAACGGACGAGAGCAGCAGCAGGAGCACATACACAGGCTCGCCGAACGCATAGAACAGCAGGCTTGCGATCAGCAGAACGGCATTCCGCCCACGCTGCGGCGCGAGAGCGTAGACCGCGAGCGTGAGCGGAAGAAAGGCATAGAGGAATACCGCGCCAGAGAATACCATCTCAGCTCCAGAGCGCGTTGAAGTTGGCGGTGAGGGCGTCGGTCACGTCGCTCCAGGACATGACGAGCAGCACGGTGCAGTTGTGCACGAGCACGGCCGTCTTTTCGGCCTCGACGCATACCCACTTGGCCGGGTTCAGGTTGGCCTCCACGTCGGCGGCGAGCTTCTTGGCCGTCTCGGCATCCTGCGCGCGCATGAGCACGACGGAGTGCGCCACAGCGTTGATGAGCGCGTCGGCAGCAATGGCCTCGACGCCGTCGGGCATTGCGGTGAAGGCGAAGTATTCGAAGTTGTCCTTCGTCAGCTCCGTGGTCTCAGTGTCCGGCAGGTCGGCGACGTCCTTCGTGATGGAGGTGAGGATGTCCTGCAGCGTCATTGTGTCGCCAGGCTTCGCGTTCGGCTCGGCGGGGGAGCCTGCGCAGGCGGCAAGGCCGAAAACAAGCAGGACGGCAAGGAGCAGTGCGGTCAGTTTTTTCATGTTCATGATTTCCTTTCAAAAATGGAATACGGCTATTAGACGGCGCAATTCTCTGCAGGTTCCATAAAAATTTCCCGGTGGGGAATAACCTCCCCACCGGGACCGGATTTTATGCGCGCCCGGAATATACGCGCTCGGCCATCAGGGCAGCCTCCTCGCGCGTGGCGTAGCCGCCGGGGCGCGTGCCGTCCGTGATGCCGTGCGCCATGGCGCGGGCCAGCTCCTCCTGCGCCCAGCTGCTCGCCTTGCTGCCCGTTCCCTCCAGAACGGTGCGGATGCGCGCATCGATGCGGGCGTCAAGCTCCTGCAGTGTCAAATCCTCCGCCTCCTTTTCCGACGACCTGCGCAGCAGCGCGGCCGTCTCCCGCCGAAAATCGTCCATGCTTTTCCCAAACCGCGGGAGATGGCCTCCTCCACGCGCTCGCGCTCGGCGCTGCCGCAGTAGAAGAG
>ERZ773243.2018-NODE-2018-length-18916-cov-9.710885_pt1 | contig 18916 bp, 20 predicted proteins | sample MGYA00580520_ERZ773243 | MGnify/ENA primary metagenome ERZ773243 (study PRJEB29015, sample SAMEA2737747) | human gut metagenome | biome: human gut; feature: human-associated habitat; material: faeces | place: China | collected 2012 ... | reverse complement strand
GCAGCAACGATATTCCCCGTGCCACATTGACGGTGACGGAACTGGTGAACCTCACAATCGAATTTTACCGCCGTAACTATATCGAAGGGCTTTTCTTGAGTTCTCGGAAAATATGGATAAGTCAGCAAGATTGGAAAAGTTATCAGGCGGAAAGGAGGGTACCTTTGCGAAGTAAAACAGAAAAAGAACATGCAACAACGAACAACGACAAGAGAAGAGTATCTGAAACGGGTGAACCAGGTGATTGAGTATATCAATAATCATTTGGGGGATGATATAGACCTGAACCAACTGGCTGAAATGTCGCATTTGTCCCCGTACCATTTTCATCGGGTGATGAGTGCGTTTTTAGGAGAGCCGTTGGGAGCGTTCATCGTGCGGAAACGGATTGAGACTGCAGCTCATCTGCTTCGCTACACGGATATATCTGTCGGGGATATCGCTTACCGTATCGGGTATGGTGCACCTTCTTCGTTGTCGAAGGCTTTCAGGCAGTTCTATTCTATTTCACCTAACGAATATAGAAACAATAAAGAGTACACGATTATGAGACCAGAAAAGATATGGCCCGACTTGCAGTTGGAGGCTGAAATAAGGGAAATCCCTGTTCGTAATGTGATTTATATCCGTCTGACGGGAGATTATCGCCTGAATGATTATGGCGGAACTTGGATGCGGTTGTATGCGTTTGCCCACGAGCATAACCTGCCGACCCAAGATCCTTGTCCGCTTTGCATCTACCACGACGATCCGAAGGTAACATCAGAAGATAAATTGCGTACGGATGTTTGCATGGTCATGCCTGAACCTGTTCTGCCGAAAGGCGAAGTTGGTGCCAAGCAGATTCCGACCGGTCGCTATGCATCCTTTATTTATAAGGGATCATATGAATATCTACAAGCCGTTTACGATACGATCTATGCAAAGAAATTGCCAGAGATGGGCTGTACACTCCGTGACGAGCCGAGTTATGAACGCTATCTGAACGACCCACGCAATACGAAGCCTGAAAACCTGCTGACAGAAATCTGTATTCCGGTACAGTGATCCTTTCAAGAAGGTAGGATTACTTTTCTTTTGAGAGCGGAGTAATAGTAAAAGATTATTCTTACTTTTGTCCGATAATCCCGGTAACAATTATGGACGAAAAAGTGCTCGAAAAACTGAAAGTACTGGCTGAATCGGCCAAGTACGATGTATCTTGCGCTTCCAGCGGAACGTCGCGAAAGAACAAGAGCGGCGGAATCGGAAGTGCGGCAGGGTGGGGCATTTGTCATAGCTTTGCCGAGGATGGCCGTTGCATTTCTTTGCTGAAGATCATGCTGACAAATTACTGCATGTTCGATTGCGCCTACTGTATCAATTGCCGCAGCAACGATATTCCCCGTGCCACATTGACGGTGACGGAACTGGTGAACCTCACGATCGAGTTTTACCGCCGTAACTATATCGAAGGGCTTTTCTTGAGTTCCGGAGTCGTGCGCAATGCCGATTACACAATGGAACGCCTCGTCAGGGTAGTAAAAGACCTCCGGACGGTGCATCGGTTTAACGGCTATATCCACTTGAAAAGTATTCCCGGTGCCAGCCAGGAACTAGTGAATGAAGCCGGACTCTATGCCGACCGTATGAGTGTGAATATCGAGATCCCGAACGAGAAGAGTCTTCAGCTATTGGCTCCTGAAAAGGATTTTCAGAGCGTCTTTCAGCCGATGCGTTATATTCAGCAAGGGGTCTTGCAAAGTGCCGAAGAACGAAAACGTTTTCGCCATGCTCCGCGTTTTGTGCCTGCCGGGCAGAGCACGCAGATGATTGTCGGGGCGACACCCGATTCGGATAAGGATATCCTTCGTCTCTCATCCGCCCTCTATCAGCGTCCGACGATGAAGCGTGTCTATTATTCCGGTTTTATCCCTGTCAATGAATACGATAATCGGTTGCCGGCCTTGAAGCAACCGCCGTTGGTTCGGGAGAACCGTCTGTATCAGGCGGACTGGCTCTTGCGCTTCTATCAGTTCAAAGTGGATGAGATCGTGAACGATGCCTATCCTGACCTCGACCTGGAAGTCGATCCGAAGCTCGGTTGGGCGTTGCGCCATCCGGAGCAGTTCCCGGTCGATATCAATAAGGCGGATTATGAGATGCTTCTTCGCATACCCGGTATCGGGGTGAAGTCGGCGAAATTGATCGTCGTCTCCCGCCGATATTCCCGTCTGGGGACGGGGCAATTGAAGAAGATGGGTGTCGTGATGAAGAAAGCCCAGTATTTCATTACATGCCACGAGTTGCCAGTCCGCACGATTAACGAAGTGTCACCTGAGGTGGTCCGTCAAATCCTTATCCGGAAAGCGGGACGTAAGAGTACCGACGACCGTCAGCTTATCCTCCAATTTAAGGAAGAATCATGACGGTATTCGTGTACGATAAGACCTTTGAAGGGCTGCTGACCGCTGTTTTTGACGCTTATTCACGTCACAGCTTTCCCGATCTGCTGTTAGCAGAAGGAGAACCTTTTCCCTTGTTTTATGATGAGGCAGTGACGATCTGTACGGACGATGCCAAGGTGGATCGTGTTTGGAAAGGTTTGCAGAAGCGGCTTTCCGCTATGGCTTTGTCTGTGATTACCGTTACCTGGCTATCTGAACTGCCAGAAGCGGACATGCTGCTTTTTCGTTATATCCGTAAGGCGATCGACGCTCCGCGTACGATCGAACTGAACTTTGGCGATCCCGATGTCCTCGAAGTCTCCAAGGTATGGAAAAAGGTGACGAACGAGCGCCTGCGTGTCATCCAGTTCCTTCGTTTCCAAAAAGCGGCGGACGGGACTTTCTTTGCCGCTGTCAAGCCAGTATATAATGTACTCCCTCTCACTCTTCCGCACCTGAAAGACCGTTTTGCCGACCAGTGCTGGTTGCTTTACGACCTGAAACGTGAGTACGGTTACTATTACGACTTGAAAGAAGCTACCGAAGTTCGTTTCGAAGAGAAGGAAGCCCATCTTCTTTCCGGCCTGCTCGGTGAGGAACTGATGGATGCCGATGAGAAACTTTTCCAGCAGATGTGGAAAACTTACTTCAAGTCTATTGCCATCAAGGAACGTCTCAATCCCAAGTTACACCGCCAGCATATGCCTGCCCGGTTCTGGAAGTATATGCCGGAAAAGTTGTAAGTCAGGATGCGTTACTCCTTCTTTTCGGTGGAAAAGATTATGCGTTTAGGACATTGTTCGAAATGCACAGTACGGACTGGCAAAACAATAGTGTACTTCTGTACTCCGGCAGCTCACCTATAGATGTCTTTACTTGTTTTGGAACTCTTCCTGCGAATAGATAGTCTTCCCTCGTTGACTGATAGTCCACTTTCCGTTTATGCGGCATACATTCTTTGTATCGTCGTCCTCTACGTTCCAAGCATATCCACCGGATGGGAGTGAGCGCCTATCCAGTATCTCGTTTTTATCTCCCGAAGAGAAGAACAGTTCGACTTGGGTGGAATCCGGACTGAAAACGATGAAAGCAGACTGGCTGCCGTCGACAGCTTTCATCCGGATACCCTTTTCGAACACACGGATGCAATCTTGCTGCACTTCGCTCCATTGGTAGCCGGCCGAACCGATACAGCCATGTTTGTCCCGGTCGCCGCCAACCATATTTCTTCTTCCGGGGACAACCACAATCTTTTGCGCTTTCATCCCTGTCTTATATTTCCCGCTATGATATACGATAGCCGTATCATCGAGCAAGATACCATCCGTTACGACCCTTTCTGCATCCAACGTGCTGAAAGAAAGTGTGTCACCCTCCTCGGAAACGACTGTCAGCGTATTTATGGTTGCATCGCAGATAACTCCTTTTACCATCGAAGCTTTTGGTGAACAGGCAAAAGTAATGCCGGTACATAAAGCGATTGCCGCAAGATTCAATTTATTCATGTTTCTGTTCTTAATTGAAGTAGTACAGGAAGATTGCAACACCTTCCAGCGCTTTCTTCGGTTGGTCCTTGATCTCGATGGCAAACTTGATCTCAGCCTTGGCCACGCCACGCAGATTTGTCAAAGTCTGTAGTTTGGCGATCAGGCGGATACTTTGTCCGGTCAATACGGGCTGTCCGAATTTCATCTTGTCCATGCCGTAATTAATCATCATCTTTAGGTTGTTCACCTCGATGATCTGGTTCCAGAGGTGAGGAAGGAGTGACAGCGTCAGGTAGCCGTGGGCAATTGTGCTGTGGAACGGGCTTTCCACTTTGGCGCGCTCGGGGTCTACGTGAATCCACTGGTGATCTAGTGTCGCATCGGCAAAAAGGTTGATGCGTTCTTGTGTCAGTTCTACATAATCTGAAATCCCTATTTGCTGGCCTACCAGCTTTTCAAAGTCTTCGTACGAGTTGATAACTACTTTTCCCATTATTTTTTTGTTTAGTGATTTATGATCTTATACGTCCGCCGTCAGGTAACTGCGATCTGTTTTTATCGCCGGTTACAGGGGTGTCTCTGCAATTTTCGCAATAATTCCTGGAATAAACAAATATTTTGGCAAGATTGGACAATACGTAGGCGCAGACGGGATTATTACCGACTTTGCAACTTAACTCTGTTTATTTTGTTGATTTTATATAGACGGAGTGAAGTTATAATCTTATTTAAGTCTTATGAGGAAGATAAAAAGAGTCATAGGGTACACGTTGGGGATCGCAATGGTGCTGATTGCCGCTATATTCTTGCTTAATCTTCATCTGACCAAACGCCTCGAACGGTATCTTCGGAAAGAACTGATCCATCGGACGGCCGAGGCTACGGATGGCTTTTATAGGCTTTCTTTCGATAACCTTTCTATCAGTTTCTTCAAAGGTGAACTGACGCTTGAGGGAATAAAGCTATGTCCCGACTCGGCGGTTTTCCGGGATTGGGAGAGGAAGGACAGCTTGCCGTCTGTCTATGTGACAGCCGAGGTCGGCATGATCGACTTTAAAGGATTGAATCTTACGTGGCGTCGGAGTTACAAGCAGTTGCATTTTGACTCATTTGAAATTAGGAATCCTGATATACAGGTGTTTAATCCTTACTATTCGACGCGGGCGGAGGTGAAGGAAAGGAAGGAGGCGGAGATCAAGACCTTGTATGAGGTGGTTTCTCCTTATATTAATGTATTGACTGTCCGGATACTGAATCTGGAGAACGCCAGTGTGTCCTATTCCGTGGAGAATCCTGTTTCTCCGATTGTCTATGCCCTGAATGATGTCAGTTTCCATGCGTATGGTTTTCGTTTGGATGAGAATTCGTCTGAGAGTGGAAAGTTGCTTTATTGTGATAATTTCGATTTCATTACTAAGCGGTCGCAGACGCTATTGGCCAATAATGACTTTCGTTTGCAAACGGATCGGATCCTGCTGAGTACGGAAGATTCTATTATTTCTATCTCTAATATTACGCTTACACCCCAAGGTGAATTGTGGGGGGAACAGAAAAAGCGGCCGGACAGCTATCTGAATGCGTTGATCAGAGCCATTGAAGTGAAAGGAATACAGTTCCGTCGTGAAAATGCGCTGAATTACCTCACGGCGCGCTCGTTAGATATCATTTCTTCGGATATACAAGCCTTTAATCTGGCGGGGGAAAGCCTGCCGTCTGCTAAAAAAACGGAGAAGAAAAGCTTGAATGAGGCGGAGGCGGATTCTTTGGTCCGTTCCCTGTCTCTTTATGAATTGATCTCGCCTGTCTTACATACGGTTTCTATTGGTACGGTCGGTATCGGGCAGGCAAAGTTGCAATATTCTTTTGCGGTTAAAGATAAGATCGAGGTGTATAAACTGGCGAACTTCGATTTCCAGGCAAACGATTTCCGGATAGATTCCGTATCGGAGACTCAACGCGGGTTCTGGTATTCGCGTGGTTTCTCGTTTGAAGCGACTGGTATTGAGGGGCTGATGACGGCACGAAATCACCGGTTTACGGTGAAGCGCATGACGTTGGACACGGAAAGCGGGGATTTCAACCTGGAACGAATCAGGTTATATCCCTTGTCGGTTTGCGGACAGAATGATTATATGGCAGGAAGCATTGATACGGTTGGAATCCGCGGTTTGTTATACGACAAGGGGATCAGTGCGCGGTTGCTGAAAATAGACCGCCCGAATCTGCGTTATGTGCTGGTTTCTTCCTTCAATAAGAAAGATGTGAAGTCGGTAAAGCCGGCAAACAGCCGTGTCGATGTGGAGTCGATCTTGAATCCTTTCCTCCGTTATTTCTCTGTTAAACGGTTGAGTCTGAATCATGCATATGTGACGATCGATGATAAAAGCATGTCCGATCCGGTTACTTATAAACTGAATGACTTTAATTTCTTTGCAACCGGCATTTGGGTGAACCGGCAGACGGGGAAGGGGAGTGGACTGTTTTTCGATTACGGAAATATGGGATTTAATTTTAGCCGGTTCGATAACTATTTGCCGGGGAAAGAATATCGTTTGTCTGTGCGGAAAGGGCAATTTTCGACCGTAAAAGGAATTCTGGAATTACAGGATATCAAACTGCTCCCACAAAATACGATGGAGAAGAAGGCAAAGACATATATCCGGTTTTCTTCACCGGGACTTCGTATAGGTGGGCTGAAACGGATACCTGAAAGGCTGGACCGGAATATTCGGGTAGCATCGTTCCGGGTAGATTCGCCTGATGTCCAAGTGTGCAGATCGGACGGAAGTGGCATGTCGGCTTCACTTAAAGACCTGGCATTGGAAGGGGTTTCCTGGGATAGCACTTTGTTGAAGTTGGGTTCGGTTCACATGGAAAGTCCTGTGGTGGATATTTATTCCAGTCATTTTCTCGATACTCTACAAAATCAAACGAAGTTAGGTTCGGTTGATTTATATACAGCTTTGGAGAAAGTTGCCGGACGAATCTTTTTAGGTCGCTTTAGCTTGAAGGATGCGAACATCCGTTATGCCTATTATGGGAAGAGCGATTCTTTGCAACATCAGAAGTTAGATACGACAAACCTGTTTATTGAAGGGCTGGCTGTTGATACTCGTCTCCGTACATATAAATTGGATGATATTCGTTTCTCTACCCGTAACCTGGAGCTTCCCCTGGATAACGGTTTTTACACGTTAAAGGTAGGTGCTGTGGATTTGACCGGATCAAGTGCAGTCATTGACCGTATTCGTCTTATATCTCCTTATCCTAAAATGCAGTTTGCTTATTTGCAGCCGCATCATAAAGATTGGTTTGATGTGAGTGTTGGGCAGGTTGCGCTGGCAGGTATCGATCTGTCCTCTTATTTCTCGGAGAAAGTGCTTCGGATAGCCGATATACAGGTATCGGATGTTGTATTACAGAATTTTAAGAACCAGAAAATACTGGTATCCCGGCGTATTGTTCCGATGATCTATACCGGATTACAGAAGGCTCCGGTTAAGCTGGATTTCCAAAAAGTGGGCATAAAGAACTTTTCCGTCGTTTACGAAGAGCTGGCAAAGAAGGGAACGGTGCCCGGAAAACTGTTTTTTACGGATATGAACGGAACGTTTATCGGTTTTACAAATATCGTCTCCCGTCCTGACCAATACATAGTGCTGGATGCTGATGGCAAGTTGATGGGGAAAGGGAACTTTACGGCTACTTGGAAGTTACCGGTCGATTCACTGAATGATCGTTTCTTGCTGAATGCCCGCCTAGACAGTTTTGACCTTACGGCGTTGAACGAATTGCTGGTTCCCCTGGCTTCGGCGGAGGTACAAAGTGGATGGGTTCGGGAGATGGCTTTCAGTACGGAGGCATCCAGCAAAGGAGCTACAGTGGAGATGGTTTTTCTATATAATGGCTTAAAAGCTGCTTTACTGAAAGAAAAAGATGGTGTACTAACCGATAAGAAGTTTCTGACCGGTCTGGTCAACCGTGTATTAAAACAGAATAATCCGGATAAAACAGGAAAAGGTTTTAACAAACCGCGTCATTCGAGTGTTTCAATAATAAGGGATCCTTATCATTCCACTTTCAATTATTTGTGGCAGATATTAAGACCACCGTTGATTGAATCGGTCGGTATATCCAAAAAGAAGCAGGATACAGCCAAAGAAATTATTACTTTCTTTACAAAAGTGAAGAACTTCTTCCGGGGGAAAAAGAATGTTTCAGGAAAAAACATTCCAGAAGGGGAAGGAAAGGATGTTTTATTATTGGAATTTGAACCTATAAATAATTAAGAATATGGATTACATTATAACTCATTATCCGGATAAGAAACGTTTTGAAACACAGGTGGATGGCGTGGTAGCTTTTGTACAGTATCGTTTATCTGGGGATAAACTGGATATTATCCACACGATTGTTCCGCCCGCTATCGGAGGGAGAGGGATTGCTGCCGCTTTAGTAAAATACGCTTATGATTACGCGATCGAGAATAGTATGAAGCCGTCGGCAACCTGTAGCTATGCGGTCACTTGGTTGCATCGCCATCCCGACTATGCCGGATGAAGGCGTTCAGTCTTTGATCTCTATTCCCAGCATCCGTATCAGCTCCAACGCTTGTAAAGAGGAAACGGAAGATCCTCTCAGCTCGCTGTTGGCAAGATTTGTGATGCGGATACCGGATATTTCCGAGTTCGACAGGTCGATTCCTTTCAAGGATGTATGGTAAAACTCCGCTTCCATCAGGTTACAGGCATCGAATGAGACATTCGTCAATTGGCAGTCTTCTATTCCGGCTCCCTGCAGGTTGGATCGGGTAATTTGTATATATCGCATTTTACTCATTGATAGATTCATGTATTCTCCCCGGCACTCTTCAAAAGTGATATGATTGAATATCCCGTCCGACATATTGGTTCCCATTAATTTACAACCGATAAATTCTACCCGGTGAAATCCACAACCTGTTAGGTTTACATTCGACAGATCGCAATTTTTAAACACGACATCGCTAAATTGGGATTTCTGTATACAGCATGTTCCGAAGCTGCAATTGGAGAAAACACAAGACTGCACTGAAAGGTTACTTTTCTTTATTCCTTCTATACGCAAGCTTTTAAAGGAATACTCGATTAGGTCCTCATCGTTCTTTTCTAACACTGTCTGTATATTTGTACTTTCATGAAGAGCGTTTGCCAAACGGGGGTGTGTAATTCTCATATGCTGTCTGTTTTTATAAAAATGAGAGGATAAAAGTACATATTTTGTCCGTATGAATAAAAAACGAGGATATATCATTTGATATATCCTCGTTTTTGTAGTCGGGATGAGAAGACTCGAACTTCCGACCTCCACGTCCCGAACGTGGCGCGCTAGCCAACTGTGCTACATCCCGTTTTTGATTACGGCTGCAAAGGTACAACTAATTTTTAAACTGCAAATAGTTTTGCTGTTTTTTTTCGAAGAAAATATACTTTTTTCTGTATCTTCCTTGAAATACATTTTCTTTGAATATTTTCCATTGAAACATTTGGAGTGTAATAAATAATGTTTACCTTTGCACTCGTTAAACAAAACAACGGTGCCATAGCTCAGTTGGTAGAGCAAAGGACTGAAAATCCTTGTGTCCCCGGTTCGATTCCTGGTGGCACCACTTGATGAAAATGCTAATCGCTGATAATGAAGCGGTTAGCATTTTTGCTTTATCTCGGCTATTGGAAATTGATACTACTTTGATACTTCACAAAATAAAGGCCTTATTATCCGATCCCGGAAATAAGGCCTTATTCGTAATTGATAAACCTCATGAGCCATGAGGATGTACAAATATATACATTTTTGCGTTATGAAGCAAATGATTTATATCAGCACAAATTCTAACCATAAATAATGATATATGCAACATAACCAAAGAACACTATAGCCAACAATACCCTGGATCTCATAATCGCTTTTAATAGAATCCAAAGCCAATCAAACAATGTCCATCCCCAAGCTATTAGTTTTATGACTAAAGTTCTTATAAAGTCCTCATTCGTTACTATTATCTCAAAACTTAGTAGATAAGAAGCTATGATGAGGATAAGAAGCGTAAGTCCCAAGCTGACTATGACAAATCCTACAATTCCCAATGAGAGAAAATAGATGGCATCTTGTATTTGTTCTATGATATACATACTTTGATCCTGGCTATATTATAAATACTTACTCTCAACATTTTCAATGTCTCTTTTTAGAATAATTTCCTTTCTGATTAATTGGCTTTTTCTCATCTTTTACTAATTTGTACTTATACCCATCTTTGAGATATACTTTATGCTCTTCATACTCAGCTCCATATATATAAGTATTCACTTTTACTAATTCGAATTTATAATGTGATTCAGGTGCACTATATTCGATCTCATCTTGCTTAATTGCTTTATAGGTATGGGTATATACCACAGGACCGTCTGCGTAATGTTTTGTTATTGTTTTGTTTTTTATATCAAACTGAGTTATGCCACCTTGTAAATTGTCAAAAGGTTTCTCTTTTACAATCTCTGCATAATAAGGATGGACTTTATAAACCTCATAAGAATTAGGTCCTACATAATAGTCATTGATTAGAAGCTCATCCACTCCATCAAAGTCTACATCTGAAAAAAAGAAAGGTGAATATTGGGAAAGAATTTCTCCTTTTTTCTTAGGTGTGTAATCCCAAAACAAAATATCACCATCTTTCAATTTTGTATGTGAGTAAACAGCCGTGTCTCTATAAGATCTTGTTTGAATATAAAAATGATTGCTCTCACTTTCAAAATATAAAAGTGCACTTCCTGTTTCAGATGTTTCTTCGCTTTCATCTGTATAAGGCATCCATAGCACTCTTACCGTATAGCCATTTACCGGTTGTTTGTATTTAATGTATATACGGGGACGATTTAGATTTTTAAATTCTTGTGCGATATAGTCTTCTTGCTTTTTTTGCAGAGTGACATTGTCTGTATCAGTAAGGGAACTGAAAGATGAAAAGTCTGACAAATCAAAAGATAACCTGGCTAAATAATCTTTCTCGGCTACGGAATGTAATAATATTCCATTTTCGGAAACTACCCCTACTGCATTTGAGTAAGTGTAGAGTTCTTTTAGAGATAAGGACTTTAATAACAAAGAGTCATTAGATAGTTTTATAGTCTTGGAATGTTTTCTATTATCCAATAAGAGATCTTTTATCATTTCCCCCGATACTTTTGTACGTTGTAAATCTATATAAGATAGATTCTCGATATGCTTGATAGTAAGCATATCTATATTGTTGATCTTACCTGTTACAACCAGAGAATCAAGATTCTCTTTTCTGTATTTACTTAATAGAGAATTCAACGTTCCTACTTCTGAAACGTCTATTATAACAGATTTTTCTAAAGATATAGTAACAAAGAAGGTTAAACCTATAAGCAATAGCCCTAACACATATTTAATTAGCTTTTTGTATTTAAAATAAAACTTTGGTTGCATTTGTGTAATATATTAACTGAAAGGATTTTACAGCATAATTATCTTTTACGAAGCAAAATCATATTTACTGTTTTTTATCTCAAAAATATAGATAATTGCATCAATCAAATTTTAATAAATACAGATGTTATAATACTCGATTTAAATATATATAAGAAAGATGCAATATATCACCTCCCACAATCTCCCCCTCACTAAAACAATATTTAATGGGAAGAACCTAGTAGAATAAATTCTATTCTTCTTACAAAACTGTAAAAAAATGTGTCATGCACACGAAGGATGGTAATAACAAGGTATTTCATAAAAATATACATCTACGTTTTTTATCGAAATAGCGTTAAATATGGACATTATGGTAACAATTTTGTTGGATAATAAAAATGTTACAATAAGATTTTATCTACTAACTAATGCCATGATTCATTAAACTAATTTTTCATATGTTTCTGACGTAAACCAATTGTCAAAAACACCCTTACAGGTTTTATTTTACAGTGACACGTCCCTGTCTACCAACTACCGTAACTGATTTTAGCCAGCTTTTTCCCTTTTTCCAGAGTTATATTAATAAAACCATCATCCTCATCATTTTCTCCTTTTGGGGCAGGAAATCCATTACCCCATACAATAGAATAAGAGTATTGATTCTCTGATACTGACCATCCTGAATTAGATTCATTAATCAAACTGTCTAATGATTTATAAAATACATCAGAAGGTATTTCCCTAAATTCAATTAGAAGTATATCTGTATGATCTCCTGTAAAACTTCTCTTTCCTTCTTTATATTCACGAACAATAAATGCAGGAAATGAAGTTCCTGTGATCCGTCCTATTGTATGATGGTCTCTAAATCTATATCGATTGTTTAGATTGTCAATATATTCTAATAATATAATCACAAACAATATAGCAAGACATGTATATCTTTTACTAGTACTCATTTTTATCCTTCAATAATATATATGATTTCAATATCTTCTACTACTCTTAAATTGCAAAAAAAAACATTTATAAAACAATAGAGAAGTCTATAAGAATATGATAGTCATATTTAACCATTAAATAAATTCAAAAATGCATCGGTTTTATTGATGTCCTCTTCGAAATTAGGATTGTTTGTGTATATTTCTATTGTGAAATTATAAGAGAACATTATTGCATCTAATAATTCTGAATTAAGTTTAGACCGCACTACCTCTATTTGGTTACGATGTCCATCCATACAAGTATATCTTATATAATTGGGATGGATATAACGATTTAGTATGCGCATTCTTACTGGTTCCGAGTAACTGCTTTTTATTGTTATAAATTTCTCTTGGATCGAAATTGTACTCAGATTCGGGCTAAGCATGATATCTGGACTTCCCATAAAAGAAACTCCTTTATATTTATATGTAAATGTTTTAACAGGAGATGTGTCTGTTAATTGTACAAATATGAAAAGAATGAATCCAACTATTGCAATTATAAAAAATGTTCCCATAAATATATAGTATTTATTGTATTATGTTCTTGTTACAGATTGTATAATCATTCCCCTAAAATAAGCACAGAAAAAAGATTCCAAGCCAAGGAAATGCTGATTATCTTATTAGACTTATAGAAATTTACTTGATTATTAGTATTATATATACCGATCGTTTTTCTTTTTATAAGTATTCATATCTGATCAATCCTGCTAAGATCTGTGTTCGAACAGAAATCTCTCACAATGTATCTTTTCTTCTTGCACGCTTATCACCCATTATAAAAAGTACATAGAACAACACTGCCTCAATAACAAGAAAAACAAATATATTTTCAGCGGTAAACAGTGATGCTATCTGACGAGGTCTCCATACTCCATCAGATCCCATTGTATGAGTTTCCCTTATATTGACTTTTGGGCCATACGGGTCAAGAGGGGGGGGAGGCGGTGTTTGTCCCCGATAGCTATTTTTTGACAATGCCTCAGAGTAGGAATTACTTCTTTCTTTGGCAATATACGGCTCTTCGTATTGGGCTGCTTTTAAACTTGCATTATAATCCGGTAGTTCAGGTTGAGCATACACGCCTTCTCCCGGCATGTAATCTGGGACCAGAGGTGTCGTTGTTTCTGGTAATGTTGCAGGGAGATAATTTTCTTTCTCGGCTATTTCCCTCTGCCTTGCTACATCTTCGTATGTTGTTCTTGAAGATGTTTGAGCAACGTTACTTTCTATGCTTACTGAGGCAATTAAGAGAGTACATAAAAGATTAACTAAGTATTCCATAATTTCTATTTTTTCCCCTTGTTCCCTACAGGGGTGTCAATAAAAAAGCGTGGGAACCATCGTCTACTACTGTTCTGAGGCTCTCGACTGCCCACACTTCAATAATAGAACGATGATCCCACGCTTTATGCACGTATATAGTCTACCTCTTAAAGGCAGATATATAACAAAACATAAGCGTAGGAACCATTTGTCTATTATCTTGAAGTGTTGAAATTGTCGAGATTTCAGAACAAGATAATATCGAAACGCTTCTACGTTATTTCCAATACGCTGCAAAGGTAAAACATTAATATTATCTGTGCAATGCAAAACCTTATATTTTATTGTTTTAATTGCTCCTGACGATATTTGTCTCTTTGGTGGTACCTTTCTTCTCTGGCGTAAGAAATAGCCTTATAACGCTTCTATCTGCATTTAGATACGATAGTCTGGATATTGGGTAAGTATTTTGGGATATGTAAGGTCCGTATATACCTACCTTTCATGAACCACCCCCCGTTCATTACCCGTTTTTGGGGTTACTTCCCCCTGTTATTTGCACGAAAAGTCGTTTTTTCTCTATACAAGAGCGTAAAAATAAGGGAAAAATAAATACATTTTTGATCGGTAAGAAAAACCGGCAAAGAATGCCGGTTTTGTCCCTTCTGTAAGCGATATCTACGGGCTTTTGGCTGGATTTTTATGTCCAGAACGGGACAAAGGGGTACCGATAACAACAAATTTTCTCCTGATCGTATTCCAAAAGCCCAAATAAACAAACTTCATGCAAATACAAGCTAAAACAGTTCTGCTATAGCTTGGCTCTTTGGATTGACTTTTAGTTATATGCAAGATGATTAAAAAGTGAAAGTATGCTCTTGCCTGGTACCGTTAACAACCGACATGCGTTCCAGAAAGAAACAGGCAGTTCCGGCACCTAGAGGGGGGGCTGCCTTCGCCGACCGCCTGTTCCCTCTATGGCTGGGTGCTCCTGCTGCCTTTTCTGCCGTTACTTGCCTGCAACATTAGAACCGATCTCCATATACCGACATTGGATTTTCCCTTGTTTTGGGCTGTATTAAGCATATGTATCGAGTTGCCTTGGATCTTTATCCAATATGACTTAGATATGGCTTAAAATAGTTCCTATGTGGGGATATGAGATGTATAGAATAGTATTGTTTACATACTCCTATATATCAATATTTGATTATAAGTTTACCTTATTATCAGAGATTACCTAATTCTAATGAGATACGATCTCTTATCTTACAATCAAGTTCTTCCATCAATGAAGATCTTTCGTTTATAGAAAAATTCTCATTGAGTTCATTTAGCCTCTTGTTAAATCGGCTCCTTTTTTGGGTATCTAACTGTTCTATTAAGAACATCTTCGTTTCTTCTATGAACTTTGTAGATGGAGGCAAAAACAAAGGTAAGCATAACAAGGCATTGAGCAGATACTCCATTGCCTTCTTTGGAGTATTTATGGGGATGGTTGGATTACTGATCGGGATATTCCTTTTTTTGATATCAAAATATTTCTTTCCCCATAACTGAATGATATATTGGTAAAAATGGGGGGTCGATAGAGTCTCACCTGTTATGTTTTCCCAGTCCAACTGCTTAGATGAGGATTTAAACCATCTACTCTCGAACCTTAGCAAACAACTTTCTGCTCCTTCTTTACCTTGTGACTCCATCCCTTTGTCGTAAAAGGCACAAGTATGACTTTTGGATTTATAATAAAGTGTAGTTCCCTTACATAAATCTCTCTTATGCCGTGGATAGTTACCTAAAAATGGCAAATATTCTTTGGTATTATGAGACATCTCAAAGTCTGCTGCTATATCTATACGTGTAACATGAGCAGAGTTTATATCCAACTGTAAAATGTCACTAAGTAAGTCTATGACTTGTTTGATCTCTTCTCTTCCCAATAAATGTAAGTTATTCCCATAATAGAATTTGGCAAGGCTTCCTTCTATGGTAATGAATGAATTGTAGATATTAATTCCCAAATTATCTAATTGATAGAACCTGCATTTATCGTGAACATTTGTATCTCGTTGGGAATCAAATTTGGAGAGGAGAAATCTTATCTCCTCTTCCAAACAATTTAAGCGAAACTTTACAGTATCATACATGCTTGCCTCCTTTCTTTTCCAGAATATTCTGAATTTCAGATAGAGAGTAATATATCCGTCCTCCCATAGAGATAGCATGGATGATGCCTTGTTCGCTCCATTTAGCTAAGGTAGGCAAGGATATACGCAAAAGTTTTGCTGTCTCCTTGCGTGTGAGTAGTTCTATTGACCTACTCTCTTTAGCCGGCTTTAAAGGTTCAATGACTTGCTCCAATGCGTTGATGAGCATTTTTTGAAACTCTTGAGGGGTTAAACCCCATAAAAAAACTTCTTGTCCCATATTTTTAATAATTAAAAAGTTATGGCACAAAGATCATGAGTTCAGGATTCCAGTTTTTCCAATTCCTACAATTTAGGAAGAAAAAACAGAACAAATAAGAGCAAATTCTTTTTCTTCTTCATCAGAAAGCTTCTTTGTTAGGCTTTTACAAAGATTACTTTCAGTTGTTGTCATTTTCTCTTCGTTTTCTATGTCTCTATTCATGCTGCCAACAACTTTTACTCCAAAATATTCATAAAAATGTCTCCATGTAGGTAGGCCTTTTTTGTTGCAAATAAAATCTTTATCCTGCATATAGGTTACCAATCTGGCTAAATAGTTCTTTTTCTTATGGCAATATATGCCATCCTTAATAATGTGTTCTTGTTCTAACCGTTTAATAAATAGGGGAACAAATTGTTGGTACTGGGAAGCAAAAAGTTTTTTTAAACTCTCTAAAGACGGCAACTCCTGTTCATTAGTTTCTTTCGATATATACTTGTCTAGCCAATAACAGAAATAGTCTTGGTGAGTTTTTCTACAAGAAATAAGAACCTGATATATATTTACGTCGTTTTCTATAAATAGCCAAATGATCGGGACAAACACTTCAGGAATGATCAAGTCGAAAAACTTCCTATAGTCATGGATTGGGTGATTTAGTTGCATATCATACATTTCTTCTAAAATACGTTTCGCATATTTAATTCTTGCTTGGGGATAAAATAGAATTTTATCTCCAATGTTTCGAAGACATTCATTCCGTAAATGATAGCATCTTTCACCTATTTTATTTGCCAATACTATGTCTCCTTCAAATGGCTTTGCGATCTCGGCTTTTTGTGTTTGGGGATTTTGGGGAAAGAATTTAGAAGCTGGCACTACTTCTTGGGAAAAAATATTGAAATGTTTCTCACCATGTGCACGAATGAGTGAATAAGCCTCATCGCAAAATGATCTAATCTCTTGCATAACTCAAACTTTTTTATATATAACATTTAGAATAATTCATTTTTGTGTTCTTCTTTTTTTTGGGCAATGCTATCTGCCACCTCATCCGAACTTAGCTTTATATACTCATAGAACGTTTTTTCATCTTTGTGACCGGATATGCTCATCATCTGGTATGTATCAAAATTTCCACTAAGATACAGGTTCGTTATTCCGCTACGTCTTGCCGTATGACTGCTCACTAATTCGTATCGCGGTTTGATAACATTTCCTTTGTTATCCCGTTCAAAAGAGACAAGCCCTTGTTTTTCCTTTTCACGTTCTTTCATTGTCAAGAGAGTACGTTCCTTTCTGGCTAAAGATGGAACGGTAGAGGATAGCTCTTTTAGTATTTGTTTGATATAGCGATTTAATATGACATCATTAATTTTTGGTATGTCATACCCGTATTTTGCTGCTATATGCAGTAGGTTATCGTTCAAAATAGGTATCACGACATCATTGCCGGTCTTTTCCTGAACGATACGAACTACTTTGGTACCTTTGGCTGTCGTGGTGAAATTTTCCTTTTCTAAACGGGCATAATCACTGAAACGCTGACAAGTATAGCATCCAACAAGAAAAACATCGCGTACCTTGTCTTTTAATCCTTCCAACGGCATTTCATACAGTGCTTGTAACTCTGCTTTGGTCAGATAGATTTCTTTGGCTTTATCCGTTTCCTGTATCTTTTTTTTACTGAACGCTCTCAATGCAATAAGATTGTTATGTAGTTCCTGGTCCATTGCATTTTGAATCATTGCCTTAAAACAGATAATGTATTTATTAATAGATGTTACCATATAGCCGTTTTTCTCCAAGAAAGAAACGAAACGGTCGGCCAAAGCCTTGTTTATATCTTTCCATGTAAAAGGATATATTTGGATAAAACGTTTTAGGATGCCAAGAAAGTTGCTCCATACCTTACATGTATTGGGGGTGTAGTTTTCCGCTTTGTTTTTGATCCTGCCGTTTTTTATGCCTTCCAGAAAGTTTTCCAAGAAAAGAATGACATCAGCTTTTCTGGCTTCTTCCTCCTGTTCCTTAATTTGTCTTAGCCTTTCTTGCTCTTGTCGCTCTTCTTCTTCTTGAATGCGTTGTCGCTCTCTTTCTTCCCTGAAAACGACATCCTCAACCACTTCATCAATCCTTGCCTTGTCATAAATACCCTGCGAAATGAGATTGTCTATTGCCGAAGAAATCGAATCCAGTGTTTCTTTGACTTTTCTTCCGTCTTGTGTTTTGCAGTAATCATTCCATTTGGCGACGTCTTGCGTTACCTTGTCCCATTGTTGGATATCTACGGAAACCTTGCTACAAATTAAGATGTTCAGCTTAGGATTCCTTTTTTGTACCCGAAGATAGACGCTTGCCGTCCCTTTTTCTTTTTTTGTCCGTAAAAAATAGTTACTCATGATATTTGTACGTTTATCAATTACATGACAAATGTAACAAACTTTCAGTTGATGCTACATTGATACTGCATATTTTAATTTTATTTTATCTTGCTTGGCTGTGTAAATTGGATATATGATTGAATATTAGATATATGAGTAAGATATGATAAAGTAAAAGAAAATAAGATTAATTAAAAGGTGGTTCTGGTGGCACCACTTTTTAAGAAAGAAAAACGATGTAAATCCCTGAATTTCAAAGAAATTCGGGGATTTTTCTTTTCCAAGAATAGGCAAAATTAGTGGGATTGAAGCAAACCATACGTCCTTATTCAAGGGACTGTTTTCAAAAGCCCGGAATGTTCCACTGCGAGGTATTTACTTCATTCTTTTACAGCACGTTGCACTATTTTACATAACAGGGTTCTCGGTTCGATTTCCTAACTTTGTATCATTAAAAATTGAGCCGTATGGAA
>ERZ773243.2003-NODE-2003-length-19044-cov-6.876191_pt1 | contig 19044 bp, 21 predicted proteins | sample MGYA00580520_ERZ773243 | MGnify/ENA primary metagenome ERZ773243 (study PRJEB29015, sample SAMEA2737747) | human gut metagenome | biome: human gut; feature: human-associated habitat; material: faeces | place: China | collected 2012 ... | reverse complement strand
AATCTATTAGAATAGTCGGTCATTTTACAAAAGTACTCGTTATAGGGTACTTACTTCATTTTCTATCTTAATGTCACAAAACCTAAATATTATCGTTCTACAAACTCTACAATCAGAATTAATCGTTTATCAATCACACTCCGAACCTTCAGATAAAAGCTCTTGAATTTCTTTGCTAGATTTTATTATAGCTTCGAGATAGATTTTCCTTTCATCTAAAGAACCACCCTTAACCTGAGCATCGTTAGACAATCTTCTAACAATTTTCTCTAATGGGACGTCGTACTCAAGTGCATCAACAATTTTAGTTTCTACCACCTTGTCACTATAAAAAATGTTGCGTAGATAGAGTGATTTTCCATCTTTGTAATCCTCTACATCAGCTATGGCTTTTTCCAAAACATCACTTACCAATTCATATTCAGCCTGCTTTTGTAAATATACGAAGTCAATACTATCATAATGTGAATAAATCATCATTTCAGGAAGTTCGTTATTATCCTGCCAGAACTCCCGTCCTTTTAATCTATCCAGTATAATATCCTCTACACCTATAATCTCAGCAACACCATACTCTGTTTTTACTTCAGTCACTCTGCTTATGTCACCAATCAACGGTGGTTTAGGGAATTCAACTACAACAGATGTATCAGGATGAAACCATGTATAGCCTTCACCTATAGAAAAGCCTAATGAAGTCATGATTTTAGCAATTTGGAAATCATCTTTAGCAATGAAATCTATGTCTTTAGTCATGTAGCTTGCAGCAGTATAAAATTCTACAGCAGAACCACCTACAATAACTAATTCATTAGCAAACTCTTTAGCCAACGAACATATAAGAGCCGCGATTAAAATTCGTTCGTTGACGGGATCAGATAAATTCTCTTCATGGATTTTTTTTATGATATTTTTATCTATATCTTGCATAATTCGTATCCTTTATCTGTCTTTACCAACTTGCCGGATTTAATCCATTCATTCCATGCATTACCAGCAGCCAAAACCAATGCCTTCTTCTCCTCAGGAGTTCGTACTCTGCCACGTGTACGTTTATAGGTTCTAGCCTCCGGTGTCAAATTCATTAAGTCAGTTCGTCTTTTTTTCATCCACGCAGATAAATCTGTTACCTTTTCAATACTCATAACCAGCAAACTCCTTTCTTGATTATATGTTAAAGCACTAATAGTTGACAGGTAAACACTTATGATAATTCCTACAAACCAAGTTTAGCATAAGTAACAGATGATGTCAAAACAGGCACCCATTGAATTACGTCCAAAATCCTATACAAAAGCAAAAACCGACTATTCCAAAATCTATTAGAATAGTCGGTCATTTTACAAAAGTACTCGTTATAGGGTACTTACTGCGTTTTTAATCTTATATAATTTGCAATAATAAGTTGCACATTTTGTCTTTCAAGATACTTTTTCCGGAAGATGATAATTACATATCCTCATCAAGCCTTAGCAGAGACGAAGTGTTTATACTAATATAGCTTTAAATATACTGTTAACACTTTCCTACTTATGCTTCAAATAATAGTTCCAGCTGTCGCGGCACATGTCCTCAACATTCTTTTCTGCACGCCAGCCCAGCTCCTTAAAAGCTTTATCTGCATTAGCATAGCATTCAGGAATATCACCGGCACGACGGGGAGCAATTACATAAGGTACCTCAATATTATTAACCTTTTTAAAGGTTTCTACCAAATCAAGTACGCTGGAGCCCTTACCTGTACCTAAATTATAGATAAGCACACCGGTCTCACCCAGCAGCTTTTTCAAAGCACACACATGCCCCTTAGCCAAATCTACTACATGAAGATAATCACGTACACCAGTACCATCGTATGTAGGATAATCATTGCCAAATACGCTTAGCTGCGGCAGCTGCTTAGAGGCAACCTTGACAATGTAAGGCATAAGGTTGTTGGGAATACCATTGGGCTCCTCACCTATAAGACCGCTTTCATGGGCACCAATTGGGTTAAAGTAACGAAGCAGACAAACACCCCAATCAGGCTCTGCATGCTGCAAGTCCTTGAGAATATCCTCACACATCAGCTTAGTAGCACCATAGGGATTAGTAATTTCACCAACAGGGAAATTCTCAGTAATGGGCACAGCATGAGGATTGCCATATACGGTGGCAGAGGAGCTGAAAATAATCTTTTTGCAGCCAAACTCATTCATAACCTTGGCCAAAATAATAGTGCTCAAAAGATTATTCTGATAGTACATCAACGGCTTTTCTACAGACTCACCTACCGCCTTTAAGCCAGCAAAATGAATTGCTGCAGTAATCTTATGCTCAGTCATAATCTTACGCAGCAGCTTCTCGTCACAAACATCACCTTCATAAAAAGCAATACGCTTGCCGGTAATCTTTTCAATATTATCAAGTGCTTCAGGTTTTGAGTTAACAAAATTATCAATACCAACAATGTCATAGCCACTATTAATAAGCTCTACGCAGGTGTGAGAGCCAATAAAGCCTGTTGCACCGGTAACTAGAATTTCCATTTTCTTTCACCTCGAATATATTTATTAATTAGGAATTTTACACACAATAATAATTATAAGCTAGCATTATTCGTAGCTTTTGTCAAGAAAATCATACCGAATGAAGCACCTGCAGCAATATATAGTAGAAACACAATAAATATTAGTAATTCACTAGGATATTCTACAATACTTTCACACTAATTGCCTGGAATTATGTTATAATAAAAACATGAAGTTTCTATGAAAGGACGGATGATAATGTTAAAAATTGGAACAAAAGCCCCAGATTTTACCCTGCCTGACAAAACAGGCAAGCCTGTAAGTCTCCACGATTTTTTAGGCAAAAAGGTAGTTCTGTATTTCTATCCCAAAGACGGAACCCCTGGCTGCACCAAGCAAGCTCAGGCTTTCAGAGATTTTTTTGAGGAATATGACAGATTAGGTGCTGTGATTATCGGTATCAGCAAGGACAGCATCGAATCCCATCTTAAATTTGCCACCAAGCACGAGCTGCCCTTCATTCTGCTGTCTGACAATGACTTGACTGTAGTTAAGGCTTATGAAGCATGGCGTTCTAATGCCATCATTAATATGATAGGCCTGAGTGTAAAACGCTCCACCTACGTCATTAATGAAGAAGGAATCATTGAACAGGTTTGGGGAGATGCCAGTGCGACCGAAAATCCCTCCGATGTTCTCTCCTATTTAAATCGTACCTGTCCTCTTGATTTTTCTCATCCTGAGAATAATGGCAAATCCTGTTAATTATTTTTCAGCATTTGGAAAAAAATCCTTGACTTTATCATAATCAGCCATTATAATATGTATTGTTCCGAGTTAAACGGAACCTAAAACGTGCCGAAGTGGCGGAATTGGCAGACGCACTTGACTCAAAATCAAGCGTAGTAGCCCTACGTGCCGGTTCGAGTCCGGCCTTCGGCACCAACAGTAAATATGCGGTTCATCGAAAGATGGACCGCTTTTTTGTTTATATGTACACAAATAAATGTCCTGCTCCATTCTGTGAAGCAGGACATTTATTTTTTATGGCTATAATCTGTCAATATCCTCCAGCCAGCGTTTTTTATAGCGTTCGATGTAAAATTCCATCATATTTTTATTACACAAATAATAAAGAAGCTTTTTCTTAAAATAGGCTCTGGCGAACTCCTCTACCCTAGCTGGTTCCTTGACTGCCTTATGCCTGTAATAAAAGGAAGCAATAAGCTCAAATAATGAGCCTGCTGCCAGCACTATAAGGATTCTAAAGCTTATTGGAAACTCAACAGCAATATTATCTACAAGCAGATAGCTAATAGGCAGGATAAATATGGAAATGCTGTAGATGGTCAAAAAGCTTCCTACAAGCATTCCCAAAAGCTTAAAAAATATCATTCTTATGGTGGACATAAACGGTCTCCCTTCGTTATTTGCTGCAATATATAGCATTACCAAAAATCAAAGCTTAACATACCTTTGATTACGACTGTTTGGCTTGTCAGGAATAGTCATACTTATAAAGCCGCTATTTAAAGCTGGCTGCAGATATGCCTTGCGAAAGCTGGATCTTGATTTTAAATTCAGCATAGCCATTAAAGCTGTAGCTGTATAGGGAATCCCCGACTCCATAGCCTGCAGCAAACGCTGTACATACTCAGAGGCCATATTAACATCCTGCTGAAACTGAACATTAATTTCGTCAAGAGTTATCTCGATACGTTCCAGCATAAACTCAATAAAAGAATTGGAGCTTGCCTCCCTGTGACATTTAGCTATGGCAGCGTAATATTCATCCTGAAATTTTTCAATCTGGCTTTCTAATGGTAAATAGGCAAAAACATTCTTCCAATTGTATAGTAACGCTGTATGCCATAATCTGGCTATTCTGCCATTACCATCTGCATAGGGATGAATAAATACAAATTCATAATGAAATACTGCTGCCATAATAAGTGGATGCAACTTGTTTCTTTCTCTATTCATCCACGAAAATAACTGCTCCATCAAATGAGGAACAAATCTTGCAGGAGGTGCCATAAAAATACATTTATCACCACTAAACACGCCCTCTTCCCCATGCCTAAACTGACCAGACTCGTTAAGTAGATTTTCCGTCATAAGTCTATGCATTTTTTGCAGGTCTGCCATACTGTAGGGATTTATATTCTCTAAGGAAGCATAAGCGGCATAAGCATTCTGCACTTCCTTTATGTCTTTAGCATCTCCAAAAACCATTTGGCCGTCTATAACAGCTTTTACTTGCTCCTGTGTCAAAGAATTGGCCTCTATACGACAGGAAGCATAAACGGACTTAATACGACTGATTTTACGCAGATGAGGCTTTTTTTTCAAACCTTCATCAATATTGACCTTACCTAGCTTTTCTGAAATTATTGCAATATGTTGCAGCATCGACTCAGTAATTGTAAACGGCGGTGTGTAATCATCTATGGATGGCAATTTTATCAACTCCCTTAGCTTCTTTGAAGTTGTACGTTAACTTGTATGCTTACTTGTATGCTTACTTGTATGCTCACCTTCCATTATAGCATATTAAAACATTTTTTGTAGTATTCTGCTGTCTGCGACAAGGTCAGCCCACATATTTTTAACCATAATAAATAAAAAAATCCGCTTCCCATAAGAAAGCGGAAAAAATGAGTATTTTTATGCCACTATAAGGGTTACCTCAGCAGCTCTGCCTGATATGCGTACAAAGCGCAGAGAGTTTTGGCGTCGTAGAGCTCACCTTTTAAAATCATCTCCCTGATTTCCTCAGGAGTAAAGGCTTTGATGGAGATGAATTCGTCTTCGTCCGTATGCTGAGCAAACTTTGTCAGGTTCCAGGCCTTGTACAAATGAATAATTTCATCAGAAAAGCCAGGGGTGGTGGCAATGCTGATCATTCGCTGCCAGCTGCCAGCTTCGTAGCCAGTTTCCTCGCTGAGCTCGCGTTTGGCGCATTCCAGCGGGTCCTCCTCCGGGCCATGGTCCAGCTTGCCTGCAGGGATTTCCCACATTACTGTTCCTAAAGGATAACGGCATTGCTTTACCAGTACAATGCGTCCGTCGTCCAATACGGGCACTACTGCTACTGCACCGGGGTGGCGAATGTATTCACGGGTAGCGTCGTTGCCGTTGGGCAAAGTCACATGATCTAACTGCACCTTTAAGAGGCGTCCGCTGAAAACCTCTTCATTGCTGCCTTCAACATATATTTCATCTAGTTCTGGTTCATGAAATTTCTTAATCATAGTATCCCTCTTTATTACTAATTTTGCATACCTATACTTTATGCCCTTTACAGCAAGGACATTTCCGCAAAATCCTTCTGCAGGTTTTATCAAGCAAAAACGCACCACTCCACGTTAAAGCAGCAAAGCTATAGCCACCTCTAAAATGGATGTGATGCGCAAGTTTAAAAATGCTTAAAGGCCATTATTTCAGACTTTCCTTAACAGCCTCTGCGCTGCTCAAAAGCTGTTTAGCGTTTTCATAGGCCGCAAAGCTGCGGTTGTCGCCTGCTGTCATACGTACGATTTCTTCAACACGAGCCTGCTGCACCAAAGTTGTCAGGACTGTGGCTGTACGACCATCAGCGCTTACCTTTTCTATGTGTATGTGATTGTCGGCAAAGGCTGCAATCTGAGGCAGATGTGTAATGCAGAGCACCTGTCCTACAGTGGAGATGGCAGCAATTTTTTCAGCCATGCGCTGGGCAGTAACGCCGCCTACACCAGTGTCAATTTCATCAAAGACCATGGTGGGTACGTCGCCCTGATTCATCAGCACTGTTTTGATTGCTAAGGCAATACGGCTTATTTCACCGCCTGACGCTACCTTTTCCAAATCATTCAGGGGTTCGCCCATATTGGCGCTGAACATGAAGCCCAGTCCGTCCCTGCCCTCAGCTGTAAATTTGTCAAGCTCCGTCAGCTCTATAACAAAGCTGCCGTTGGGCATTGCCAAATCCCTGATATGTTTAGTTATCTGCTCACCTAAGGCTTTGGCACTGCCCTGACGCTCCTTGGTCAGCACTGCTGCAGCCTGTGTAAGCTTTTTAGTTATATCCTGAAGCTTTTTTTCTGTTGCTGCAATGGTGTCAGCAATATTTTGCAGTTCCTCCTGCTTGACTTGCGTAGCTGCCAAATATTCCAGTACGTCCTCAGTTGTTCCGCCGTACTTCTTTTGCAGGCGGTAAATGGTATCAAGTCGCTCCTGTACTGCAGCAGCGTGCTCCTCATTAAAGTCACTGCTAGAAAGATAGTCGCTCAGCTCGCTGCGACAGTCGTCCAGTGTTATCCAGCTGCTGTCCAAGGCCTCAGCAAATTCTCGCAGACGCTCGTCATAGCGGGCTGCATAGCGGAGCTCATCCTTTGCCAGCGCCAAACGGGATAAAATTCCCTTTTCGCTGTCTAAAAAGCTGTGAGCCTTGTTAACGGAAGTGATGATTTTTTCGCTATTGCGTAAAAGCTTGGCTTCGTCCTCCAAGCTTTCCTCCTCGCCTACAACCAGCTTAGCGTCTGTAATTTCCTTGATTTCCCAGCTGTAGCGGTCTAAAAGCAGGTCCTGGTGCTCGTTGTCGGACAACAGCTTTTCCAGCTTTTTCTTTACTGCTACATATTCAGTATATATTTCTGTATAGACAGCCTTAGCCTTACTCAGCTCAGCACCGCCAAAGGCGTCCGTCAGTACTCGTGGTGTTTCTGCCTTCAATAGAGCCTGGTTTTCGTGCTGTCCATGGATATCTACAAGGCGGGCTCCCAGCTGACGCAGAAAGGTCAGCGGAACCTGGACGCCATTGACAAAGGCTTTGCTTTTTCCGGCAGAGCTTATCTGACGCTTGAGAAAAAGGTCGTCCTCAGCCTCCAGTCCCTGCTCCTTTAGAAGCTCTTTGATAGCCTTTTGACCAGAAATATCAAAGACAGCCTGTACCCATAAGCCATCGGTACCGCTGCGTACATAGTCTGCAGAGGCACGACCGCCTAAAACTACGCCAAAAGCATCTATAAGGATGGATTTACCAGCACCTGTTTCACCAGTGAAAACATTAAAGCCCTGAGTAAAATCTGCTTTTGCATCTTCCAAAAGAGCAAAATTATGAACATGCAATGCTTGCAGCATCTTATCACCTCAGCTTAACGGTATCTATCAAATCTGGTAACAAGGGACAGTACGTCTTTTTTATTTTCGCAGGCCAAAAATACAGTGTCATCACCTGCAATGGAGCCCAACACCTCAGGCCATTTCATATAGTCAACAGCAAAGGCTACGGACTGAGCTGTACCAGGCATAGTACGTACTACTACCATGCTGTCAGAATGACGCACGCTGGTAATAGAGTCCTGAAAGGTACGCTCCAGACGCTCCGGAGTAAGCATCATATTATGCTCCTTCGGATATGCATAATGGTAGTGGCCATTGGCATCGGGAACCTTCACCAGCATCAGCTCTTTAATATCACGAGAAACAGTAGCCTGGGTAACGTCAATACCCTTGGAGCGCAAGGCTGCCGCTAAGTCCTCCTGAGTTTCAATTTTGTGTTGGTCGATAATTTCTTTAATCTTAGCATGTCTGTTCACTTTCATGAGCAATCACCCCTTTTGTCAATCACTTTACAAATTACGCATTAGCTTTTGCTGCCAGGTCTGATAATAATCACGACTTGTCAGACGTATAAGCTTCATTTTATATGGACTTTTTTCAATACGAACATAAGTATTCTCCGTTACGGCAGCCACGTTTTCACCGTCAGCTGCCAAAACCATTTCCTCGCAGCCAGGTACAGCTTTCAGCTCAATAACCTCGGACATGGGAATAACCAAGGCTCTGGCTGTCAGAGAATGGGCGCAGACAGGAGTTATGACGCTGACCTCCAGCTCAGGCATAACCAGCGGTCCCCCTGCGGACAAGGAATAAGCTGTGGAGCCAGTAGCAGTGGCCACAATAATACCGTCAGCGGCGTAACGTCCGGAGGGACGGCCCTTAATGTACATCTGCAGATGAGCCATCTTGCTGTAAATACCCTTAGTAAGCACCAAATCGTTCAGAGCATGGACAGTGGAGATTACCTTGTCCTGCTCCAGTACCTGAGCCATCAGCAGACTGCGCTCCTCCAAGGTAAAGCTGCCCTGAGCCAGCTTGCTCATGGCCTTGCTCATACCGGGAAGGTCAATTTCTGCCAAAAAGCCCAGCTTGCCAAAGTTGATACCAAAGGCAGGAACGCCAACAGGCACAAGGTGATGAGCCATCTGCAGCAGAGTACCATCACCGCCTAAGGACACAGCTGCATCCAAACTAGCTAAGGAAGCAGCGTTCCTCACATCATAGGCCGAGCAGTCAAATTCAGCAGCCGCCTCTGCAGGCAGCACAGGCTCCATCCCCCATTCGCGGCACAGCGACACAAACTCCTCCAGAGCTATACGCACCTTTTCCTTGCCTAGATTAGGAAATATGCCAAGACGCTTAACCTTCATGGCTTGCCTCTTCTGCAGTCTTGGCAGGCTTTTTATCCAAATCGCCATGACTGCGGCCTACCAGCTCCGCCACAAATTCCCTGCTGACAGCGTCATCATCACCCAAGGTCAGGTGGAGCAAGTATTCAATATTGCCCTCCGGTCCCTTGATAGGAGAAAAGTCCAGTCCTGCAATACCAAAGCCCTCAGCCTTGGCAAAATCTATAACATTATTAATTACGGACTCGTGTACCTTGGCGTCACGTACTACGCCCTTTTTGCCCACATTTTCCTTGCCCGCCTCAAACTGAGGCTTAATGAGAGCTATGACAAAGCCGTCCTCCTTCACAATCTTGTGAACAGCAGGAAGCACCTTATCCAAGGAAATAAAGGCCACGTCAATGGTCGCTGCATCTACCTGCTCAGGAAGACTGTCCTTTTCCAAATAGCGGACATTAGTGCGCTCCATATTGATGACACGTTCATCACTGCGGAGCTTCCACGCCAGCTGACCATAGCCTACATCAATGGCGTAAACCTTAACAGCGCCGTTTTGCAGAGCACAATCAGTAAAGCCACCTGTAGAAGCACCAATATCAGCTACAACCTTATCCTTAACAGAAATAGGAAAAATCTGCAGCGCCTTTTCCAGCTTCAGACCACCACGGCTTACATAGGGCAGATTATTGCCCAAAAGACGAATGGTAACGTCGGGAGGTACGGGAGTACCCGGCTTATCTATTTTTTGTTCGTTGACCAGCACCTGACCTGCCATTACGGCTGCCTGTGCCTTAGCACGGCTTTCAAACATACCGCGATTCATTAAAAGTGCGTCAAGTCTTTCTTTTTTCACGTCATTCACCTATTTATTATTACAACCAAGCTGCAACTGCCTTAGCTCTAGTCCCTGCTGACCAATAGCTAAAGCGTGCGGCCCAATAATTATTTTTCCCTGACAAAGTCTGCAGCCTTGGCAGCAATGGCAGGAGTATCAAGGCCAATGTCCTTAAAGAGCAGTGCCTTGTCACCATGGAGAATAAATTCGTCTGGAATGCCAAGAGTGAGAACTCTGCATTTGTCCAAAAGCTCCTCCTGATTAAGATATTCCAAAACAGCGCTGCCTACGCCGCCTGCCAGAACGCCTTCTTCAAGAGTGATAATTTTGCCGTAGCGCTGAGCGTGAGCCTTTAAAAGCTCAGTATCCAAGGGCTTAGCAAAACGCATATTTACAACTCCTGCGCTGATGCCCTCCTTGGCCAACAGCTCTGCTGCGTCAAGAGCAGGCTTGACCATGCTGCCAATAGCCCAGAAGCACAAATCAAAGCCCTCCTTGAGCACTTCGGCCTTGCCTATGAGAAGGTCCTCCATTGGACCGCTGATGTCCACGCCTAAGCCGCTGCCTCTGGGATAGCGTACAGATATAGGGCCATTAAAATCAAGGGCTGTTTTGAGCATATGACGCAGCTCGTTTTCGTCCTTAGGAGCCATAATGGTCATCTTGGGCATGCTGCGAAGATATGCGTAGTCAAAAACGCCATGATGTGTAAAGCCGTCATCGCCTACGAGACCAGCTCTATCAAGGCACATGGTTACATGCAGGTTCTGCATGCAGATATCGTGGAGCACAGAGTCATAGGCACGCTGCATAAAGGTAGAATAAATGGCTGCCACAGGCTTTAGGCCAGCCGCCGCCATACCAGCAGCTGCCGTAACTGCGTGCTGCTCTGCAATACCTACGTCAAAGAAGCGGTCAGGATGAGCCTTGGCAAAGGTAGAAAGTCCTGTACCGTCAGGCATAGCTGCAGTAATACCAACTATTTTCTTATCCTCCTTGGCCATATCCGTCAAGGTATTGCCAAAGACCTCAGTATAGGTAATAGGCGCATTGGGATTAGCAATCTTCTTGCCTGTCTCCAACTCGTAGGGACCAGTGCCATGGAATTTATTGGGGCTTTCCTCCGCCGGAGCGTAGCCCTTGCCCTTTTTAGTCAGCACATGTACTAAAACAGGACCATCTATTTTCTTGGCTGCGTGGAACACATCCTGCAAAGCGTTCAGGTCATGACCGTCAATGGGGCCAAGATAAGTATAGCCCAGCTCCTCAAAAATAGAGGACGGAACCATAAGATACTTAACACTGCCCTTCAGACGGCGGATAGCCTTCAGCACGTCAGTACCGAACTCCATATTCTTCAGCCAGCCCTCAATATCGGACTTAATCTTGTTATAGGTTTCACCAGTACGCAGCTGATACAAATACTCGGACATAGCGCCTACGTTCTTGGAAATAGACATTTCGTTGTCATTTAAAACAACAATCATGCGCTTATGGAGGTCGCCTGCGTTATTAAGGCCTTCAAAGGCCATACCGCCAGTCATGGAGCCGTCGCCAATTACAGCAACAACATCGTAATCCTCGCCCTGCAAATCCCTTGCTACAGCCATGCCCAGTGCCGCTGAAATGGAGGTACTGGAATGACCTGTGCCAAAGGCATCGTGCTCGCTTTCACTGCGCTTGGGAAAGCCTGACAGACCGCCGTACTGACGCAGTGTGGGAAACTGTTCCCTGCGTCCGGTAATAATCTTATGCACGTAAGCCTGATGACCTACGTCGAAAACAAGCTTATCCTTAGGAGTAGAAAATACTCTGTGCAGTGCCAGCGTCAGCTCAACTACACCAAGATTAGGCGCCAAATGACCACCTGTCTTGGAAATAACGGAAATCATGAACTGCCTGATTTCCTGAGCCAGCTGCTCAAGCTGCTGCTCACTGAGCTTTTTTACATCCTCAGGAGAATTAATAGTATTCAATAAGGGAAAATTAAGCATTTAACAATCCTCGTATTTATTTTTTTCTAGTGCACATCATCTTGGTGATTTCTCTTAAAGGCTCTGCATTATCGCCGAAAATATCCAGACATTGCAGCGCCTCTGCTACAGTCTTTTCAGCCAGCTCATGGGCAGCCTCCAGACCATACAGGCTTACATAGGTGCTCTTGGAGTTTTTAGCGTCGCTGCCAACAGGCTTGCCCAGCTCCTCAGCAGTACCCTCAACATCCAGAATATCATCAGTAATCTGGAAGGCCAGGCCCAAAAGGTCAGCAAATTTAGTCAGCGCCAGCAGCTGGTTATCGTCAGCTCCTGCCAGATGAGCACCGCCGCGGATAGCAGCAATAAAGAGAGCGCCAGTCTTGCCTGCGTGGAGCTTACGCAGCTCCTCTGCAGAAATTTCCTTGCCCTCGTATTCCATATCCAGGCCCTGTCCGCCTACCATACCAAAATTGCCGGCGCACATTGCCATTTCACGTACAGTTTCGATCAGCACCTTGGGGTCCACATTACGCTGCTCCAGCATAACCTCAAAGGCCAAAGTCAAAAGACCGTCGCCAGCCAAAACAGCCATAGCTTCGCCGTAAACCTTGTGGTTAGTCAGACGTCCGCGACGATAGTCGTCATTGTCCATGCAGGGCAAATCGTCGTGAATCAATGAATAGGTGTGAATCATTTCCAGACCGCAGGCTACAGGCAGAAAGTTGTAGCCCTTTTTGCCAACAGCTTCCGCCGCCGCCATCAGCAGAATGGGACGAATGCGTTTGCCGCCAGCCATCAGACTGTATTCCATAGCCTCGTCTACGCGGGAAATACCCTTTTTGGCAATTCTATTCTTCAAGAAATTTTCTACCAGCTTTTGCTGGTTTTCATAATAAGCCTTAAAATCCATTACTCTTCCTCCAAATCCCGGAATTTTTCTAATTTATAGCCTTCATCCGCACTGTCGTCGCGGATGATTTTTTCTACTTCCTGCTTAACGGTCTCCAGCTTGCTGCTGCAAACCTTGCTCAGCTCTACGCCGTAACGGAAAACCTCCAGAGACTCCTCCAGAGCCAGCTCACCGCTTTCCAAAAGACGAACCTGATTTTCCAGCTCGCTGAGAGCGTCCTCAAACTTTATATTTTTAGGTATCTTTTTCGTTGCCATCAGTATTCCGCCTTTCAATGCTCTGAACTACAGATACTATCAATCCATCGTTTACAGTAGTATGAATTTCGTCGCCCCAGCTCAAATCCTCTACGGAGCTTACCAGCTTTTTGTCAGCCCGTTCCGTAACGCTGTAGCCTCTGGCCAGTACAGACAAGGGACTAAGACTATTCAGGCCTGCAGCCTGCAGGGCAAGAGCATGCTCCTGCTGCTGAATAATCAGCGCCATTCTATTTTTAAGAGACTGCAGCGCAAACTCATGGTCACGCCGCTGTATAAGCTGCTCCATTCTGCTTTTGAGAGACTGCAGCGCAAATTCATGACTGCTCTGCCTGGTAAGCTGGTCTGCAGAACGGATCAGGGAGGTCCAGGCATTATCAAGCCTTTGGGATTGGTCAGCATACAAACGCTCTGGATCCTGCAAGGCCCAGGAGCTGCTGTAGCGCTCCCATTTCTGCTCCAGCACATCAAGCTGATGTCTCACAAGCATTTGACAGCGTCTGGACAAAAAATCCACACGATCTATATAGCTTTGTGCATCGGCTACAGCCAGCTCCGCCGCCTGGGACGGCGTCGCCGCTCTTTTGTCCGCAGCAAAATCGCACAAAGTAAAGTCCGTCTCGTGGCCTACGGCACTAATAACAGGTATCCTGGACGCAGCCACCGCACGAACTGTTTTTTCCTCATTAAAGGCCCACAAATCCTCAATGGAGCCGCCGCCGCGGCCGACAATGAGTACATCGGCCAAGTTTTTTCTATTAAAAAAGTCAATGGCTGCTGCAACCTCAGCTGCAGAGCCAGCACCCTGTACCTTAACAGGATATAGTAAAAGCTTTACGCCTAAATTACGTCTTCGTGATACGGTAATAATATCCCGGACTGCAGCACCTGCAGGGGAAGTAATAATACCTACAGCCTTGGGATTTACAGGCAAAGGCTGCTTGCGTTCAGCAGCAAAAAGGCCCTCGCCCTCCAGCTTGGCCTTCAGCTTTTCGTAGGCCTGCATCAAATCGCCGGCGCCCTGCTGCTGCAGCATATCTGCATAAAGCTGGTAGACGCCATCACGCTCGTAAACCTGAATCCTGCCAATAGCTATCACCTTGTCGCCATTACGAGGCTCAAAGTTCAGACCAATAGCACGACCTCTAAACATAACACATTTTAACAGACTGAATTTATCCTTAAGAGTAAAATAGCAATGCCCCGAAGGATAACGCTTAAAATTGGATATCTCTCCCGCCACCTGAATATTATTCAGCTCAGGCTCGTCATCCAGGATATCCTTGATAAATCTATTTATTTCGCTTACAGAGTAAATATTTTCCAAAACAATCCCCCTGCTATAGCTAAAACCTACTGCTTAGACATTCTCCAGGCAAAGGCCGCACAGCCAGTACTATTGTCACAGCTAAAGCGGGCCTCAGGCACCCATAAACGCACTCTGCGTTTGGCCAGCTTTTCCTCCACATGCTTGCGCATATATTGGTTAGAAGCAACGCCGCCTACAAAAAGCACGTCCCTGACATTGAACTGAGCCGCACCATTACGGAGCAGACGGGCAAAGGTTTCTGCAAGAGCATGCTCCACGCCTCTGGCCATGGCTGCACCGTCAGCACCAGCCGCCAAAAGACGCTGCGCCGCAGTTGCAGGACCGGACAGACTGGCCTCCAGCTTGCGTACGGAAACAGGCAGCTCCACCATAGTAGCTGCCGTAGCCGCCAGCTTTTCCAGAGCAGGCCCTGTAGGGAACTGCAGCCCCAAGGCCACGCCAATTCTATCAACAAACTGACCTGCGTGAAGGTCAATGCTGCCGCCAACCTGAGTAATGGTATAGCGTTCATCTTCCTGACGCTCACACAAAAGCAGATCAGTAGTACCTCCTGACGCATGAAGCATCAGAAAGCGCTCCGCCTCAGGGCCCTTGGCAGACCACATTCCGGCCTCCATATGGTTCTCCTGATGGCTGATAGTAAAAAGCTTAGCGCCAGTAGCAGCCGCCAGGCTGCGGGCAACACTGCGTCCTGCCAGAAAAGCAGGCATATAGGAATCCTCTATGGGACGAGGATAGCCTGAAACAGCAATAGCTGCCAGCTCATAATCCTTATCAGCCAAAACGGACTCCACCAGCTCAGGCAGATTGCGGGTATGCTGAAAAACCATTTCAGACTGCATCAGCCCGCACTTGCCATCTTTAACCGTCAAAATTCTGCGTGCCTCACCAGCCAGCTGTCCCTCAGCGTCAATAGCTGCCACAGAGGTTGTATAGCAGCTGGTATCAATACCCAGATAAATTTTTCTAGTCATTTTATTTAACCATCTTACCTAAAATACCGTTGATGAAACGAGGAGACTCATCAGTGCCATACATCTTGGCAATCTCCACTGCCTCGTTAATAGCAACGCCGGGTACCAGCTTTTCATCAGCAAACAGCATTTCATATGTTGCAATGCGCAGGATATTTCTGTCGGTAGCAGGCATTCTTTCCACAGTCCAGTCAATAGCATATTGACCAATGCTGGCATCAACAGCCTCCAGATTGCTCATAATACCATCAAGAAGCTTTTCAGCATATTCCTTAGCCTTAGCCAGCTCCTCTTCCTTATGAACATCCACAACAGCCTTGTCCTCGTCGCCCTCGGTTTGGAACTCCACCGCAGCAGCCAGAGCAAATGCAGGCTCGCACTTGGTAAAATCTATTTGAAATAAGCTTTGTAATACAATCTCTCTTGCAATTCTACGAATCATCTTTTCTACCTCTCTTAAATATTATCTATGATAACCTGGCGGCAGCAGTCTGTCCAACCACTCCAGCAGGTCCTCTTTTTTATCAAGCTTGTTGCCGATAAAAAAGCCAAAACCAATACATACAACCAAAAACAGGGCTGCAAAAAATCCCAGCCACAATACCATGGTACCAACAAAAAGTCCAAATATTGAGCACAGAAGGCGCCCGCGATAATTATTCCAAATATCATTCAGAATCTCATTTAACATATGGGCTCCCTCCTATTCTTCCTTGGTCTTTATCTGCTTAATGAACAGCTCAATGTCCTTAACATCAATACCTGTTACCTTCTTGATACTGTCCCTTACGTTGACTTTGATTTCCTCAGAGGTCTCAGGAATGTTGATGCCAGGCTCAATGGAAGCGTTGATACGCACATTAATAGCCTCGTCATCCAGCTTAACAATAACCTTAACATGGTGAATACCATAAATCTCCTGGCTCAGAGCAGCAATATAATCCTCCAGAGCACCCTTGCCTACAACAACCTTGCCCTTATCGGACTCGCCGAGCTTAAGGGTGCTGATGCCGGTCATGCCCAAGCCTGTAACCAAAAGACGCAGGCTGACTAAAAGCACGATTACACCGCCAACAGCATAAATCCAGTTGCCGGGAATATGGTCAATAAAGTGGATTAGTCCGGAGTGCGAAAACACGCCTAGGCTGCACAGCACCGTCATTACAGAAACAATGGCCATAAGAATAGTATACAAGGTCAAAATAATTCTATCTGCTATACCCATTTTCAATCCTCCTCAAAAAAGGCAGCATGCCTACTATCCATTTCTTCCTCCGGGGGAAGGGCAAATTTATCATCCTTACGCAAATTAGCCAGCTGAGCCTCAAAGGAATTGACCTCGTTGGCAGCAGCAGCCTGCTTTTGAGCCTGCACAATGTCGGCCATAGCCTCCTCAGGAGCCTCCTCCCGTTCAAGAACGGTAGCCTCACGCTTGGCAACACCCTCAACGTGAACATCTACAAAGTGCACCTCGTAGCCCGTCATGGCCTCAATAGCATCCTTAACCTTTTCCTGAATCTCCAGAGCAATCTCAGGAATACAATAGCCATACTCTATATTCACATATACGCTGGCATTGACCAGCTTACCCTCAAACCTGAGGCGTACACCCTTCGAGGTGTTTTCCTTGCCTATGAAACGGCTAATGCCATCACTAAGACCGCCGCTCATGCTTACAACGCCAGGGACCTCCTGAGCTGCAAGGCTGGCAACAATACTGATAACCTCATCAGCAATCCTGATATCGCCAACATCCTCAAGCTTTTCATCGTCCAAAGCATCATCGTCAGGCTGATAGGAATTTTTATTCACTCGTTCTTTTTCTGCGTCCACAACAGGCACCTCCTGTTCTAATCTATGTAAAAAAGAAACTAGTCCTCCCATTTTCATCTTACCTATTATACCATAAAATTATGCATATGTATGCATAAAAGTATAAGAATAGGTTTTTTTTGCTTCTATTTCACTAAGTTTTTGCAATTAATATAAATAAAGCTAATCCTAAATACCAGCTCCTGACCTTGGTTAATACAGAAAGATAAAAAAAAACAGACAGCCTCACACGACTGCCTGTTGACGTTGTTAGAATAAACTATATCCTACTGTTTTTAGCTAAAATATGAAAAAGTCTACATCATCTAACTAAATGATAGCTTAAATTGCGTCCACTGCCCTCTTTAGCCAGCAACCCCAAAGCCACCATCTTTTTGATTAATAATAGTGCTGTAGATGTTGATACCTGTAAAGCATTTTCTATCATGTTTCTAGTAATCCTAGAATGCTTCTGCGCCAAATTCAAAACAACATTCAAGCGCTCCTGCTGCTTTTTATCAGATCCTCTTTCATCCGCTATTTGCACAGATGTCAGCATTGATTTTGCATGAGCAAAATTAACATTAGGCAGCGTAATCTTAAAGGCATTATCCGTTACTTCAATTTTTGGCTTAACCATTTCATCAGCATAGCATTCTTGAATTTTGAGCAAACCTGTACCATATGCTTCTACTAAATGCAGCCTGTAAAATACATTGGCCAAATTTTTATTGCGCAAAACAGATACGCCTAGCTTAATATCTGCCAGCGACATTCCTTTTACTAGACCACCAATATTTACAAACTCTATACGATCATCAAACACACTAATCAGCGTTGGTCCGCCAATTCCATAATCACGATGAATCACTGAATTAAGCAAGGCTTCACGTACTGCTTCAGGCGGATAATTGCGTTTTTCTACACGCTGCAAGCCAGGAAATTCTGCACGCGTATAATTAAACTGATTAATATATGCGTAGGCCTCCTCTAACTGCTGCAAAAGTGAGCCGTGCAATTCCTTCCGATCGTGAAAAACAGTCTTGCGACTGCCTTCAAATACTGCCAGCTTAACACTTGCAATGCATTGGTCCGAAAGCAGCATTGCAAGATTAGAATAAGTTCCGTCCGTATTAATTAAATGCAAAGAACGCTTCTGTGCTTCACCAAAGGGAATATTCGTACTGGCAAAATAAGCATCAGCAGCATTAAACGTGAGCTGTTGATTAAGAGAACGAGATTCTTCGAAACTATCTCCACTAGTTTCCTTAATCATTTGCAAGATAGCTGTTTCAGACGCAGGTACTGAGGACGCACCTTGACGCACATAAACTCCAGCAGGACGAATTCCTTTGCTTGCTAAATAATATGGTCTTGCAGTTCCTCTTTGAATTGTTAAAACAACTACATTCTTTCCTTGCATGCTTTCTGTATCACAATCCACAGAAACTGTAACGTCCGGACGAATAGCATCTCTAATCATGTTCATTGCCTGCAGCATAACAGTGTCTGGATTATCAACGCCTTGTATACTACCATCATCGTTAATACCAATATATATTTTACCGCCATCAGTATTAGCAAAGGCAAGTACTGCGTACTTGATATCATCCACATACTGACATTTAAATTCTACAGTTTTATTTTCAAGCATTTCCCTTCTCCCTTCTAATTACTTTCTAGTTGTTTTTCTAATTATAATTATAACTAGAAAGTAGATATATAGCAAGAAGAAATATCATTGTATGAAACAACTAAATTAGTATATTTTCTCCCCTATTCTTCTAACTTACCTATCCTCTTTTAGCTTACTTATTTCCCTTCTTCTGCTCCTAAATTTTGCCAATGAAAGGACTGGCTATATAAAATCATGGAGATAACCATAAGAAATTTTATCCGAATCCCCCTAATAACAGGCACAAAAAAAAACGGCTCTTTAACTAATCTTGGGGTCTAGTGAAAACTAGATTCCGGGATTAGTTATT
>ERZ773243.1996-NODE-1996-length-19106-cov-25.315312_pt1 | contig 19106 bp, 18 predicted proteins | sample MGYA00580520_ERZ773243 | MGnify/ENA primary metagenome ERZ773243 (study PRJEB29015, sample SAMEA2737747) | human gut metagenome | biome: human gut; feature: human-associated habitat; material: faeces | place: China | collected 2012 ... | reverse complement strand
AGATAAAAATGATTTGTCTACTGGGGAGTTAGAAGAATTGACTCAACTATTGTTAAATAATGTCAAAATGTAAATTCCAGTTCACAACTTCATATCCCTACACACAAAGCAGTTAGTCTTTAGGATTGACTGCTTTTTTCTTGCCAAAATTCCAGTTTGTAAGGATAAGCGCGTACTTCTTGGAAAGCTGCGGGCCGGGCATGCCCGGCCCCTACGGTGCGGCTGCGCATAAACGCCATCCACTCCGCACATACTCTCCTACAAAGGAGGGTCCATCTATGTCTTGTTTCAAAAAGGTTTTGCTTTTACTTTCCATTGTCGGCGGCATCAACTGGGGCATTTACGGCATCTGGGGGTTCAACGCTGTGGGGTGGCTGCTGGGCGGCAGCATGAGCTGGCTGTCCCGCACCGTGTTCATCATCGTGGGGCTGTCGTCGCTCTGCCTGATCCCCGGGCTGTTTATGGCCGAGACGAAAACTGCGGAGTAAAAGGTTAAACTTCGGGTAGAGATGAAGTTCTCTCCCCCACCGCCTGCGGGCGGAGCCACCTCGCAGAGGGGGCCAAGAAAGTAAACAGCGGGTGCCGCACGGACACCCGCTGTTTTTTATAAAATCTGCTGCATTTCCAGCTTGCTGCGGCGGGTGTTCATGCCGACGCTGAGCACAATGCCGACGCAGAGATACATCATGACGACGCTTGACCCGCCTGCCGAGAAGAACGGCAGCGTCACGCCGATGACCGGCAGCACCTGCAAATTCATGCCTATGTTTATCACACACTGCAAAAACAGCGCCGCAAAAATGCCGACGCAGATATTGCAGCCCAGCGCGTCGGGGCATTGCAGACCGGTGCGCAGTGTGCGCAGGCAGAGCGCAAACAGCAGCAACAGCACCGCCGCCGCGCCCAGAAAGCCCAAAACGTTTGCCAGATACGCAAAAATAAAATCGTTCCAGGCGTTGGGCACAAAGATGTGCTCCCCGGAGAGCAGCCCCTGCCCCGTCAGCCCGCCGGTGCCAATGGCCATGGCCCCCTTGTTCTGCTGGTAGGTAATGTCCGCCAGCGCGGGGTCATCGGGGGTGAGCACGGCCAGGATGCGCTTGAACTGGTAGCCCTTCAAAATGCCGGGCCGCAGTGTCAGCAGCGCCGCGCCGCCGACCACACCCGCCGTCAGGCCGCCCGCCACCAGCCAGTGGGACAGCCCGCCCGCGTAGAGCATGACCAGCCCGATGCCCAGAAACACCAGCGCCGTGCCGTCGTCACCCTGCACATGAATGGCCGCCGCAGGCAGCGCAACGTGCACAAAAAGCAGCAGCAGATTTTTGGGGCGGTTCACCTGCCCGCGCACCTGGCTCAAATGCAGCGCCAGCGTCAAAATAAAGCTGATTTTTGCCAGCTCGGCGGGCTGGAAGGTCATGCCGCCCACCCGGTACCAGCTGTAGTTGGACGTGCCGCCCGCGTCATAGCCAATCGTGACCAGACCGGTGTTGACGTTGTGCAGAAACAGCGTCGGCAGCACCAGCCCCCACGCCACAACACCGTGCAGCGGCCACGCCCGGGCCAGCGCATGGTAATCCGCCGTGGAAAAGACGGTGGCCAGCATCAGCCCCAGCAGACTGGCGATGAGCTGCACCGACGCCTTGTTGTTGCTGCCAAGCTGCGTCTGCCCGATGGACACCAGCACCGCAATGCTGATTGCCGAGCACGCCGCACAGAGCAGCAGATAGACCACATCGACCCGGCGCAGATACCGGCGGATGAGCGGATACATGGGCAGGCTCCTTTCCTGATAGATGCCTTTATTATAGCGCATTTCGACGAATTTTGCCAAGTTACAGATTAAATTTTACAAATGCGGATTTCTGTACTATAATATATATGTGTGTGGTCGCGCCTTATGCGGCCCAAAACAAGGAGCTTGCTTATGCAGGAATTTGTGACCCATTCGCGGGAGGAAACCGTCGCCGTTGGCCGTGAGCTTGCCAAAACGCTGCCCGCCGGGGCGCTGATCGCGTTCACGGGCGGTCTGGGCGCTGGCAAGACCGCGTTCTGCCAGGGGCTGGCCGAGGGGCTGGGCTGCACCGACCCGGTGTCCAGCCCGACGTTTGCCATCGTGAACTATTACCGCGGCCCGCGGCCCTTTGCGCATTTTGATTTATACCGCATCCACACCGAGGGCGACCTGGCCGCCGCCGGATTCTACGACTACCTCGACATGGGGGCCGTTGTCGCCTGCGAGTGGAGCGAGAACTGCGCGGAGCTGCTGGATTTGGAAAATCCCCTTCGCATCCACATTGAACGGGTGGACGAGACGACGCGGAAGATCACGATTGGGTAAAGCCTCTGCGGCTGTAGGGGTCGGCGTCCTCGACGACCCGGGAGCTGTGCGGCTGCCGCACGGTTGCGGCGGCATGAGGGCATGCCGCCCTACGCACCACTTTTCAACAGGATGTAGGGCGGGGTGCCCTCACCCCGCCGGGACCTTGCCATTGCAACCCATTTACGGGCAATCGCAGTACACTCGCCCCTCATCCGCCCTCGGGCGGGGCCTCGGGCACCTTCAGTCTCCGCGCTAAAAGCCGCCTCTCCGGCGGTTGCGCTCCGACACGCGCCTGCGGGCGCAGCCCCAAGGGGGAAGACTCTATACTCTATTACATTTTTAAACAGGTGATCCAATGAATATCCTAGCTGTAGATACCGCGGGCAAGACGGCGGCGGTGGCGGTGCTGCGGGACGATGTCCTGCTGTATGAGGCCCAGTGCAACAACGGCCTGACCCACAGCGAAACGCTGCTGCCGATGATCGACACCGCACTGAAGGCCGCCGGGCTGACCGTTGACGACCTCGACGTGCTGGGCGTGACGAACGGCCCCGGCAGCTTTACCGGGCTGCGCATCGGGCTGGCCGTCGTCAAGGGGCTGGCCCTGCCCCGCCAGATCCCCTGCGCGGGCGTCTCCACGATGGCCGCGCTGGCCTACGGCCTGGCGGGCGAGGGCACCGTCATCGGTGCGCAGGATGCCCGCCGCGGGCAGGTCTACTGGGGCGCATTTGACCTGGCGGCCCATGACCGCCTGACCCCGGACACCGCCGCACCGGTCACGACGCTGGAAAATTTTGTCCAAACCTGCAAAAAACCTCTGTTTTTTGTTGGCGACGGCGCAACTTTGTGCTACAATACATATAAGAATGTTCCGGGCGTGGTCTGCGTGCCGCAGCCGATGCAGGTTTTGCGCGGTGCGGGCGTGGCACTGGCCGCCAGGGCCATGTGGGAGCGCGGCGAGTGTGTGCCGCCTGCCGCCCTGCTGCCTGACTACCACCGTTTGAGCCAGGCCGAGCGGGAGCGCGCGGAACGTGAAAAAACAGAGGGGAAACAAAATGAAGTTTGACAAACCGATTGCACTTGCTGCCGACCACGGCGGCTATGAGCTGAAGGAGGCCATCAAGGCCCATCTGGACGAGCTGGGCGTAGCCTACACCGACTTTGGCACCGATTCCACCGCCAGCGTGGACTACCCGGACTTTGCCGCCAAGGGCTGCAAGGCCGTGCAGGACGGCAGCTGCGCACTGGTCATCCTGTGCTGCGGCACCGGCGTAGGCATGTCGATGTGCGCCAACAAGATGAAGGGCATCCGCGCCTGCTGCTGCAGCGATACCTTCAGCGCCGAGTTTACCCGCCGCCACAACAACGCCAACGCCCTCTGCCTGGGCGGGCGCGTCGTGGGCGCGGGTCTGGGCTGCCAGATCGTGGACGCCTTCCTGAACGCCGAGTTCGAGGGCGGACGCCACCAGATGCGCATCGACAAGATGATGGCGCTGGAAAACCACTAAGTTTCACATTGCCTGCACGGCAGGCTGAATATCTTTAAAATGCAAGGAGATCGTACCATGAGCGTTGTTGAAATTGTTGACCATCCCCTGATCCAGCACAAAATCAGCCTGCTGCGTGACCGCAACACCGGCACCAAGGAGTTCCGTGACCTCGTGAGCGAGATCGCGATGCTGCTCTGCTATGAGGCTACCCGCGACCTGCCCACCGAGGAAGTCGAGGTCGAGACCCCCGTGGCTCTGGCCCGCACCAAGGTCCTGGCCGGCCGTAAGCTGGCTCTGGTCCCCATCCTGCGCGCCGGCCTCGGCATGGTGGACGGCATGCTGAACCTGATCCCCGCCGCCAAGGTCGGCCACATCGGCATGTACCGCAACGAGGAGACGCTGGTGCCGGTCGAGTACTACTGCAAGCTGCCCAGCGACATCAATGAGCGCGAGGTTTTTGTCCTCGACCCGATGCTGGCTACCGGCGGCAGCGCCTGCGACGCCATCGGCCAGATCAAGAAGCGCGGTGCCAAGCACATCAAGTTCATCGGTCTGGTTGCTGCCCCTCAGGGTCTGAAGGCTCTGCATGAGGCCCACCCCGATGTGGACATCTATGTCGGCGCACTGGACGAGAAGCTGAACGACAACGGCTACATTGTCCCCGGTCTGGGTGACGCCGGTGACCGTATCTTCGGCACGAAGTAAGACTTTAAAATAAAAACAGGGGCGTGAACCGTTATGGATTCACGCCCCTGTTTTTTCAGTTTTGTAGGGGCCGGGCATGCCCGGCCTGCGCGTATAAGGCAAACAGTCATTTGCGGGAAAATTGAGGGCGGCAGCGTTTTTATCTTCCTACAACCGTATCCGCCTCTAAAATTGCGTCGTTCTGCTCTTTATACCGGGCGGCAGTCTCGTCATCCAGCACGTAGACCGTGACAGGGATAACCGCGCTCTCCACTGACTCCTCGTACGTCTCATAGTACAGATCAATAAAAGCCTTTCCCTGCACCAGAGCCGTGCCGGTGTCGGCGGCGTAGGCGTAGCCATAGACGAACTTTCCATCGTCGCTGGTGATGTACAGCAGAGAGCCGTAAGGTATGACGCCCGGATTGATGGCCACTGTGCCGTAGGTCAGTCGGCGTCCGCTGGCACCCTTGGCCGTGGCGGAGGCGGAATAGCCCGTGGCACGCTGCCCCGTATAGGTTGCGGCGACGCCCTCGACGGGTACGCCATCGACCACATCCGGCCCGACAAAGCTGGAAACGGGAACCTGCTCGCCGTAAATTTTCTGCACGGTGGGCACCATCTCGGCCTCATTCACACGCTCGACCTCATTCGTCTCGGCCCACTCGCCGTCGATCCACTTCTCACGGTAGACAACGGTGTCCTGCCCATCGTGTCCCTCCTCCAGGGTCATGACCTTGTTCTGCTTGCGGTAGAACAGGCTCGTCGGGATCTCCTCGATCTCGGTGGGGACGACCTCATCGACAGTGTACTCGTTGTAGGTAACGCGCTGCACCGTGATGCCGCTGCCCTCGGGGACGATTTCATCCGCTGCGGGGGTCAGCAGGTCGTCCGCCGTGTAGGTCAGCCCGGCGCGCTCAAGCAGCTCCGCCGTTGTGTGCGTGCCGGTGACGGTCAGCTCCTGCATTGCGCCGTCCGCCGTGACCGGCACCGTATAGGCGCGCAGGACGTCCAGCCGCTCCCCGTCCTCGGTCTGGGACCAGACGGCTTCGTCGTGCTCGCCCAGCGGCGGCGTGCCGGACTGCTGCAGAACGGCAGCCAGATCGGTGGCTGCCGTCAAAATGCGCACGGTATCGCCGTGGGTATCGGCGACGGTGGTAAAGTGCAGCGCCGACCCGGTAAACGTGATGGCCGCTGCCAGCGCTGCCGCCCCGCCCAGCAGTGCCCCCCACTTGGGGCCCGCCAGCGCCGCCCAGCGGCGGATATGCTCCCTTGTTTTTACGGATAAGGCCATGAAAAGCCTCCTTTTTTGCCATAGAAAAGGCGCCGGCCCACAAGGACCGACGCCATAAATGCTGTGGGATAAAGCTTTTGCTGCGCAGCAGAAATCAGCGCTTGCTGAACTGAGGTGCGCGGCGGGCAGCCTTCAAGCCGTACTTCTTACGTTCCTTCATACGAGGATCGCGGGTCAGGAAGCCAGCCTTCTTCAGGGTGGAGCGCAGCTCGGGGTTGAACTGCAGCAGGGCGCGGGACAGGCCGTGGCGGATAGCGCCAGCCTGGCCGGCACAGCCACCGCCGACGACGTTGACGACAACGTCGAACTTGCCCTCGTTCTCAGTCAGAACGAGCGGGCTGTTGGCGAGCAGCTTCAGGGTCTCCAGACCAAAGTAATCGTTGATGTCGCGGCCATTGATGGTCATCTTGCCGGTGCCGTTGTAAACGCGAACGCGGGCAACGGAATGCTTACGACGGCCAGTGCCGTAGAAATAAGGTTTGGTTTCGTACATCTTCTATTGCCTCCTCACTCAAATCTCAACAGCTTCGGGCTTCTGAGCAGCATGAGCATGGTCAGCAGCCTTGTAGCAGTGCAGGCGGGTCATAGCCTTGGCGCCGATGGTGTTAGAGGGGATCATGCCCTTGACAGCGTAGGTCATGGCCTTGTCGCTGTTCTCAGCCATCAGGGTCTTGTACTGGGTCTCCTTCAGGCCGCCGATCCAGCCGGAATGAGTGCGATGGAACTTCTTCTCCAGCTTCTTGCCGGTCAGGACAGCCTCATCGCAGTTGATGATGATGACGTGGTCACCGCAGTCAACGTTGGGGGTGAAAGTGGTCTTGTTCTTGCCGCGCAGGATGACAGCAGCCTTGGCAGCAACGCGGCCGAGGGGCTTGCCGGCGGCGTCGATCACATACCACTTGCGGTCAGCCATTTCAGCGGGCTTAGCGAGAGTCGTGCTCATAGTAGGAACCTCCATTGAGAAATTAACACGTCCGTCTAATAACGGTATTTAACAGCGCCCCGCAGGACGCTTTTTCGCGCAAGTGTGATTATAGCAGAAAAGGGCAGCAGAGTCAACGGGTTTTGGAAAGAATTTTAATTTATACTGTGCTTGCTCTTGAATTCTCTCAAATACTCTTGTTTTCTCGTGTTTTCAAACTTTCTATTTTCAGAAAATTTTACGCAGCGGCGTGATGCACTTCTTGCCTTCCCCCGCGGGGGAAGCCTTTTTGCGGCAGCAAAAACCGCCCCGCGGCTTTTACACCGTGGGGCGGTCCTTCCTATTTTACTGTTTGATCGCGTTGACAACGCTGTTCAGGTCGCGCTCATCCTCGCAGACGATCTTGACGGGATGGCTGTAATCCAGGCTCATCATGCCCAGGATGCTCTTGGCATCGGCAATGCTGCCCTTCATGTCATGCACGCCGACATCGTTATAACACTTGGCGGCAGCAGACACGATTCCCTTGACCTCGGTAAAATTGGAAACCTTGACTTGTTTCACCATAATAAATGACCTCCGAAATAATCCCACGCAATCAGCCGCATCTTCAGCACCGGTGTCCAGGGCGGAACCGGGCGCACGGCTTGCGGTAAGGAGGTGAGCCACCATGCTCTATCTGCTCCTTACATTGGGCATTATAGCATAATTATGTGCCGTTTCTTTGTTCACAATGCACAAATCCGATTTTTTCCATTTCCTGCACAAAAGAGAAAATCCTTCATTTTTGGCTTTTGGTCAGAATGCCCGAGTTTTGCCCGCCGCGGCCTTTCGCTTTCACATATATTATGTATTTGCCAACAAATATTTTCGTTTTCTGAATGTTTTTGTCGTGTTTTGGTGTAAATGTACGACTTATCTCGTTAAAGTCTTAACACCATCTTTTTTTATATGCAACATTTATATATGTTCGTGCCGGTTTTGTATTAGTTTTGCTGGGGCACGCCCTTCATCGTCAGGGCGATGCGCTTCTTGGCGGTGTCCACATTCAGCACCTTGACCCGCACAATGTCGCCGACCTTGAGCACCTCGCGCGGGTGCTTGATAAATTTATCGCTGATCTGTGAAACGTGGACCAGGCCGTCCTGATGCACACCCAGATCGACGAACGCGCCGAAGTCTATGACGTTGCGCACGGTGCCGGTCAGCTCCATGCCGGGTTTCAGATCGTCCAGACCCATGACGTCACTGCGCAGCAGCGGCTTGGGCAGGCTGTCGCGGACGTCGCGTCCCGGCTTGCACAGCTCGGCCACAATATCGTTCAGCGTCGGCTCGCCCACGCCCAGCGCCTCACAGAGGGTTCCGGCCCCCTTGGCCCTGACGACGCCGGGCAGACCCGCCAGCTTGTCTGTGCCGATCTCGGCAGCCGTGTAGCCGCAGGCGTCCAGCAGGGCCTTGGCGGCGGCGTAGCTTTCGGGATGGACGGCGGTAGCGTCCAGGCGGTTCTTCGCCTCGGGCAGCCGCAGGAAGCCCGCGCACTGCTCATACGCCTTGGGGCCGAGGCCCTTGACCTTTTTGAGCTGGGCACGGGAGGTGAACGCGCCCTCCTCCTCGCGCCAGGCGACGATATTTTTGGCGGTGGCTGCGCTGACGCCCGCCACACGGCGCAGCAGCGGCGCGGAGGCAGTGTTCAAATCGACGCCGACGCTGTTCACGCAGTCCTCGACCACGCCGTCCAGCGTCTCATTCAGGCGCTTCTGGGGCATGTCGTGCTGGTACTGGCCGACGCCGACGGCCTTGGGGTCGATCTTGACCAGCTCGGCCAGCGGGTCCTGCAAGCGGCGTGCGATGGACACGGCGCTGCGCAGGTTGACGTCAAACTGGGGGAACTCCTCGGCGGCCAGCTTGCTGGCGGAGTAGACCGACGCGCCGGCCTCGCTGACGACCATATACTGCAAATGCAGGTTCTTTTCGTCGGCCAGCTCGCGGATGACCTCGGCGGCAAATTCCTCCGTCTCGTGGCCCGCCGTGCCGTTGCCGATGGCCATGACCTCGACGCCGTTCTTCAAAACCATCGCCTTGATGGTTTTTTTTGCCTGGTCCACGCGCTTGAACTCCGGCACGGGATAGACGACGTTCGTGTCCAGCACCTTGCCGGTGGGGTCAACGACAGCGACCTTGCAGCCCATGCGGTAGCCGGGGTCCAGACCCATGACCGTTTTGCCGCGGATGGGCGGCTGCAAAAGCAGCTGGCGCAGATTATCGCCAAAGACTTTAATTGCGCCCTCAGCGGCGGCATCGGACAGCTCGCCGCGCAGCTCGTTTTCAAGGCTGGGATGAATGAGGCGGCTGTAGGCGTCGCGGGCGGCGGCATCCACAAGCTCGGCGCTTTTGCCGCCGGTCTTTTTGCGGGCGAACATCCAGCTGACGATGCCCGCGGCACGCTCGGCGTCGACCTGAATCGTGACCTTCAAAAAGCCCTCGCGCTCGCCGCGGTCCAGTGCCAGCACGCGGTGGCCGGGGATCTTGTTCAGCGGCTCGGCGTAGTCGTAGTACTGGGCGTAGACGCTGTCCTCGTCCTTGGCCTTGGCGCTGGCGACACGGCCAAACGCGCGGTAGTAGCGGCGCAGCTCGGCGCGGCAGGCGGCATCATCGGAGACCGCCTCGGCAATAATATCCTGTGCCCCGGCCAGCGCCGCGGCGGCATCGGGGACCTCGTCGTTGAGGTAGTCCGCGGCGGCCCTCTCGGGGTCAAATGCGGCGTCCTGGCGGAAGATGGCCGTGGCCAGCGGCTGCAAACCGCGCGCCTTGGCGATGCTGGCGCGGGTCTTGCGCTTGGGCTTATACGGGCGGTAGATGTCCTCGACCTCGGCGAGGGTTTTCGCCTTGGACAGTGCGGCGGTCAGCTCGGGCGTCATCGCGCTCTGCTCGGTGATGGAGGACGTGACCTCATCCTTGCGCTTATCGAGGCCGCGGAGGTATTCCAGACGATCCCCGAGGTCACGCAGGACCTGGTCATCCATCGAGCCCGTGGCTTCCTTACGGTAGCGGGCAATAAACGGGATCGTATTGCCCTGGTCGATCAGTTCAATCGCGCCCTGCACGTTTTTGACGTTTAAGTTCAGCTCCTGTGCGAGCTGTTCAGCATGGTTTGGCATGGTTTTTCCTTTCTTAACGCCGCCGAGGATTCCGACAGGCCTTGCGTGGCCGCCCATCAACGGGCATTCACCCACTAACTCCCGCGGCGGCCTGGGGGCAGGCCGCCCTACGTACCCCTTTTAAATTGATTCGTAGGGAGGGGTCTTGACCCCTCCGTGGGGCGTCGGGGACGCCGCCCCCTACAAATGTTACCGCTTACTTCCCGGCTGGCTTTTTCGTTTTATTATGATTCCCAGCAAATACACCCCGTACACCGCAATCGCCGCTGCGCTCACGCAGGCGGACACCTTCAATCCGGGCGTATGGTAGGTAAATTCTATCTCGTTCTCCCCCGCGGGCACGTACACGGCCATCAGGCCGTCGTCCACCTTCTCAATCGCGGCGGGCTCACCGTTGACCGTGGCACTGAACCCGTCGTCATAGGGCACGCTGAAAAACACCAGCTCGTCCGTGTCATAGGCGGTCTTTGCGGTAAAGCCGGTGTCCGTCGCGGTAAACGCTGCCACACCGGCGGCACGGCGGGCGGCACAGTCGGCAGCGTAGGCATCCTCGCTGCGGTTGGTCAGCTCTTCGTCGGGCAAGGGTTCCAGCAGGCTGCCAAAGGCGGAGATCTGGTCGTCGTCCAGCAAAATCGCGCGGCACAAAATCTGGGCGCGTTCTTCCTCGCTTACCCGCTCCAGCTGGTCCGCTGTCACGTAGCAGTCGTAGGTAAAGCCCATCGGCACCCAGTTTTCGTTCTCGTAGAGGGCGTAGGCATCGGTCTCGCCGGTGCGCTGCCAGCCGGGCAGATCCTTGTCGGTCCACTCGGTCTCCTTGTCCTTGGCGACCAGCGTGTACCGCACACTCAACAGGCCGCGCAGGGCGTAGTTCTCGGCGTCGGGCTTGGAGTTCACGTCCCGCTTGACGCCGACCTCGGGGTAAAACGCCATGATACTCGGCGCAACCGTCGAGTTGAAGAATTGCAGGCAGCTCCTGTTGAACCACAGTCCCAGATTGTTGTGCGCACCGTAGGCGTCAATGCGGTAAAACGCATCGTCCGGCAGCGCGGCGGCGACGTCCTCGACGGAATCATAGGTTTCGGCAATCAGATTGCTGTCCACGTCCCACTGGGCGTACTTCGTCAGAGACAGATGCAAACTGCCGTACAGCAGGCTGAATCCCAGCACGGCGGCGGTCAGAATCGCGCCCCACCGCCGCTTACGGCGGCAAAAATGCCACAGCAGCGCAAAAATCACGATACCCAGCATCGTCATGCCGAAGATAGCCCAGAACCGCGCGGGCTCGTCCAGCACGCCAAAGACCGTGTTGCCGTCGTCGTCCTTGCCCGGCACAACGGCAAACACCACCGCCGTCAGCGTCAGGAAGATCGTCAGCCGCAGCGCCCGCGGCAGACGCTGCTCGGCCAGCGCCGGGCGGGAGAGCAGATAGCACGTTGCACCGCACAAAACCAGGATCGGCATATAGTACCACCGCGCGTAGTAGCTCGAGTTGAGCGCATAGAACGCGCTGTTCAGCACCGGCACAAACGCACAGGCGACACAGACCTTTAAAATGTAGGTGAACGGGTGACGCTCCCTTGCGCGGCAGAACGCCAGCCCGCCCGCGACACCGACCAGCGGCAGATAGGCCGTCAGGCTCGTGTGCTTGAGGATGCCCTCCTGAAACAGGTCCTTGAAATAGGGCGCGTCGGGCATGAGCAGGGTGCTGTAAAAAATCGCGCCGTACTGCTGGGATTTGCCGTAGAACAGATACCCGTACCCGCTGAACGGGTCGATGGTGCGCGGATTTTGCAGCAGCGACAGCCCCGCCGGGAGCAGCAGCACGCACCCGCAGGCACAGCCCAGAGCTGTCTCCCACGCCAGGCGTACGAACTTGCGCAGGCCCAGCTCATACCGCCGCCCGGCGGCCATGCAGAAGAAATAGATGATAAGAAAGACCGCCTGCCCGGCGAAGAAGAAGTAGTTATCGACAAGGTTCAGCGCGACCCAGAACGGGAACGCGCCCTTTTTATCGTCGATGACCGCGTCGTCCAGCGCGGCCAGCATGTACGGAAACAGCGCCACAACGTCCAGAAAATGGTTGAAAAAGATGTTGTAGATGCTGAACCCGGAAAACGCATACAGGCAGCCCGCCAGCATGCTCCAGGTCTCGTCCCGCACCCAGCGGCGCGCCCAAAGATACCCGCCGCCGCCCGCAACGGCCATTTTCAGGCAGAGCAGCGGCACCATGGCCCACGGCATGAGCCGCGCGGGCACGACCATGGACAGCCAGAAGAACGGACTGCCCAGCAGGTAGAACGAGTAGGAATTGACAAACCCGCTGCCCAGGTCGGTGGCCCAGCTGAACGACCCGCCGTTTTTGACAAAGGCATTGGCGTACTGGTAAAAGTTGATCTGCTGGTCGTTGAAGTCCCCCGCGTAGTGGAAGTACCCGCCGCCCGCGACGGCATCCACGATGCAGTGGGGCGCAAACAACAGCACCGCCGTGAAAAAGCAGAGTACAAAGACGCGCCAATAGTTCGATTTTTGTTTAAAAAATGTGGTTTGCATATTGATAGTCCCCTTTATGGGGCCTCACTTTGAGGAAAGTTGTGGTATACTTACCGTAGAGCTGTAGGGGGCGGCGTCCCTGACGTCCCCCCCCGGCCGATGCAACGCACCGGTCCCTGCAACGCACCGGACACCTGCACGGGCGGATATGGAATCCGCCCCTACGGTGAATCGGCGCAATCGTAGGGGCGAGCATCGACCCCTGCATACGCCCCATTATACCACAAACCGGAGGTCGCGTGAAGATGAAAACCTATCCGTTCAGCGCGCTGTTCAGCCGCATGAAGTACATCACCCGCTGGTGCCTGATGCGCAGCACCCGCCCCGAGTCCCTGAGTGAGCACACCGCCGACACGGCCATGCTGGCGCACACGCTCTGCCTGATCGGCAGGCACTGCACGGGCACCGGCGCGGCCCTGCGGCCCGAGGTCGTAGCCACAGCGGCCATTTACCACGATGCACCGGAGATTCTGACCGGTGATATGCCGACGCCCGTCAAGTACAAGAACGACGCCCTGCGCACAGCGTACAAGGCCGTGGAGTACGAGAGCGCCCGCGTGATGGCGAGCCTGCAGCCCGAAGAATTACAGGCCGAGACCCAGGTCTGGCTGACCGGCAGCGTGCTGAACGACGCCGAACGCAAAATTTTAAAGGCCGCGGACCGGCTTTCCGCCGTCATCAAGTGCATTGAGGAGGACCGCGGCGGCAACCGCGAGTTTGAGGCCGCCTACGCCCAGCAGATGGCCGCCCTGCACGCCATGCACAGCCCCGAGGCGGAGTATTTCATCGAGCACATGCTGCCCTGCTACGAGCAGAATCTGGACGAATTGACGAGGGGTAGATTTTAATACGGTTGTAGGGGCCGGACATGTCCGGCCCTGCCGTGAATGGCAAGCGCACCGTCCAGACAAGGCCGAGGGCCGAGTATGCCCGGCCCCTACGTTACTGCAATCTGTACACCGCCTCGATCAGCGTATCCACATCGCTGAAGTGCTCGAGCATCGAGCAGTAGCGGCGCAGGGCGGCAGCGCCGTGCAGGCCCTTCATATAGTGCATGGCCTGGCTGCGTGCCTGGGGCATGGCGGCCCACTCGCCCTTTTCCTCGCACATTTCGTAGATTTGGTCGCGCAAAGCGGTCATCCGCTGGTTCAGCGTCGGCTCGGGCGGGCGTTCCTCGCCCAGCAGCGCCGCGCGCACCTGCGCAAACAGCCACGGGTCGCCCAGCGCGCCGCGCCCGATCATAACGCCGTCGCAGCCGGTTGCTTCTAATAAGGTAAGGGCTTCGTCGGCGGTGGTCACGTCGCCGTTGGCCAGCACCGGGACGGACACGGCCTGCTTGATGGCCGCGATGGCCGCCGTGTCGATGGGCGGGATGTACATCTGCTCCCGCGTGCGGCCATGGACGGCGATCAAGTCCGCGCCGTTGGCCTCAAGCTGTTTGGCGACCTCGACGCCGGTCAGGTGGTCGGCGTCCCAGCCGATGCGCATCTTGACGGTCAGCGGCGTATCATCGCCCAGCGCTTTGCGCGCGGCGGCGACCATCTGCCCACAGAGCGGCGGGTCCAGCAGCAGTCTGCTGCCCGCGCCGCTGCCGGTGATCTTGGGCGCGGGGCAGCCCATGTTGATGTCGAGAATGTCAAATTGGATGCCCTGCTCCCTTACAAACAGAATTGCCTTGGCCATCGACTCCGGCTCCGCGCCGAACAGCTGGATGGCGTACAGGCCGTGGGGGTGCTTGTCCCGCAGCAGAGCCAGGGATTTTTCATCGTGGAAGTTCAGCGCCTTGGCGCTGGCCATCTCGCTGACGGTCCAGGCCGCGCCGTGGTCGGCCATCAGATGGCGGCACGCCGCGTCGGTCAGGCCGGCCATCGGCGCAAACACCGCGCCGGTGGGGATGGATAGGTTGCGTAGCTGCATAAGTTTCCTTTCCAAAAGGCTTCCCCCTCGGGGGAAGCTGCCGCCCGCAGGCGACTGATGAGGGCAAAGTCCGCGCAGCCGCCCGTGACCGGGTCCTGGCCGTAAGACCGCCCCCTCATCCGGCGCTGCGCGCCACCTTCCCCCGCCCGCGGAGGAAGGCTTTAGACTTTTCGATTTTTACATTCTATTCTACCATATTTTCCGCAAATGTGGTATACTGAAATGTAGATTGTTTATAAGGAGTATTGCGCATGAAACTCATGGTCCTGGACGGCAACAGCCTGGTCAACCGCGCGTTTTTCGGCATCAAGCTGCTGACGACAAAGGATGGCCGCTACACCAACGCCATCTACGGCTTCCAAAATATACTGCTCAACCTGCTGGCGGCGCACAAGCCCGATGCCGTCGCCATCGCGTGGGATGAGCGCGCGCCGACGTTCCGCCACACCGCCTACGACGGCTACAAGGCCACCCGCCACGGTATGCCAGAGGAGCTGGCCCAGCAGATGCCGGTTTTGAAGGAGCTGCTGACCGACCTTGGCTTTGTGCAGGTCAGCAAGGCGGGCTGGGAGGCCGACGATATTCTCGGCACGCTGGCCGCAGCGTGCGAGGCCGCGGGCGGCACGACGCTGCTGGCTACCGGTGACCGCGACAGCTTGCAGCTTGTGGACGATGCAACGACGGTTTTACTGGCGACCAACAAAGAGACCATCCCCATGGATCCCGCCGCCATCCGCGAGAAGTACGGCATCGAGCCGCCGCAGCTCATCGACGTCAAGAGCCTGATGGGCGATGCATCGGACAACATCCCCGGCGTGCCCGGCATCGGCGAAAAAACCGCGCTGGCACTGATTTCGAAGTTCGGCAGTTTGCAGGGCGTCTATGACAACATCGACGACAAGGCCGTCAAGCCGGGGCAGCGCGCCAAGCTGACCGCCAACCGCGACAAGGCCGACCTGTCCTATATGCTGGGCACGATCCGCAAGGACGCACCCATCGAGACCGACCCTGCCGCCTACCTGCGCCAGCCCGGTGACCCCGCTGCCGCCGCGCAGCTGCTGGCCGCGCTGGAAATGCACAAGCTGGTGGACCGCTGGGGCCTGAACGGCGGCACCGCGCCCGCCCCATCCGAGAATGCCGCACCGCTTGAGACCGTCGAGCCGTCCCCCCTGCCGCTGCTGCTGGAGGGCCGCTTCTACGCCGCCCGGAATGCCGACGGCGATTGGTACCTTGTGCAGGGGCAGGACGTCTACCTGCCCGACACGGACCGGCTGGCCGCGATTCTGGACAGCAGTGCCGAGCTTTGGGCGTTCGACGCAAAGCCGCTCTACCGCCTGGCGCTGGAGCACGGCGGCATCGGCAGTGCGCTGCGCTTTGACGGCAAGCTGGCCGCGTATCTTTTAAACCCGTCGGCCAGCGGCTATGAGGTACACTCCCTGGCCGCCGAGTACGGTGTACACGCCGCCTTTGCCTGTGAGGCCGCGCCCGATGCGGGCGTGCTGGCGGGCCTGTGCGACACGCTGGCCGCCGCGCTGGACGAGAGCGGCCAGCGCAAGCTGCTGAACGAGATGGAGCTGCCGCTGGCCCGGGTGCTGGCCGACATGGAGCGCATCGGCTTTGCGATTGACGCCGACGGCATCCGCGCGTTCGGCGACAGCCTGCGCAGCGAGCTGGACGGGATCTTAAACAATATTTATACAACCGTCGGTTATCCGTTCAACGTAAACAGTCCGAAGCAGCTGGGCGAGGCACTGTTTGACAAGCTGGGTCTGCCGCCGCGCAAGAAAAACGCCCGCGGCTACTCCACCGACGCCGAGACACTGGAAAGCCTGCGCCCCTACAATCAGGTCATTGACGAGATCCTGAAATACCGCACCTACGCCAAGCTGCTGTCCACCTACGTGGACGGCCTGCTGAACGCCGAAGCCGCGGACGGGCGGGTCCACTCGACCTTCATCCAGACCGAGGCACGCACCGGGCGCATCTCCTCCACCGAGCCGAACCTGCAGAACATTCCCATCCGCACCGAACTGGGCAGCCGCCTGCGCGGCTACTTTGTGGCGGGCGCGGGCGAGACACTCGTGGACGCCGACTACTCGCAGATCGAGCTGCGCATTCTGGCGCACATCACAGGCGACGAGCACATGCAGCAGGCGTTTTTGAACGGCGCGGACATCCACCGCTCCACCGCCGCCAAAATCTACCACATCCCCGAGAGCGAGGTCACGCCGCAGCTGCGTTCGGCCAGCAAGGCCATCAACTTCGGCATCATGTACGGCAAGGGCGCGTACTCCCTGAGCAAGGATCTGGGCATCCCGGTCAAGGAGGCGGACACTTTCTTAAAGACCTACCTCGACACCTTCCCGAAGGTGGACGGGTATATGAAGGACTGCATCGCCCACGCGAAGGACAAGGGCTACGTCGAGACACTGTTTGGCCGCCGCCGCGCCCTGCCGGAGCTGGCCAGCTCGAACTTTCAGGTGCGCGCCAGCGGCGAGCGGATGGCCCGCAACACGCCGATCCAAGGTACTGCGGCGGACATCATTAAACTGGCCATGGTCCACGTCTGGCAGCGCCTGCGGGACGAGAAATTGCAGGCGCGTCTGCTTTTGCAGGTACACGATGAGCTGATCGTCGAAGCGCCCGAGGAAGAAATCGACGAAGTCAAGCGCATTTTGAAGGAAGAAATGGAAAACGTCGTGCATTACAGCGTTCCCCTGACGACGGAGGTCGGCGTGGGAAAGACGTGGCTGGAGGCACACTAAAACGGGGCACAGCCTGACGGCTGCCGCACTTTTCCGGGAAAATAGCAAGTAAGAAAACGTTGCGGGCCGGGCATGCCCGGCCCCTACATTGAGGTTTTGTTATGTATGTTTTAGGTATCGAGTCCACCTGCGACGAAACCGCGGCGGCGATCGTGGAGGATGGGCGGAAGGTCATCTCCAACGTCATCTCCACCAGCGTCAAAGAGCAGGCGCTCTACGGCGGCGTTGTGCCGGAGATCGCCAGCCGCCGCCATGCGGAGTATATCAGCGCCACCGTTGACAAGGCGCTGGCCGACGCCGGCATGACGATGGCCGACGTGGACGCCGTGGCCGTGACGTTTGCGCCGGGGCTCATCGGCGCGGTGCTGGTGGGTGTCAACTTTGCCAAGGGGCTTGCCTACGCGGCGGGCAAACCGCTTGTGCCGGTGCACCACCTGCGCGGGCACATTGCGGCCAACTATTTAACGCATCAGGATCTGAAGCCGCCGTTTCTGTGCCTCGTCGCCAGCGGCGGTCACAGCCACATTGTACTGGTCGAGGACTGGTGCCGCTATAAAATCTTAGGCCGCACCGTGGACGACGCCGCGGGCGAGGCCTACGACAAGGTCGCCCGCACGCTGGGTCTGCCCTACCCCGGCGGCCCCAGCGTGGCCGCGGCGGCGCGGGACGGCAACCCCAAGGCGTACAAGCTGCCCGTGCCCCATGTGGACGGCAAGTACAACGTGAGCTTCAGCGGCCTGAAAACCGCCGTCATCAACGAGGTCCACAACGCCGAGCAGAAGGGCCAGGCCGTGAACGTGGCCGACATGGCCGCGAGCTTTCAGGAGCGCATCGACCAGATCCTGGCCAAAAAGCTGCTGGCCGCGGCGGCGGACACAAACGCCAGGCAGGTCGTGCTGGCCGGCGGCGTCGCCGCCAACGGCCGCCTGCGCCAGCTGGTAAACGACGGTGCCCAAAAACTGGGTGCCCGTGTCTTTTTGCCGGAGCTGAAATACTGCGGCGACAACGGCGCCATGATCGCCGCCCAAGGCTACTACGAGTACCAGGACGGCAACCTGGCCGACTGGACCCTGAACGGCCTGCCCACGCTGGGAATCGATTATCGGTAATTTCACGATTGTACATAAAAAACCACCTTTTCCGTTTCTTTGGAAAAGGTGGTTTTTTCTTGCTTAAATCAGTTCTTCCTTGCAAAGCTGGGCATCCGGCAGATGGGTGGAGCCAAAGTAGACGGTCTGCCACACAGCCTCGCCCTGTTTAAGGGTATTTACCAGCTTGAACTGTACGCCCTGGGTGCGGTCCTCGGTGTTGAAGCTGCCGCCATCGCCCAGCGTAAAGGTGGTGAACACGTTGCTGTAGGTGCCTGCGGCCAGCATACTGAAATCGTACTTGGCCGTCACGCGGTTACGGCCCTTACGGATGTGCATGCCGTACAGACAGGCCGTGGCCACCGGCACGTCGAACTCGTCATGCACTTCAAAGAAGATGCCGATCTGGTCGCGGTCCTCGGTGGAATCGTAGATGTACTCCACCTCCACGGGCTGGCTTCGCTCGACGGCTTCCAGCGTATCCACATGGAACTCGACGCTGCGCATGCGGATGCTTTTGCGCTCGATCCAACTGGGGCGGCGGAAATCGGTAAAGTCTAAAAAGCGCTCACTGCTGTAGTTGTTGGACATGTAGATGGCAATGCCGGCGTCCACGTCGCCGTCAAAGACGACCTTGCCTTTGTCCAGCACGATGCAGCGGTCGCAGAGGTCGCGGATGGTGGCCATGTTGTGGCTGACGTACAGCACCGTGCGGCCGTCCTGCTTGGCGGCCTGGCGCATTTTGGTCAGGCATTTTTTCTGGAACTTCATGTCGCCGACGGCCAAAACCTCGTCCATAATCATAATTTCGCTGTCCAGATGGGCCGCCACGCTGAAAGCCAGCTTGACGTACATGCCGCTGGAGTAGCGCTTGACCGGGGTGTCGATGAAATCTCCGACCTCGGAAAACTCGATGATCTG
>ERZ773243.1994-NODE-1994-length-19111-cov-3.872219_pt1 | contig 19111 bp, 18 predicted proteins | sample MGYA00580520_ERZ773243 | MGnify/ENA primary metagenome ERZ773243 (study PRJEB29015, sample SAMEA2737747) | human gut metagenome | biome: human gut; feature: human-associated habitat; material: faeces | place: China | collected 2012 ... | reverse complement strand
TGGAAGGCATCGCCTACGGCATTGGTGCCGCCGGCGCAGGCCGTCACCGGGCAGGAGCACATGGCCCGGAAGCCCGCGTCGATGGCCACCTGCCCCGCCGCCATGTTGCAGATGGCGGTGGGGACGTAGAAGGGGGATACCCGGTCAAAGCCCTTTTCCAGACCCCGGCTGTGCTCCGCCTCGGTGATGGCCTGTCCGCCGATGCCGCTGGAGAGGATGACGCCGCAGCGGTCCGGGTCTGTCTGCTCCACGGAGAACCCGGCGTCGGACAGGGCCTCCCGCGCCGCCGCCACAGCGAACTGGGTGAAGCGGCCCATGCGCTTGGATTCCTGACGGCCCAGCAGGGCCTCCGGGTCGAAGCCCTTTACCTCTGCCGCCAGCTTCACTTTCTGGGCGGCGGGATCGTAATGGGTGATGGGGCCGATGCCGCACACGCCGTTTTTCACGGCCTGCCAGCTTTCTCCCGCCGTCAGTCCAATGGGGGTCACAGCCCCCAGACCGGTGATAACAACTCTGCGTCGTTCCATGTCGCGTTCCTCCTTACATACTCATGCCGCCGTCAACGGCCAAAACCTGCCCGGTGATGTAGCCCGCGTCCTCACCCGCTAAAAAGGCCACGGCCTTGGCCACGTTTTCCGGCGTTCCCATGCGGCCCATGGGAATGGAGCCGAGGGCGGCGTTTTTCGCGGTCTCCGTCAGCGCGGCGGTCATATCCGTATCGATAAAGCCGGGGGCCACGGCGTTGACGGTGATGTTCCGTCCCGCCAGCTCCTTGGCGAGGGATTTCGTCATGCCGATGACACCGGCTTTGCTGGCGGCGTAGTTCACCTGACCGGCGTTGCCCCGGAGACCCACCACGCTGGAGAGGTTTACGATGCGGCCGTAGCGCTGCTTCACCATCTGCCGGGCCACGGCCTTCATGCAGAGGAAGGTGCCCCGGAGGTTGGCGGCGATCACCGCGTCAAAGTCCTCCGGCTTCATCATCATGAGCAGGCCGTCCTTGGTGATGCCCGCGTTGTTCACCAGAATGTCGATGTGGCCAAAGGTTTTGAGGGCGGCGTCCATCAGGGCCTTCACTTCGTCCTCTTTCGACACGTCGCACCGGACGGCCACGGCCGTGGCCCCAAGGGACTCGCAGGCGGCAACGGTCTCATTGGCCGCCGCTTCGTTGCCCGCGTAGCAGAGCACCACATTGGCTCCGCCCCGGGCCAGTTCCAGACAGATCGCCCGGCCCAGCCCCCGGCTGCCGCCGGTGACGACGGCTGTTTTTTCAGAAAAATTCATAGAGATGCTCCTTTGAGGGTCTCCGTCAGCTGTTCCAGCTCCGCCGCGGTCTCCACGGCGTACACCGGCAGCTCCGGGACGGTTTTCTTCACAAAGCCGCTGAGGGCCTTGCCCGGGCCGATCTCCACCAGCGCGTCCAGCCCCATGGCGGCCATGCGGCGGAGGGAATCCTCCATGTAGACGCTGCTCTGCACCTGCCGCACCAGCAGCTCCGGGATGGCAGCGCCGTCGGGACGCTCCGCGCCCAGACAGTTGAAGATCACGGGGATCTGCGGCTCCCGGAACTCCACGGTGCGGAACCGCTCCGCCAGAGCGTCCCCGGCGGGGGCCATGAGGGGGGTGTGGAAGGGGCCGCTGACCTTCAGCGGCAGACAGCGGCGGGCTCCCTTTTCCTTTGCCAGAGCCGCTGCGGCCTCCACGGCGGCCTTGTCGCCGCCCAGGACCAGCTGGCCGGGGCAGTTGTAGTTGGCGATGACCACGCAGCCGTGGGCGGAAGCCTCGTCACAGGCTTCCTGCAAGGCTGCCCGGTCCAGCCCCAGCACCGCTACCATGGCAGAGGACCGTCCGGCTGCGGCTTCTTCCATGGCTTTGCCACGGAAGGCCACCAGCTCCACGGCGGTGTCGGCGTCAAAAACTCCGGCGGCGTGGAGGGCGGAATACTCGCCCAGAGACAGTCCGGCGGCAGCGGCGGGGACGATGCCCCGCTCCGCCAGCAGCGCGGTCATGCCCGCGGCGAAGGCCACCATGCAGGGCTGGGTGTAGCGAGTCTGATTCAGAATGCCCTTCGTGTCGGTGAAGGAGACCTCCTTCAAATCGAAATCCACCTGCTCCGCGGCGTTGTCCAGCACGGCGCGGAAGGTGGGGAAGCGCTCATACAGGTCAGCGCCCATGCCGGGGTGCTGGCTGCCCTGTCCCGCGTATAAAAATCCTAAATTCATTGTGCAGCTCTCCATTCGTTCATGATCTGAGCCATCTGCTCCGGCACGGTGGAGAGGGTGTTCACCTCGCCGCCGGCGGCTCCGCAGAAAAACAGGCCGTTCTCCCAATCGCCGTTCCGGGCGGCGATGAGGGCCTTGGAAATGCAGTAGGGGGCGTTTTTGCCGTCGCAGGTGACGATGCACTTCACGCACCGCTCCGGGGACGGCTCCGTGCCGTCCTCCACCCGTTGAATTAAAGGACTGCGCAGCGCCCGCCCTGGCATCCCCACGGGGCTTTTCACCAGAGTGATGTCATCGGCCTTTGCCGCTAAGAGCCGCTGCTTGTAGCCCTCGGAGGCGTCGCACTCCGCCGTCGCGATGAACCGGGTGGCGAACTGCGCCCCGGCGGCGCCCTCCTTCATGTAGCGGGCCATGTCTGCGCCGTTTTTCACGCCGCCGGCCACGAATACCGGAATGTCCCGGCCCGCCTTGTCCCGGAAGGGGGCGATGGCGGTCAGGACCTCCCGCAAAAGGTCGGAAAGGGAGGGGGGCGCGTCCAGATCCTGCCGGGAGAAGCCCAGATGCCCCCCGGCCTCCGGCCCCTCTAAGATCAAAAAGTCGGGGATGCGGCCATAGTGCCGGTCCCACAGCTTGCACAGCAGCCCCGCCGCCCGGCCGCTGCTGACGATGGGGGCAATGGCGGCGTCGCTGTCGGAGACTTCGGAGGCCAGTGCGGGGAGATCCTTGGGCAGTCCCGCGCCGCAGACGATGGCGTCAGCCCCCGCCCGGAGAGCGGTGCGGACGCTGTCAGCATACTGGGTGGTGGCGACCATGGCGTTGACGGCGATCAGCCCCGTGCCGTGGGCCAAAACCTTGGCATGGCGAACCTGCCGGTCCAGCGCCCGGAGGTTGGCCTCAAAGGGACGTTTGGCGAAATCCGGCTCCTGAAAGCCGCAGACGGCGGTGGAGAGGGTCCCCATGCCGCCGCAGGCGGCCACCGCCCCGGCAAGGCCGTCCAGACTGATGCCAACGCCCATGCCCCCCTGCAAGATCGGGAGGGGGAGGGTCTTTCCCCGGATCGTTACTGCCATGCTGCCTCCGTGACCTTCAAAACGGCCTGACTGCCGGTGTACAGCTCCTCGAAGATCTGACGCAGGGGCTTGATCTCATGGAGCATACCGGCCACCTGACCGGCCATGACGCTGCCCCGCTCCATGTCTCCCTCGAACACCGCGCGGCGGAGACCGCCTAAGGTGACGTGTTCCAATTCCTCCAGCGTGGCTCCACGCTTTTCCAGAGCGAGATACTCCCGCGCCATTTTGTTTTTCAGCACCCGCACCGGCCCGCCGATGGAGCGGCCCGTGACAGTGGTGTCGCTGTCCTTGGCCTTCAGAAGGGCCAGCTTGTAGTTTTCGTGGATGGGGCACTCAAGGCTTGTCAGCAGGCAGGTGCCCACCTGAATGCCGCAGGCCCCCAGAGCGAAGGCCGCGGCCGCCTGCCGACCGTCGGCAATGCCGCCGGCGGCGATGACGGGGACGTCCACCGTGTCGATGACCTGCGGCACCAGCGCCATGGTGGTCATCTCACCCACATGGCCGCCGGACTCCATGCCCTCGGCGATGATGGCGTCGGCTCCCTGATTCACCAGCCGCTTGGCAAGGATGGAGGCCGCCACCACGGGCAGCACCTTGATCCCGGCCTCTTTCCACGCGGGGATGTACTTGCCGGGACTGCCCGCCCCGGTGGTCACAACTTGGACGCCCTCCTCGATGATGATCTGGGCCATTTCGTCGGCGCAGGGGTTCATCAGCATCAGGTTCACGCCGAAGGGCTTGTCTGTCAGGCTCTTGCAAATGCGGATCTGCTTGCGCAGCAGGTCCGCTTCCAGCATCCCGCCGGTGGCGATGACGCCCAGCGCCCCCGCGTTAGAGCAGGCGGCGGCAAATTCGCCTGTGGCGATGTTGGCCATGCCGCCCTGGATAATGGGGAACTCCGTCCCCAGCAGCTCGTTGAGTTTTTTCATAGTATGCTCCTTTACAGAAAAGAGGCTCAGGCCATTTCCAGCACCGCACCGCCCCAGGTAAGACCGCCGCCAAAGGCGGTCAGCAGCAGGCGGCTGCCGGGACCCACGCGGCCCTGCTCCACCAGCTCGCTGAGGACCAGCGGGACGCTGGCAGCGGCGGTGTTGCCGTAGCGGTCGATGTTTTTGTAGTATTTTTCCGGCGGGATACGGTATTTCCGCACGGCTAAATCAATGATGCGGGCGTTGGCCTGATGGAACACGAAGAAGTCGATGTCCGCCGGGGTCAGCCCCGCCTTTTTCAGCGTGGCGTCCATACAGGCGGGGACGGTCTCCACGGCGAATTTAAACACCTGCGTCCCCTCCATGGACAGGACGTTGGGGGCTCCTCGGCCAAGGCCCGGCAGACGTAGGAGAACGTCGTCCCCCCGGCTGCCCAGTACGGCCCCGATGGAGGGCCAGCCCTCCCGGCACTCCACCACGGCGGCGGCCGCGCCGTCCCCAAAGAGGATGCAGGTGCCCCGGTCCGTCCAGTCTACCACTTTACTCAGGGCCTCCGCCCCCACCACCAGACCGAATTTCCGGGGGGAGGCGTTCAACAGGCACTCCATAGTGTGGAGGGCGTAGACAAAGCCGGTGCAGGCGGCGTTTAGGTCGAAACAGGGGGTATCCTCCGGCAGACCCAGCGCCCGTTGCAGCAGACAGGCGGCAGAGGGCACCACAGTGTCTGCCGAGACGGTGGCTACGATGCACACGCCGATGTCCGCCGGGGTGATCCCGGCCATGTGCAGGGCGTCCCGCGCGGCGCTGACGCACAGCTCCGTGAGGGTCTCTTTTTCACAGCGGTAGCGGCTGCGGATGCCGGTGCGGGCGGTGATCCACTCGTCATTGGTATCCACCAGCCGGGAAAGATCGTCATTGGTGACGGTATTGGCCGGGACACAGCGGCCTGTGCCCCGGAGCTTGATCCCGTTCATGCGTCCTCCTTCCCGCGGCCAAGGGCGCGGAATTTCTGATAGCGCCGTTCCGTCAGGCTGACGGCGCTTTCCTTCAGCAGGGGTTCCAGACAGGCGGTCAGCGCCCGATCCAGATTCCACAGCGTCCGGCTGGGGTCGGTCTGCGCGCCGCCCTCCGGCTCCCGGACGATGCCATCAATGACCCCCAGCTTTTTCAGCTCCGGGGCGGTGAGCTTCATCAGCTCCGCCGCCTCGCCGGAGCGCTGGGCGTCCTTCCACAGGATCGAGGCGAAGCCCTCCGGGGACAAAATGGCGTACACGGCGTTTTCCAGCATCAGCACCCGGTCGGCCACAGCCAGCGCCAGCGCGCCGCCGCTGTTGCCCTCCCCGGTGACGACGGCGATGACCGGCACCGTCAGACGGCTCATCTCAAAGAGATTCCGGGCGATGGCCTCGCCCTGACCGTGCTCCTCGGCCTCCAGACCGGGATAGGCCCCGGCGGTGTCGATGAAGGTAAAAATAGGGCGGCGGAACTTCTCCGCCTGCTTCATGAGCCGCAGAGCCTTGCGGTAGCCCTCCGGCCCCGGCATCCCGAAGTTGCACCGGAGGTTTTCCTCCAGCGTTTTGCCCTTCCGGGTGCCGATAACGGTGACGGGCCGCCCGTGGAACAGGGCGATGCCGCCTAAAATGGCGGGGTCCTCCCGGCAGGCCCGGTCTCCCCGCTGCTCAAAGAAATCGGTGAACAGTCCGTCGATATAGTCCGTGATATTGGGCCGCTGGGGATGGCGGGCCAGCGCCACCCGCTCCGCGGCGGTTTTCTCAGCCATGGCGTTCTCCTTTCCCGTGGAGCTTCAGCAGACGGATGAGGGTGTCCCGCAGGTCCTTCCGGGGGATCACCGCGTCCACAAAGCCGTGCTCCATCTGAAACTCCGCCCGCTGAAAGCCCTCCGGCAGGGTCTCGCCGATGGTCTGCTGAATGACACGGGGCCCGGCGAAGCCGATAAGCGCACCGGGTTCGGCCAGAATAATGTCTCCTAACGAGGCAAAGCTGGCGGTGACGCCGCCGGTGGTGGGGTCCGTGAGAACAGAGATGTACAGCAGTCCCTTTTCTGCGAACCGGGCCAGAGCCGCGCTGGTTTTCGCCATCTGCATGAGGGATAAAATGCCCTCCTGCATCCGCGCCCCGCCGCTGGCGGCAAAGAGGATCAGGGGCAGCTTGTTTTTCCCGGCGTACTCGATGGCCAGCGTCAGCTTTTCCCCTACGGCGGCGCTCATGCTGCCCATGAGAAAGCGGCTGTCCAGCACGCCCACCACGCAGCGGCTTCCGCCCACGGTGCCGGTGGCGGTGACCACGGCCTCGTTCATGCCGGTCTTGCGGCGGGCGCCGTCCAGCTTGGCCCCGTAGCCGGGGAAGCGGAGGGGATCATTGGCCGTCAGCTTTTCGTGCAGCTCCCGGAAGGAGCCGGGGTCCAGCACGCTGCTGAGCCGGTAATAGGCCCCCATGGGGAAGTGGTAGCCGCACAGGGGGCAGACGGACAGCGCCGCCGCCACGTCCTTGCGCTGGCTCTCCCCGCCGCAATGGGGGCAGGTGACTAACTTTTCACCGGGGACGTAATTCTCCCGCATGGCTTTCATGGCCAGCAGCCGCGCCCGGCGTTTCGCAAAAATGTTTTCCATGTATTATCCTTTGTGATCGTCTACCCGGCGGCTGAATTCCAGCAGCTCCGGCAGGCTTCGGTCCAGAAAGGCGGTGGTGCAGCCGCCCCGGACAAAGGTGGGGTGGAACAGCAGCTCATAGGACAGCTCCGCGTTGGTGGGGAAGCCCTCCAGAGTAAATTCCTCCAGACAGCGGCGCATCCTGCGGATGGCTTCCAGTCGGGTGGGGGCGTGGACCATCACCTTGGCGGCCAGAGAATCGTAATAGGGGGAGAGGGTGCAGCCGTTATAGAGGGCGGAGTCCACCCGGACGCCGGGGCCGCCGGGGAAGTGGAGAAATTCCACCTTGCCGGGGCAGGGCCGGAAATTGGCCGTGGGGTCCTCGGCGTTGATGCGGCACTCAATGGCGTGGCCGGTGAGGGTCACGTCCTCCTGAGTCAGATCAAGGGGCAGACCGGAGGCGATGCGCAGCTGCTGACGCACCAGATCCACGCCGGTGATCATCTCTGTGATGCCGTGCTCCACCTGGATGCGGGTGTTCATCTCCATAAAGTAGAAATGCTGTCCGTCGCTGTCCAGCAGAAATTCCACAGTGCCCGCGCCCTCGTAGCGGACGGCCTGCGCCGCTTTCACGGCAGCCCGGCCCATCTCCTCCCGCAGTTCCGGTGTCAGACACCGGGCGGGGGCTTCCTCAATGAGCTTCTGGTTCCGGCGCTGGATGGAGCAGTCCCGGTCTCCCAGATGGATGACGTGGCCCTGCCGGTCCGCTAAGATCTGAAACTCGATGTGCCGGGGCTCCAGCACCAGCTTTTCCAGATACATCTCGTCATTTCCGAAGCAGGCGTTGGCCTCCGCCTTGGCGGCGGCGTAAGCGTCAGGCAGGTTCTGAGCGCTGTCGCAGCGGCGGATGCCCCGGCCGCCGCCTCCGGCGCTGGCCTTCAGCAAAACGGGATAGCCCACCTGCTCCGCCACGGCCAGAGCGTCCTCCACAGAGGATACCGGCCCGTCGGAACCGGGGGTCACGGGGACCCCGGCGGCGCGCATCAGGTCTCGGGCGGCGGATTTGGAGCCGGCCTTCCGGATGGCGTCCCCGGAGGGACCGATGAAGGTGATGCCGTTTTCCGCGCAGGCGTCGGCAAATTCCGGGTTTTCCGACAGGAACCCGTAGCCGGGGTGCAGACCGTCGCAGCCGGTGGCTATGGCGGCAGAGAGCAGCGCCTGAGGGTTTAAGTAGCTGTCAGCGGCACGGGGAGGGCCGATGCACACGGACCGGGTGGCCAGCTGGACGTGGAGAGCATCCGCGTCCGCCTGAGAGTAGACGGCCACCGTCTCGATGCCCGCCTCCCGGCAGGCTCGCAGCACCCGGAGGGCGATCTCCCCCCGGTTGGCGATCAATACCCGCTTCAGCATGGCTGATAGCGGAACAGAGGCTCCCCGAAGGAAACCAGCGCGCCGTTTTCCTTCATAACCGCTGTGATCTCGCAGTCACAGGGGGCGGGGATCTCGCTCATCATCTTCATGGCCTCCAGCAGGCAGACGGGCTGGCCCTTGCGCACCCGGTCGCCCACCTTCACAAAGGGGGGCTGCTCCGGGGCGGAGGCGGCGTAAAAGGTGCCCACCATGGGGGCGGTGATGGCATCCCCCTCCGGTTCGGCGGCTGCGGAAGCCGCCGGGGCAGCAGCCGCTGCCGGGATCACCGGCGCGGCGGGAGCGGAGACAGCCCGCTCCATTTCTATGGTAAATTCCTGGGTGGACAGCTTCAGCTTGGACAGGGAACTGCCCTCGAAGCGGGCCAGCAGGTCCTTCAGTTCTTGATTGGTCATGGAATGTCCTTTCCTCGCAAAACCGGACCGCCGGAGGGTTTTCCCCTCCGGCGGACGCACGTTAATTCTTGTGAGCGGCCAGATAGGTCATGATGTCGCCCACCGTTTTCAGGTTGGCGGCGTCCTCCTCGGCGATGGAGATGCCGGCGGCTTCTTCCAGAGCCATGACCAGCTCCACGGCGGCCAGAGAATCGGCGCCCAGATCGTCTGCCAGAGAGGCGGTGGGGGTCACAGCTTCGGTATCGCAGCCCAGGGTCTCTACAATGATGTCACGTACTTTTTCAAATTCCATGATGAGTCTCCTTGTTTCGGTGAAAGTCGGATCTGATAGTTAAAAGTATTTACTTAAAATATTTTAACTAAAAGAATTGAACTATATAATAGCGGACGACTATCCCAATGTCAAGAAAAAAATTGTGAATAAACGGTTAAAACCTGGGAAAGTAGGGGGCGCAGCCTATTTTTTGATTGACAGGGGAAACTGGATGTACTATCATCCAATCAGAAAGATGTATCTGCAACTATTTCTCGACCGGGCACAGGCTCCGGGGAAAGGAACGCTATGGATCTCACAGAGCGCAAGATCACGAAAATCGCACGGGAGGCCAGCAAACTGGCCGTCCGGACGCTGAAGGAGGACGGCATCGGCACAGCGGAATACGATTTCATCCATCTGGTGCGCCACCATCCCGGCATCACGCAGGCGGAGGTCCGGGAGCAGCTGCGGGTGGACAAGGGAGCCGCCGCCCGCCGGGCGGCCAGTCTGGAGGCCAAGGGCTATCTGATCCGGCAGGCCAACCCCAAGGATGGCCGCAGCCAGCTGCTTTTCGCCACGGAAAAGGCGGAGGGCCTGCGGAACTCCAAGGCGCAGGTGGAGACCACCTTTTATGAATGGCTGCTGGCGGAGCTGCCGGAGGCGGAGAAGGTCGCTTTCTGCAAAACGCTGGACACCATCTATCGCCGTTCCAAGCAGGAGAGCCGGGCGGGGTTCCCCCACATCACGGCCCTGACGGAGCAGGGGGAGGGGGAGCGCCATGAGTAAGCGGCAGCTTCCGCCGGACCGGGTCAGCTCCTATTTCCGGGCGGAATCCAGGGTGCTGGCGGTCATCACCGTGACGGGTCTCCTCTATAATATAGGTCTGGTGGCAGGCCCGTGGTTCGAGGGACAGATGACGGAAACGCTGGCCCGGATCCTCTTGGGAGAGGGCAGCTTTTCCGTCATGGTCTCTCTGGCGGCGGGGTACATCGCCGTTGTCGCCGCGGTGCAGGGACTTCGGTTTTTGAAGCGGTTCTATGTCCGGCGCTTTGCCAACAAGGTGAACCGCCGCATGAAGCGGGTCCTGTACGGCACGCTGGTCCGGTCGGATCGGGGGGACTTGGAGCGTCAGGGCACCGGAACGGTGCTGACCAAGGCCATTTCCGACGTGGACGACTGCGCCGAGGGGATGCGGAAATTTACCACGGAGGTGTTCGACACCGGCGTGGCCTTGGCGGCCTATGCCGGGATGCTGCTGTGGTACGACTGGCGGCTGGCGCTGCTGTCCATGGCCTTTCTGCCGGTGAGCTACGCCATTGCGGAGCGGATGAAGCGGCCCGTCCAGCGCACCGGCGCAGCCTTCAAGGAGCAGGCCGGGGCCTTGAACGCCGCTACCATGGATCGGGCGGTCAACGCCCTGACCTACCGGGTCTTTGGCCGGGAGGAGGAGCGCCGGGCGGCCTATGAGGAGAGTCTTACCGCTTATGAACGCGCCGCTGTAAAGGCAAACCTGTATACAGCGTCTCTGCCGCCCCTGTACCGGGTGCTCTCCATGATCGGGGCGGCGCTGATCCTGTATTTCGGCGGGAAAAACGTGCTGGGCACCGGCTGGACGGTGTGGTCCATCGCGGAATTCACCACGTTTCTGGCCTGCTTTACCAAGCTGGCCACCAAATCCTCCAAGGCGGCAAAGCTGTTCAACGCCGTCCACAAGGCGCAGGTGTCCTGGAAGCGCATCCAGCCCCTGATGCGGGAGATCCCCGCCGTGCCCGCCGTTTCCGCCGGCAGGGTGGAGCGTCTGGAGATCCGGGACCTCACCTGCGGCTATCCCGGTGACACGCCGCTGTTCTCCGGGCTGGATCTGACCGCCTGCCGGGGGCAGATCATCGGCGTCACCGGGCCGGTGGCCTGCGGCAAATCCACGCTGGGCAAGGCGTTCCTCTGCGAGCAGCCCTACGGCGGCAGCATCCGGCTGGACGGCCGGGAGCTGGCGGAGCTGTCCCCCTGGGAGCGGACGGGCCTCGTGGGGTATCTGGGTCACGATCCGGAGCTGTTCAGCGGCACGATCCGGGAAAATGTGCTGCTGGGAGACACAGGCGATCCCATGGATTACCTCCGGGCGGTGTGTCTGGACGGCGAAGTGGCGGCCATGACGGAGGGGCTGGAGACCCGGGTGGGCACCGGCGGCGTCCGGCTTTCCGGCGGTCAGGCCCAGCGGCTGGCGCTGGCCCGGACGCTGGCCCATCAAAGGCCCCTGCTGATTCTGGACGATCCCTTTTCGGCGCTGGACCGGGCCACGGAGACGGAGATCTTCGCCCATCTGCGGCGTCTGGCGGCGGACAGCGTGGTGATTCTGATCTCTCACCGGCTGTATCTGTTCCCGGAGCTGGATCGGGTGATCTGGCTGGAAAACGGGGAGGCCAAGGTGGGGACCCACGAGGAATTGGTGGGGAATACCCCGGATTACGCGGCGCAGTTTGACGCGCAGAGGGAGGAGAACAGCCATGAATGACCGCAAAAAAGCAGTCCATGTGGGGACTGTGGTACTAGAAACGGTGAAAGGCCACCTCTGGCTGTCCCTTACCATTCTGGCGGTGGTGGCAGGGGCCGTAGGCGCGGCGCTGGTGCCGCCGCTGGTGCTGGGCCGCATTGTGGACGGCCTCACCGCCGGGGAGAGGCTGACCCTCCGCCTGCCCCTGTGGTATCTGGCCTTCACCGCATTGGCGGGAGGGCTGGAATCCGCCCGGGAGAGCGCGTTGACGGTATTCGGCCAGAAAACCACCCACGCCCTGCGGAGCCGTCTGATGGAAAAGGAGGGCCGCCTGCCCGCCGACGAATTGAACCGTCAGGAGCCGGGGGCGCTGGTGTCCCGCTTCGTGGGGGATGTGGACACGGTGGAGACCCTGTTCACCGCCGGGATCATCAGTATGGCAGCGGACGCCTGCCGGATCCTCAGTATTCTGGTGGTGGTGTGGCAGTGCAGCCGGGGGCTTGCCTATCTGCTGCTGGCGCTGCTGCCGGTGCTGTTCGGCTTTACCCGGTTCGTCCAGAAGCGGATGCTGCACAATCAGCTGAAAAACCGGAAGGCGGTGAGCCGGGCCTCCGGATATGTGCCGGAGACGGTGCGGAATCTCCGCACCATCCGCACGCTGGGCAAGGAGACCTACATGGAGACCCGGTATGACGGTGCACTGGGGGAGAGCTACCGGGCCATTGAGGGCACCAACTTCTATGACGCCCTGTATTCCCCCGTGATCCTCACGGTGAACGCCGCTGTGGTGGGCGCGGTCATGCTGTTGTCCGCCTTCGGAGACCCGGCGGTGCTGACGCTGTTCGGCATGACCGCCGGTACCGCCGTGACGGTGATGAACTACATCAGCCAGATCTTTTCCCCGTTGGAAAGTCTGGGCATGGAGATCCAGACCATCCAGTCCGCCGTGGCGGGCGTTCGCCGGATCAATGACTTTCTGGCCCAGCCGGAGCAGGAGACTGTGGCCCCGGAAACGGAAAATCCCGCCGCTCCCATGGTGGAGCTGCGGGATGTGGACTTCGGCTATGAGGCAGGGCAGAACGTTCTGCACCACTTAAATATGGAGATCCGGGAGGGAGAGCTGGCTACCCTATCCGGTCGGACCGGCGCGGGAAAGAGCACCGTGTTCAAGTTGGTGCTGGGGCTGTATACCCCCCGGCGGGGCACCGTCCGGATTCAGGGCGTGGACCCCCGGTCCCTCACCGGCCCGCAGCGGCGGGCGCTGTACGGCTATGTGGAGCAGCGGTTTCACCCGGTCCCCGGCACCGTCCGGGACCAGATCACCCTGTATGATGACACCATCACGGAGGGGCAGGTCCGCCGGGCCGCGGAGCTGGCGGGACTGGCGGAGGCCATCGGCGCCCTGCCGCAGGGCTATGACACCCCCTGCACCCCGGACATTTTCTCTCAGGGACAGTGGCAGCTGTTGTCCATCGCCCGGGCGGTGGCGGCGGACCCCAAGCTGCTTTTGCTGGACGAGATCACAGCCAATCTGGACGCGGAGACGGAGCGGGCGGTGCTGCGGGCCTTGAAGCGGGCTACGGCGGACCGGACGGTGCTCTCCATTTCTCACCGGGTCGGGGCGGACACGGGACGGCTCATTCCCATTGGGGAGGAGTCATAGCCAGAAACCGGGCCAGCGCGGGGTTGGGGTTGGTGGTCTGCCACGCGGCGATGATTTCCTCCACCTCTCCCTCGCCGATGAGGGGGACAAACACCAGATTGTCGGCGTTGTAGAGCTTTTCCACGCAGTAGGCGGGGAGGATGGAAATGCCTTCCTCGGCGGAGACCATCATGAGGATGCTCTCCGTGTCGGCGGAGCGGAAGAGGATGTTGGGCTTGTAGCCCGCCTCGTTGTAAAGCTGCATGAAAAAGGCGTCGCCGTAGGAATCGTCGGCGGCGTCAGGGGACATATAGAGGATGGTCTCTCCCCGCAGCTCCTGCCGCCGGAGCTGCTGCCGCTGGGCCAGCGGGTGTCCGGCGTACAGCGCCACCACCAGCCGGGCCTTTTCTACGGTGCGGCAGGACACGCCCTCCTGGGTTTTCAGGTTGGTACTGTCCCAGGTGAAAATGATGTCATATTCATGGTGCAGCAGCCCCGCCGCCAGCGCGTCGGTGGAGCAGCGGTAAAAGGTGATGAGCACGTTGCTGTTCTGCTGGTGAAATTGGCGGATATGGGCGGACAGGTCGCTGCGCTCGTACCCCCGGACGTAGCCCACCCGCAGCGTGCCGGAGAGACCGGTGGAGGCGTCATGGACCCGCTCCTGCGCCCGGCTCATCCGCTCCAAGATCCCCTTGGCCTCCCGGAGGAAGATGGTCCCCGCGGAGGTCAGGCTCACGGGCCGGGTGCTCCGGTCAAAGAGGGGACAGCCCAGCGTCTCCTCCAGCAGACGGATCTGCTGGGTGATGGCGGTCTGGGAAATGTAGAACTGCTCGGCGGCTTTCGTGAAGCTGCGGCTCTCCGCCGCGGCCACGAAATACTTCAGCTGATTTCGATTCATAACGCCCTCCCATGACACAAAATAAGTTTTTCTTATTTTATCATGAAAAAATCCCCCTTGTAAAGGGGGATTTTTTCCGCTAAGATAAGTGCATATTTGTTGTGTGTAAGCGAGGTACTTAGAAATGCAAAGAGAATCCTTCGGCTCCCGGCTGGGCTTCCTGCTGGTGAGCGCCGGATGCGCCATCGGCATCGGCAACGTGTGGCGCTTCCCCTATATCACCGGCAAGAACGGCGGCGGCTACTTCGTCCTGTTCTATCTGGTGTGCCTGCTGCTGTTGGGCGTCCCCGTGATGACCATGGAGCTGGCGGTGGGCCGCGGCGGCCGCAAGAGCGCCGTGCTGGCCTACAAGAATCTGGAAAAGCCCGGCTCCAAGTGGCACCTCCACGGCTGGTTCTGTCTGGCGGGCTGCTATCTGCTGATGATGTATTACACCACCGTCACCGGCTGGATGGTGAACTATTTCGGCAAATTCCTCACCGGCGGCTTTCACGCCGGTATGACCGGCGACGAGATCTCCGGGATGTTCGGCACCATGCTGGGCAGCCCCGGCTCCATGGCCATCTTCACGGAGCTGGTGGTGGTCACCGGCCTGATCGTGTGCAGCTTCGGCCTTCAGAAGGGTCTGGAGCGGGTGACCAAGGTCATGATGATCTGCCTGCTGGCACTGATCGTGGTGCTGGCGGTCCACAGCCTGACCCTCTCCGGCGCGGCGGAGGGCATGAAGTTCTACCTGCTGCCCTCCGTGGACACCATCCGGGAGCACGGTCTCGGCAGCCTCATCACCGACGCGATGAATCAGGCGTTCTTCACCCTGTCTCTGGGCATCGGCGCCATGGAGATCTTCGGCAGTTACATGAGCGACGAGCAGACCCTCCCCGGCGAGGCTGTCCGCATCTGCATTCTGGATACCTTCGTGGCCCTCATGGCGGGCGCCATCATTTTCCCTGCTTGCTTCACCTTCGGCGTTGCGCCCGGTGAAGGCCCCGCGCTGATCTTTCAGACCCTGCCGCCTCTGTTCGTGAACATGTCCGGCGGTCGCTTCTGGGGCACGCTGTTCTTCCTGTTCATGGTGTTCGCCAGCTTCTCCACGGTGCTGGCGGTGTTTGAGAACATTCTGGCCGTCTGCATGGACACCTTCGGCATCAGCCGCAAGAAGGCCGTGCTTATCAACGGCGTACTGCTGGCCCTCCTGAGCCTGCCCTGCGTGTTCGGCTACAACATCTGGAGCGATTTCCATCCCATTCTGGGCAAGGACGTGCTGGACAGCGAAGACTTCCTCGTGAGTAACCTGCTGCTGCCCATCGGCTCTCTGGTGTATCTGCTGTTCTGCGTCAGCAAGTGGGGCTGGGGCTTCGACAAGTATGTGGCGGAGGCCAACAAGGGCAAGGGCCTGAAATTCGCCAAGTGGCTGAAGCCCTATTTCCAGTTCATTCTGCCGGCGCTGATCGTTGTGATCTTCCTGCAGGGCCTGCTGTAAAGCGGAACAGTGTTACAGCAATAGATGGGGAAATTTTCCCTGTACGGGACATTTTCCCATCAGCCTGCCCAGGGAAAAGACCGGAAAAAACGAAAAATGTAAGAATGTAGGAGGCGTGTCAACAGACACGCCTCCTATGACTTTTATTGGGGGAATTTACAGAGACCGACTCATGCGATGTTACAGCACCAGCGCTTCCTTTAACACCCGGAGGGAGGTCAGGTGGCCCTCCAGCATGGGCATGGTCAGGTCCTCCATTTCCAGAGATACGTCGCCGTCGTAGCCCGCCATCCGCACGGTGGAGAAAAACTCCTTCCACCACTGGGCACCGTGGCCGCAGCCCACGGCCACGTAATTCCACGAACGCGTGCGGAACTGGTCGATGGGCTTCGTGTCCAAAAGGCCGTTTGGTCCGGCCATCCGCCGCTCCGGGCGGGAGTCCTTGCCGTGGACGTGGTAGAGAGCGCCCTGCTCCCCCAGCACCCGGGCGGCCTCGATGGGGTCGCCGCCCATCCAGAACAGGTGGGAGGGGTCCAGATTCATGCCCACCAAAGGGCCCACGGCTTCCCGCAGGCGGAACAGGGTCTCCGGGTTGTACACCAGCTGCATCCCGTGGTTTTCCAGCGCGATCTGACGGATGCCGCAGTCCTCCGCCATACGGACCAGCTCCTTCCACTTGGGGATGGCCACCTCGTTCCACTGGTAGTCCAGAATGTCCTGGGTCTCCGGCGGCCAACTGGTGGTGATCCAGACGGGGGTCTTGTCGCCGGGACAGCCGGCGGGCAGGCCGCTCATCATCACGATCTTCTCCACGCCCAGCAGCTTCGCCAGACGGAAGGTTTTCTCCGTCACCTCCCAGTCCTTCTGGAAGGCGAGGGGATTGCCGGAGCAGTTCAGGGCGCACAGGGCGATATCCCGGCGGCGAAGCTGGTCCATCCAGCGCTGCCGGGCCGTTTCGGAGCCGAGCAGTTCGTCCAAGTCGATGTGGGGCGCGCCGGACCAGTTGCCGGTGCCGATCTCCACGGCCTGAACGCCCTGCGCCACGCAGAAATCCAGCATGGCCGCAAAGGGCATATCCAATGTGCAGGTTTTGATAGAAAGCCGCATAGGGGACCTCCTTGGTCATTGATCTTTTTGGGGGCCGCTGCGGGGCGGCGCATGAAAATCGTCTTTTTTCGCGGGGAGTTGAGGGGCGCTATTCCTTGGTGAACCACAGGTCCAGATCCACAGGACCCTCGATGCCGTCCACAACGCCGCTCTCGCTGTACTGCCAGAGGGTCACGCCCCGGTCCAGCGCCGGGACGGGGCCGTAGCTGGCCAGCCAGACCGGCAGGTGCGCCAGCTCCTCCATGCCGTACATACTTCCGGCCCAGTGGAGGTTCATGTAGACCACCGGCTCATAGCCCGCCTGACGGATCACGTCGCAGAAGGCGATGGCGTTCTGGGTGGCCTGTTCGCCGGTGAGATCGTCGGTCCGGGCCTCGTCCGCCGTGTAAAATTCCAGATCATAGGCGATGGGGCCGCTGACGTTCGTCCCCCGGAGCCGCTCCACCACGAATCGGGCTTCCTCGGCGGCTTCCTCCTCCGTGACGGCCTGAGAGTAGAAGTAAACGCCCACCGTCAGCCCCGCATTGGCGGCGTCGGCGGCGTTCTGGGCGAAGGCGTTGTCCTCCACCAAAGCCCCGGTGCCGTAGCCCCGGAAGCCAACCCGCAGCATGGCGAAGTCCGCCCCGGCGGCCTTCACGGCGGGCCAGTCCACGACACCTTGATAGCTGGAAACGTCCACTCCGGCCCGGGCGGTGACGCCGGGGGCGTCATATTGGTAAAACGGCTCCCTGCGGGTCAGGGCTTCCTCGTTGACGGAGATGCCCGGCCCCGGCGCGGTATGGGCCCGCCATTCCAGAATACCCCAGATCCCCAGGCCCGCCAATACCAGCACCGCCAGCAGCCAGCCACGGCGGTTGGGCGCGGCCCGCTTGCCGCCTTTCTTTTTTTCTTCCATATGTGTTCCCCCTCTTTTCTGCCCATAGACTACCACCGGCGGCGCTGCCTTTGGTGAACAAAGTCTGAATTTGCCGCAAAAAGGGGAGGGGACGGCTCAGGTTTCCTGCGCCAGCATCCGCAGGGCGAACAGGGTGTGGAGCGCTGCGCCGGTGGGGAGAACGTCCTCGTTGAACACCACCGCCTCGTTGTGCATGGGCTTGCCGTAGCGGGGATCCTCCTGCGGCGTTCCGGCCCCCAGCAGCAGATAGGCGCAGGGCAGCGCATAGGTGAAGGAGGCGAAGTCCTCGGAGCCCATGCCGCCCTGATCCAGACGGTACACCTTTTCCTTGCCTGCCAGCTCCTCCGCCCAGCCGGAGACCTGCTCCATCAGGGCGGGATCGTTCACCAGCGGCGGCGCGGAGGCGATCTCCTCCACCGTGGCGCTGCCACGGAAGGCCGCCGCTGTGTTTTCCGCGATGGCTTGGATGCGCTCCATGATCCGGGCGGTGAGTTCCCGGTCAAAGGTGCGGATGGTACCCTCCATCACCGCTTCCTCCGGGATGATATTGGGGGCCTGTCCCCCCTGAAAATGCCCGATGGTCACCACGGCAGGCTCCTTGGCGGAGATCTCCCGGGCAGTCAGCGCCTGCAAGGCAAGATAGATGTGGGCGGCGATGTTGATGGGATCCACGCCGGTCTCCGGCATGGCCCCGTGGCAGCCGGTGCCCCGGACGGAGACCCGGAACAGGGTGCAGCCCGCCATGAACGTCCCCCGGCCGCAGAGCACCATGCCGGAGGGAGTACCGGAGTTGACGTGGAGGGCCAACGCCGCTTGGGGCGTCGGCGCATCCTTCAGGACCCCGGCTTCCAGTATGGACTTGGCCCCGGTGAAGCCCTCCTCATCCGGCTGGAACACCAGCCGCACCGTACCCTTCAAGTCCGCCTGATGCCGCTTGAGTAAAGCGGCGGCGCCTAACAGCATGGCGGCGTGCATATCGTGGCCGCAGGCGTGCATGGCGCCGTTTTCCGACTGAAAATCCAGCCCCGTGGCCTCCCGGACCCGGAGAGCGTCCATATCCGCCCGGAGCAGCACGCACCGGCCGGTGTCCTCACCAGTGATGTCCGCCACCACGCCCCCGGCCAGCGGGCGGGGCGTATACCCCAGCGCCGTCAGCCGTTCCGTCACATAGGCGGCGGTGCGGGGCAGGGAGGGGCCCACCTCCGGGTCCCTGTGCAGGGTCCGGCGATCCGTCAGAAGCTGGGTCTTCAGGGCTTCCGCCTCCGCCAGCAGAGCTTTGGTATCCATGGTCATAGCACGTCATCCTTCCTTTGAACTGCGCCGTTTCCGGCAAGCTTACAATACGGTTATTATACCGCAGGGCGGTGCATTGTCAAACACCGCCGGAGAAAAAACGGAGCTGCGCCAAGCGTCTTTTTCATTTTTCTGATAGGACTTCGGCGAGAAAAGTGAGTGCGAACTGTCTTGACAGCTGCTGGCGGCGCTGGACTGAGCGGCAGAGACACTTGCCGCAAAGGGCAGAGCTTAGGCATGCAGATCAACCGGTTCTGGTGATACAGGTCGGCCAAGCTGTGGAGTAAGCGGGACAAAGTGTTTAAATTTTTGCCGGGCAGAAATTGAGATTTGGAAAAATTGATTAACAAAAGGCGCACACCTCTTCCAAAGCAGTTTGGGAGGGGTTAGCCT
>ERZ773243.1975-NODE-1975-length-19354-cov-4.401472_pt1 | contig 19354 bp, 29 predicted proteins | sample MGYA00580520_ERZ773243 | MGnify/ENA primary metagenome ERZ773243 (study PRJEB29015, sample SAMEA2737747) | human gut metagenome | biome: human gut; feature: human-associated habitat; material: faeces | place: China | collected 2012 ... | reverse complement strand
TATAATTTAAATACTTACCCTCAGAAAAGTAATGTTGACGGACATTGTAAATTGCATCGTTGGTAAGACTTTTTGCTGCGTGGCACAATTCCCGCAAGGACCTGTAATTCTGTTTGGACAAATGTTTCATCTGTTGTTTAACCGTTAAATACATACCATTAATCTTTTCATAATATTAGATGTTCATTAACATCCATTAATAATATGTATTTTAAAATTATGACTTTATTGGCATTTGAATTAGGATTATCGTCACACACGAATTAAAAAAAAGCCGTTCATCCACCAACCTAAAGGTAAGTGGTTTTCCGGCCTAAGATTATATAAATTGTATAATTATAATTCTTGATTATTATATGAACATTGGGTATATTAGTACACAGTTGTAGGAGGAGTTTAAAACTATGAGTACGAATGCTAATAAAAAAATTATTTCTGAATCTAGAGAACGAGCTAAAGATAAACTGTGCAAAAATTATAAAGCAGAAAAGAATTTAGAACTTTTTACATTAATTAGTGTTGTAGGTTACGCTTTTATATTTGGCATTATATCTATAATTACCGATTCTGCTTTTTTCTCTTTGATTTTATCATTCTTTTCTTTAGCAACTACATTTTCTTTTGAATTAATTGAATGGGCGGATTTTACTAATAGGCTTAAACTTTTGCAAAAATTTACTTTTAAAAACCAAATAAATACAATATTAATAGGAATATTTATATTCATATTAATCGTTATACCCCTTTGCTTTTATTCTAAATTTGATCATTTGAATTATATTAAGCTTACTAAAAAAATTGATGGTCGCATTCCCAATATTATTACTACAGTTACGTTTATGCTTTACTTTATTTCTTTTTATTTAAGAAATTATTTAAAAAAGAAACAAATGTTTATGAGAAAATTTACTAAATATTCTTAATGCTATTATAATTATAATAGATATTGGCATGAAAATAATAAAAAATAAAAATCCTAAAGAACAGATAATTTCGATAGCTAATGGTGAAATAATTATATCTCCCGTAAATACAGCTATCCACATAATTGCAGATATTACAATCATACTTATATAAAATATAATTATACTTACATATGTTATTACAAATGGAGCATTTACTGCTTTTTCATATATCGACATTTTTTCTTTTTCGTTGCTTTTTGTATTATTTTCCATATATACTTCCTGTTTTCTCTTTTATTAATAATATGTATAAAAAAATAAGCTCCATCTACTTTACGGAGCTTACTTTTTTTATAATTTGGAGGAATTAAACAAGATATATCGTCGTTCATATCTTACTTATGTGTTGTAACAAGGAAATACCCATACCTTGTGTGGGGGATTCCTTATTGCTTATTAATTATATCATATGAAGATGTAGAGGATTATTTGGGCGGAAACGTATGTTTATATTAGAATTAAATATAAGAAAAAGTAATCGTCCTGTATGCTAAATGACGACTACTTTTCTTAAATAACAAAATCTAATTTCAGTGTAACCGTTCTACTTTAACGGTAGCACTTTTTCATATATGCATTGTAGCACATATATTTTTATTAACAGGAGATATTCTTCTGCTATATTATTATTACATTTATAATATGCATAAAATCTCAATAATTACAAAGCATCATTAAATTTAATTTTAGTTTGTAAGTTTGTATCAGTTACTGATTGAGATGTATATTCTTTTATGATTCTTCGATTAGATAAATCATGTTCTTGTGTGTGCGAGATTATGGATGTTATGTATTCATCTTCCTTTGTGCTAAATAAGTATTTAGTTATCACCAAAGGTATTGAAATTATTGTTGTTGCAAAAGAAGCAAATGCAGTAATTAATACAGGAATGCAAGATACTAATTGTTTAGCATTGCATTTAATTAACATCACAGTTATGGTAATTACAATAATTGCGCATAAGGTAATCATCATGCCCATAAGAATTTTAAAATACTTCCACTTGTATTTTTCCTTTGAAAAATTTCTTTGCCGTGTAATGAATACAAAATGCTCTAATAATTCCGAATATTTTCTATCTCTTTTCAATAATTGAAGTTGATTTTCTTTATCAAAATCATTTTCGTTTCCAACCTCTTTTGCTGCTGATTTAAAAATTTCCTTTACTATTTCTTTATAATTATTTGACTTCATTTAGCTTACGATTGATGCTAATACACCAATATCTCCTAATCTCATTTTAGCCTTATTTAATGTCACATTGAATAATTCGCTTAAAATTTTTAGTTTCATTTCTGGTTTATATCCAGCTTCATCTTTAAGAGTTTCATCGATTATTTCATTTATTTTCAAAAATTCTCGTCTAGGCATTAGCAAACTTCTGGCAAAGTAATCGGCCTCTAATTCTTTAGGACTGGTTTGATGTTCTATATCTCTATGAGCATATAAACTTTCATTTGTTTTCTTGTGTAATATGTAATGTCCATATTCATGAGCCGTAACAAACCTACTTTTCTTTAAAATTATGTGTGATTCATTGTTGCGATTTGTAAACTCGCTATTTACAACTATCATCTTTTTATATTTTTTTTCTTTATCAATACAATTGTTCTCATTAACTACCAGGTATCCTGTTACTTCAATAGGTAAGTCAGCCTTCATTAATAAAAAGCCTTTAGATTTAACCAATTCCACAATATCAATTGTTGGCCCATTTTTAAAAGCTCCATTACATATTATTTTATCAACTTCTTTTTCTATTTCTTTTTTCTTTTCAGGATTAATGTCCTTGCTTTCTTTTTTATTAGTACTCATATAATTTTCCTTAGATTTTTTCCACTCGTTAAAGTTAATAATGTTATTATTTCTCATTTATATATACCCCAAATTGATTTTATCATAATATTATTTAAAATTAGATTTTGGTATATATTTTTTAAAAAAAAAATAAAATTAATTGCTAAAAATTGTAAATTTATGTTGCCATAAATTTTAATAAAACACAATGAATCTACCAAAATCCACTATATTAAATATGCAATAAAAAATTAGGATTCTATCTTTTTTATGAAAAATCAGCGTTTAATAAATCAGAACTCGGTTCCGTTTTTTATTTTCTATAATAAAAAAGAGCCAATCATTACAATTGACTCTTGATTTGTTATTTTTATAATTTAAATCATCGTAATTCATTTGCACTTCTTTTAAAGCTAAATACATTGCAGTGTAATCTGAATCAACACAATGTAATGGTTGCATATTTATTTCCATAGGATTAAATCCATTAATTTTATAGAATTTTTCAGCTTCTGGAACAGAGTGTAAAAATAGGGCTTTAAATCCTACTACTTCGTCCATTAAAGTCTGTGCATAATCGATTATACTTTGCATTACCCAGGCAGATACTGGAAGACTTTCTCCATCATATTCAAAAAATAAATCTTGATATTTTTCATTAACAGCAAACATTTTTATTTCAATTGCTGAAATTCCACATATTTCAATGTCAAATTGCATAGACCAATAGATTTAGGAGAAAATCTAAGTTGTACAATTATTAGATAGCATCGTAGAGATACGGTGTTATTTTTTTTGCTACACATATAAATAATTACATTATTAATATGTATGATTTTTTTTAAATATTTTATGCTACTTTATAAGTAGACACGTTATTATAAAAAAATCGGAACTAAGTTCCGATTTTTTGCTTATTATACTTTGTTTATTATTATATTCTTTAATTTTATATTCTGTTTTATTATCATTATCTAAGTTGTCATAAACAACCATTCTGTTTAATACAGATGGCTTTTCATATTCAACAGCATTATCCCAATAAAATTTAACTGAGTTATTTCTTTCTTCTTGTTTTAAGTCTTTAATGAGACCAAACCATTTATTAAAGACATGTTCTTCAATATCGTCACTTTTGCCATCATATTCTACGATTGCAGCTAAAATGCTATAATTATTAGTATTATTTTCAAACAGTTCTTTTATTACAGTATTATCTGATAAATCTTGATTAAATTTATTAGTTAAAAATATAACAATAATATCATCACGATATGAATCAGGACCGCGTTTAAGATTATCAACTTGTGCTAATTTTTCAAATTCAATATTATCACCATTTTGAAAATAACAATCTCCATTCACATCTAAAATAGTATTATAAATTGACTTAACTCCTGAAAGTTCCATTTTTTCGGTAGCATCTTTTGTTAAACGTTCTTTTTCATCGCTGTATAAAATATCCGTTTGAGTATTATATTTTACTTTCTTTACATCGCCATTTGAATCTTTTATTATTCCAAAAAGAAATTTACCTACTTTTCTGTTCATTCCAATAGTGTCACCATTTCCAGTCATGAAGGCTTTTACATTATATAATACAGCATCATCTCCATATTGAGATTTACATTTTCGTTCAAATTTATTAATATTCTTCTTAATAAATTTTTGTTGTTCTAGATAATCACATCCAACCAAAAGAAAACAAAATAATAACAAGAATAATCCTAATAATATTTTTTTATTTTTCATTTTTATTTTATTCTAACCTCCTTCATTTTTGACCAAGATGAATAATATTTCTTTCCTTTGACTTTTTTGTATGTGGAGATTTTAACATAGTATTTTTTCTTCGAAACTAATTTATTAATACTAATTGAAGTCTTTTTATACTTTTTAATTATTTTAGTTTTTACATTTTTCCTCATTTTTGAATCAGACATAAAATAATCATCTCTATAATAATATGTTGATTTAATGTCCTTTTCTTGTTCAATATATGAAGGAAACGTAACATTACATGTTATGTAACTACTGCTTGCGTTATAATCATCATATTCACATATAAAGCCATATTCATCCGCATTAAAGAAAGAATTAGCATAACCCGCACCACTATCAGAAGCATCGTTCCATTTTCCTACTGTTTTACTTGAAGTATAATATTTTCCAACGAAATGAGCATAACTTTCTATATAACCTCCATAGTTGTTTGGTTCATTAGATGCCCAATTAGTATAATCCCATTTTTCTCCTGTTACCCATTTCCATTCATTTAAATCTGTATCTCTATAGCCCCCAATCCAATAATTATTCATTGCATTTTCGCCATAATTTTTATCTATATAATTTTGCAAAAATGTTTGTTCATCACTTGATGTTACTGTTACCAAATGGCCATTCCAGCCTTCACATATTTTTTCAGCCTCATACCAACTGATTTTTGTTTTGGTAATTGGTTTTACAATTTCATATTTATGACCATTGTATTCTAATGAATCAATGTAATATTCACCTCGTTCTACTACTTCATTTGCATAAGTATGTTCTAAGCTTGGATTGTAAACTATGGTCCCTCCAATAGCCAAAATTGAAATAAATGCAATTAACCTTTTTTAATATTTTTCATAACATTTTCCTTACATTTTATTAGAATAATTTAATTATAATTGAAAGGTTAGTGTTATGTAAAGAAAAATAAGCCCTGTTTACTTCACAAAATTTTTAGAGCGGAAGCTGCCGCGTTTACGCGTGCAGAGGAAGCTCTTTTTTTTGTTACATGTAAGCCAGCCTACGTTTTTTTATGATTCCATTAACAATAAAAATACATATTAATATAGTAGGACATGTAGTGCATAGATTATAATAGCGGATCAAACCGAGTCCGCCAGATTGTCAAAAACGGAACTGAGTTCCGATTTTGATGAAACCTACATTGTAGGGATATCTGAAATGTTTTTGCAACGTTTACGACAGGGGATATAGGGCCTTGGCTTTAGAATTCCTTATCGTCTGTATTAAGGCTTATACTTAAAACATTTCTTAATATAAGGACTATAACAGAAAGCTCCTTAACACAATATGGAATATTAATGATTTCATAGAAGTTGTTAATATTTCGTGCTAAGAACCTCAAGTGATGTCACTCTGTACTAAAACCTGCCACGTTTACGTGTGCAGATCGGTTAGGTAGTTTATTTTTTAATTTAAGAAAAAAGTTTGAAAAAAAATATTAAAATATTGAATATGTAAAATCGGAACTCAGTTCCGATTTTATTTATCCCCATTTTCCATAATAAAAAGAGCCAATCATTACAATTGACTCTTAATTTACAAATGAATTTTTTACTATTTTTACTATGAATTTATGATACGTTTGAATTTTCGTATTGTATCTTTACTACAAGATTGCATTACTGTATTTAGCCATTCATCGCCACGCAAGTTATTAATATCGTGTAGCAACATATCTGATTCATAATAATTTAGATTAGCTTCTTTTGAAATTATATTTACTAATTCTTCTACTTCCATTTAAAATTATCTCCTATCTAGTTTCATCTCAACTCGCCATCTTCAAGTTTTTCAACATATCCATATACTAAATGATTTAATTCGTCATTCAATGTGTATTCACACTGATCTGACTCCCAATCAAAAGCTTGTTGTTCTTGTGTACTTTCATATTCATTATGTAATCTTGTATAACACATATTTCCCTGCAAGATTTCATTTTTAATTACATTCAATAACTTTAATTTATCGTTTGTTACCATTAAAAGATTCATAGAATTTGATGATTTCCATTCATCACAGTTGAATAAGCAATAATACATAACACACCATCCTTTCCCTAGTAAATGCGAATTTTTTACCAATTCATCACAGCACAACATTCTTCTGTTTTTAACCCGTTCTCTTTACAAAATTCCTCTGCTTCTTCCCACGTAGTAAAAGATATAATGTTTGGTTCTTCATCTTCTGTATCATTCCATGTTACATATACCATTTTTATACCCTACCTTTCCATTTATAAAGACTCAAATTCACCACAGGAATCTAAACCCGTAATAGTATTCTGATATTTTGGACTATCTCCAAAATTACAGAAAAAGCGTCCGTTTTCTTTGCCGGCATGGCAACAATTACAACAAACTTTATTGTATTCTAATTCAGGCATTTCATAATTTTTTAAAAAACGTTTTATATACTTTTTAGGCAATCTTATGAAATAATCTTCATATACGGTATAATCATCTTCTGAATTAACTCTTACAATTACTACACATGCATCATCTGGAATATTGTTAACATCAGTTAATCTCCAATATTTACTTAATGGCTGTCCCGTTATGTTAAGATATGCTTGTTTTAACTCTGCTAAAGTATCGCAATCCACAACTGGGCTTCCAGAAACGTTTTGTATAAATTCATAAGCATATAGTACTTTGTCTGTTAATATTTTCATTTTTAGTTCCTCCTTATATTTTTTATTCAATACAAATATGTATGAAAATAATTAAAAAAAAGAAGGCTAAAAAAGCCCTCTTTCTTTTAAAATTAAACTAAAAAATTATAATGAATGTCACTTCCATAATTAATGGAAAGCTGTGCTCCTTCGATATGAAGATTTTTATATTTTTCTTTTACATCAGAATAGCACTCATAACTTACAACTTTAAGTTTATTTCCAGGTATTATGAATACGTTTCTTGCTTCATCTAATATAATATCATTAGCTGTGAATGAAAACTTTAAAGCATTTGAATTGTCATCATCAGCCCAAAATTCATTTGTTTCATTACCAAATAAAGATAAGATTTCATTATTTGTAGAAAAAGTAATGCCCTCTTTTGTAAATACTTTTATATTATATCTTGTAGAATCATTATCATCAATAATATTTAAATCACGGATTGCGTCTTCAAATAGTTCACCTTCATTTAATTCTAAAACAATAGCTGATAAACAATCGTAATTTAACTTTCTTTTTCTTGAGAATGATACAACTTTATGTATTTCGCCATAATATTCTTTTTCTAATTTATCTTTTAAATACATCTCAACTTCTTCTGCCGTTGGGTATTCGAATCTAAAATGAAAATGAAAACGTCCCGGACGATTGATTAAATATTCGTTTAATGAACCATATCTATTACAAGTTATTACAAATAATTTCTTTCCTGAACTTGTACCATCGAATAATGAAAGCATAGATTCTTGTGGATCAACACCATCTTTGCTTGTAAATGTTTTATCAAATTCATCGAATAAAACAAGTACTTCACTTTCTATGCTATTTAAAAAGTCCTCAAGTCCTGAAATATAACTATCAACTAATATTACCGGAATATTATTGGCAATAGCTTTGTTTGATAAGACTCTTGCAAATAATGATTTACCAATACCTTTATCGCCGGAAAGGATTACTCCAAGATTTTTTCTTGATTTTTCAAATCTGTTTAACACCTTATTTGCTTTTCCTTCATGCACACCATATATCTTATCTTCTTTTATTTCCAAGTTGTTTTGTTTTTCTAAGAAGAAACCAGTAAATTGACCAAAGCCAACCTTATATGTTTGTGCAGGTAGATTGTTTAAAACAACTAAATCCTCACCATAAACCTTATATGTAGTTCCTGTCTGAATAATCTTCATAAATAAATCCTCCTGTGTTATATATTTTTTTTCATTAGTAATATGTCTTATTTTAAGAATTTATAATTTTAAAAATGCTGTTTTGCTAAAAGCGAGAATATTTATTAAAAAAATAAAAACAGAGTCATTGACTCTGTTTTTTTTATTATTCATTTATTTTCCTTTTCATTAATAAATACAATCATTTACTTTTTTATAATTTGGATGATGTTCCAAATCATACTTTTCACCTTTAATTGGCTTTTGGTCTGGCATAAATACAATACATTCATCTGAAGGTAAATATCTTAATTCATTTAATACTTTATTACGTTTAAATTTGGTTTTAAAAATAAAACTTGATTTAGTATTTGTTTGAGATTGTTTTACTTTATCTGTAAAGTATTCTAATGTTTTTGATTCATTAGATCCTAAGAATATATGAGTTTTACAACAATCTGCTATTTCTTGCCAATTATCATATACAGTCATGAGTTGTTCTAAGAACTGTACAACTATCATACAAGATATATTGTATTTTTTCATAATCATTAATTTCACAGCCAAGTCTGGTATGAAGCAAACATTAGCAAATTCATCCATTAGGAACATTACAGGAATAGTTAGTTGGTAGTTTCCAGTTAAGTTACCATTTTGTTCATTAACAAAACATAATGTGTTGAATAATTGCGAATATAATATAGCAGCCAAGAAAGAATATGTATTACTTGATGGTGTTGTAATAATGAATAACGCAGTCTTTTCATCTCCAAGTTTATCTAACTCAACACTATCTGTGTTTGTTAGATTTGCTACTTTAGGGATTGTAAATACATTGAGCCTTATTATAGCAGATATTATGCGTCCTTTAAAGCACTTTCCAACGGATTTTCTGAACTTTTCATATAGAATATAAGTTGTGGAATCCGTAGGTAAAGTCTCAAATAATTTTTCTCCAATGGATTTTTCATCTGTATCATTTTCATATTCTGCAAGCGAACTAATTAAATCTCTAAGTCCGGCAAAATTTATCTTATTTTCTTCTGTACAAAATTCTATTAAATAATGAATACATGCTGAAAATAAAAGCTGTTCACAAATCTCTAAGAATGTATCTTCGTGTTTCTTTTGTCCAGCGTTTTGCCAAGCAAACAAACAATCGACTAATGATTCTATACTATCATCATCAGTTAAATATTTAAACGGATTATAAAGATTTGAAATTGTATCATTGAAATTGCAAAAATCTAAAACTTTTATTTTATATCCATTTTCTTTTAATAAATTACCGTATTTTTCATAATAAAATCCATTAACATCATTGATAACATAACTTGAGCTCATCTGAAGAATATTAGGCTCTATTACATTTCTGGATTTTCCACGTCCTACAGAACCAACAACTAAAACATTAGAATCAATAGGACTTATACAATTTTTAGATAATATTACTCCATCATTCTTACTTATATTTACCATTCTAATTCCTTTCATTATTTTTTTATTTCATTTATAATATGTGTAAAAAAAAGAGCCGTAATTACGGCTCTTTTTTGGCTTATAACGACTCAAGGATTTTTAATATTTCTTTCTGTAACTGCATATTTTTTTCCTTTAATCTTTTAAGTTCATTTGTTAATTCTGTATTTTTCTTTTGCAAATTTGAAACATAATCCTTTAATGAATCAATTTGTTCATTAAAAGTAGAATTATCAAATAACTCATCAAAAAAATCAGGTCTTTTGCCCTGAGAGCTTAGTTTACTACTATTATTACACTCCTGTTCAGGATAAACCTTGTATGGTTCTTTACATCCAATACAAAAATAAGTATTGGGTTTTGAACGAACAAATCCTTTTACACAACATTTACAATTTTTACATTTCATTTTTTATCCTCCTATATATATAAAATTAATTCATTGTTAATATGGAGAAATAAGAAGAAATAAAAATTGAGTTTATAAAATTGTTGATTTTTAAACGGGCGTAAAATGGTGTCCTATAAATTGGTGTCCTATGGCTATTAGTCATGTATTATTAATAGACATTTACTTTCTATTGATAATAATTTCGCTAGTGGGGACAAATAATATTTCAGCAATGTTAACTAGCCAAAATTGGCGTGTTATAGCCCAAAATAATGATAACTAGACAAATTCGTTTGGTTATGTATTGCATAATTAAATTATTATACAGACTTAATGATAATCTGGTTATCATAACTATCTTTTTCCATAAAAATAAGCCAGCATATGCTGACTTATCTTTTTATTATTTAAATTTCGCAATTACAGTATCAGCTGGTTCTAACATAGCCTCAATTTCTTTGCTTTTTTCTTTTACCCAATTTTTATGTTGTTCAGATTCTATATAATCCAGATACTGACTTACACTTACGTCCTTTGGAAAATCCGGTTCATCAAATGTTTCAATTATTCTTTTTATCCTTTGTTCCATTGTTGGATAGAATTCTTTTTTTATCTTTTTAAAATTTGTAATTCCAAAATCCCATTCTTTATTAAATAATTCTACTGCAAAACCATGTTTGGCTGGAATGTAGTCAGGTCCAATAGCTTTGTCCCAATCATTTTTTCTTTTGTCCCACTCTTCATCTGAAATATCTTCCGGTTTGTCACACTGATTCTGATAATGATAATCGCTTAAAAATGAAAAGTTACATTCTTGAAAGAAATCAGGATTTCCAAAATACATTGCTAAAGTTTTATTTGCTAAGGGAATGACCTGCACTAAAGCCTTGTAGTTATTACACAATGAATGTCTTTCAAAAAATTGCAATCTTTCAGAAAAATACCAATCGATATGTAAATCTAAATATTGTAAGCTTTCATTTGCCAAATCTTCCCAAATTTGTTTTTGGCATTCTGAAAGTTTATCTTCAACCTTTATTCTATCAGCCTTTTCTTTACATTTTTCTTTTCCATGAACTTTTAGATAATCGCAATAGTAAAAATATTCAGATATGAGCCATCTCTTTTTCATATCTATTGCCATTTTTTTGATATTTTCCTTTACCGGCTTTAGCAATTGTTCCAATTCATACATACTATAATTCTTATCTAATACGTATGCGTTATAAATTTTAGTACTCACTTTTGTTTTCTCCTTTATATACTAAGTTCATTGATAATATGATTATTTAATAAAAAAAAGAGCTCCAAAAGGAACTCTTTAAAAATTTAACTATTTTTAATTATTCTTTCATTAACAGACATTACAAATTCATCTATTTTTTCTTTATTACATTTATCAGGAAGAGATGTATTTAATTTTGCATACTCAAATCGCTTTTCTAATTCATTTAATAAATCGTAAAAAGCTGAATTAGGTTGATTATTATCTAAAAATTTACCATTTCTAATATCCATAAGCAAATCGTGTTCATTCTCTCTATATGTTATAATCTGTTCCTTTTCAAGAATATCGAAACACATATGATATAGTCTAACCAAATGCATCATATGTTTAGCAAGTTTGCCTGCAGCTATTGCTTTTTCATTTCTCTTTCCAACTTTTGCATAATCTTTAACAATATTATTCATTTCAGACCACATACATTTATAATCTCTTAATGGATAATGTGTTAAGTTTATATCCATATATATTTCTTTTTCTAGATTATCTCCAAATGCATTGTCTATATACAAATTAATATTGTCTTTGTCATATGAAAAGTATTTTTTAGGAAATGTATATCTTGCATTATTAATACTATTTAAGATATGTTTTTCCTTTTCTTCCTGTTCCAATGTTCTTGCCGCTTTATTATCTAATCGTCTTAACTGACTATTAGCATATCCACCGAAAGAGTTAATACAGGTTTTGGATAAAAATAAATGACTATTTTTAATCAGTTCTTCTCCAATATCTGTTTTTATGAAATAATGTTCCGGCTTAAGACCTAATAATTCAATTACATTTGGATTACAATTGGATAATAATTTAACAAGTTTATTAAACGAATATATTGTTGTATCAGTATTTTTATCTACCACCTGCTCGAATCCATTTCCAAGAAGGATTTCTTTTTTTGAATTTAATGCACATCCTCTTACATCCAAATCAGAATCTTCAGTATTAGTTCCATATGCATAAGAGCCACCTAATCCTAATAATATAATATTGTTAGCTAAATGCTCATTATTGAAAAAATTAATATAATTATCTGTTTTTAACACCTCTTTAATCTGTTCTAAATTCATATGATACCTCCATATTTATAATTTTTATATTAAAAATATGTACAAAAAAGACACAAAAATAAGCCGGCATATAAACCGACTTATTTTTAATTATATTTCATTATTTAGTATTTCTTTCATAATATTTTAAAATAAAATCAACAGTTGTATCCTGATCTGATAAGTTAATGCCATCGATGTTTGTTAACCATTCTTCATATGCATTATCTTTATGAAATTTAAGATAAAATCCGACAACTTCTTCAGCTGATGCAGTTTCATCAAACAAATTTGTAGCTTGTTCATTATCATCAGAATTTACATTACCTGTCTTTATCAGGTACTCTTTCCATTTTTTATCGAATTTTGATATATAATAGTCTTTGTTTTTAAGTGGATTAACTAGGTTATTCCTTAACAAATAGCACAAATTTACATTATCTATTATACTTATGATATCATAGTATGTAGTCCAAAATGGGCTGTAAACTCCTCGCGCTATATCACTATACTTAACGCATAATGGTTGTCCACTTGTATCATCTTGATAAATCACTATGGCCAAATAAGGATGTCCCATTCTCTTAGTATAGTTCCAATTGCTTTCGTGTATTAATACAACATCTCCAGCGATTACATTATATTTAATATCATCATTAATATTATTATTAACAATCATTTTTATTTCCTCCTTGTAATGATTATTTATAAGTTTTAATTAAGTTTCCTAATTGGTCTAATAGTTTAAGTTTTGTAAAATACTTATCACAAATACTTCTACATTCATCACTAAGTCCTGTACAGGCAATCTGCTTTTTTAATAATTCACTATTTGAATATTCCATTTCAAAAATCTTTGATATATTGTGACCACATTCTTTAATTTCTTCATCAGTATAATAATGAATATCTTCTAATAATTTTCGCTTTTTTTCATAATCCGCATTTAATTCCTGATACATTCGGTCATAAAATCGCATTTCATTTAATGTCCATTCGTATAAATGAATAGCTTCGTCTTTACTTAACGTAACTATTGCGCTGGTTTCATCTTCCGGAAATCTTAAAAAAGCATATTCTCTATGAACAGATACAACATAATTTTCTATCCCATAAATATTATCGATATTGTGTTCCATTTTTTATTTCCTCCTTTATATATTAATTTCATTATTAATATGCTTATTTTTACAAAAAAAGAGTCACAATATTGCAACTCTTTTATTTTTAATATTACTCATCATCTTCATCTGGATCTTCGTATAATAATTCTTCTTCATCATCGAGATATGCCTGAATAAGAAGTTTAGATTTTAATAATTTTTTCATAAATTCTCTATCCTGATATTCTTCATCGATAAATTCATCATAGCAGGCATATAATATACCACCTGGATATGCATATTGTTCTTGCCATTCTTTATAAGAATAAACTAAGTCTTCATCATCATTTTTGATTTCAGATTCTCCCCAGATGCGAATAGATTTAAGACGCTCTCCTTTTGTAGTATGTTCATCTATCCAGTTCTGTTTGTATAATTCGTATGCTACATAACTGATATTATTCATATGTTTTATTCCTCCTTTAAATTAAATAATTTATAAATAATATGAATAAAAATATGAAAATAAAAAAAGACATCTAAAATCGGAACTAAGTTCCGATTTTATAGACGCCTATTTTTAATTAGAAGTTATATTTATTCATTTTCATTAATCTTATACCATTCTATATGAGAATTTTCGATGCTATATCCTTCGCCTAATCCTTTTAGCCAAAAGGAAGACCGTTCTCCATTCCATTCTACAGTACTTACGAGTCCGTTACATCCTTCTTTTATGGTATCTCCGACAAATATAGGTTTATTGTTGTGGTCATAATATCCCGTAAAGATTTTTCCATCCATTCCAATAATACCTTTAATGTTTTTCATATCCTCTAAGACCATTTTCGGTGTTTCTTCTGTCGGTTCATTATGATTTTTCAGTAGACTTTGGATTTGAATCACTTTTTCTATTGCATCCATGGCAAAAATAAGTGCCGCATCCAAATCGATACGCATTGTATCACTGTATCTGTTATCTTCGTATAAATGCTTTAACTTTCTTTTTGCAAATTCATATTCCTCATTTGAAATTATATATTCCTCATTTGAAATCATAATATTTGTTTCCTCCTTTTATTTATTTATATTTTCAATATGACATTACTTACAATAAAAAAAAGAGCCACATAATTGCAGCTCCTTTTTAATTATTAATTAAAATTAATTTCGCTTAATATTTTTTTAATATTAACAGCTTGATCCAAATCTAATTCCCCTGAAATATACCATTTTTTACAAGGTTTGTCATAAATAATGCAAAATTCAAGATCTTCCGAGCAATATACATCGATTGAATCACCGTAGATTATGCAATGCATATTTTCATAGTCTTCTAACAAGTATTCTTCGATTTTTCGTCTAGCCTTTTCCAATTTGTCTATTCTGATTTCGAAATTTCCATAATTGTAAATACGCCATAGTTCGCTAACTAATGATTTATCTTTTACATTAACATTATGGACCTCATCGACTAATTTTGAATCTTTTGTTGTTTTTATAAAAGCCTCATCAAAATTATCTTTACCTATGGATATGATTAAATCTTTATTTTTCCCATAATTATCAATCGACTGAGAATAACAATCACCATCATTACAACATTTGACTATATTTGTTAATAAAAATAAAAAGTCTGTAAAATCACAATCCGTATTATTTTTACAATTATCATTACATTCTGTGTCAGAACCTCCTTCATTTTTACACAATTTATGGCAGTCCCTTTTTAAACATTCTAATCTTTCTTCTCGCCAATTATCTGAAAAATATGGACAGACACAACAATTTTCATAATCGATAATATCATAATATTTGTATGTACTATAATGATTGTTTCCTATATGTTCTGCTCTATCTAACATAAACGTATTCCTCATATTTTTTAATCTAATATTTTTTAATCATCTAATGGAATAGTTATATCTATATATTTTTCTCACTAGAAAGATTAATAGACTTTTCATAAAAGAATTTTATTAATGAATCAATAGAGTATATTTCCATATCAAATAATTCATTATATATTCCATCAAACGGAAGGCATTCATTAGCACCATAATTCTCTTTATTAAAATAAAATTTAAATGCCATTTCTCTTACAGTGCGAGAATTTGACATCCCTTTGAACCATTCCTGCCTTACAACATACCATTTGTGCTCATCATCCAGATATCTAACCTCTGATACTCTTGCATATTCATCAGAAACCAATCCATATCTTTTTCTATCTGAATTGATTGTTTCTTCAACTATTTTCTCTTCTTCTTTGGTCGGTTTTCTTTTGTAATATGGAATTTTACACATTTCTCCACAAACCCCGTGAAAATATCGCATATGTAAGATTAGGTCAATAAAGTTTTTACTTATAAAGAATTCATCATCTTTAGACATAGCCGACAGTTTTTCCATATTCTCTTCTGTTAAATATTTTGACAATAATTCTTTTTGCTTTTCAGTCATAAATAAATCCTCCTTAATTAATTTTATTTTCATAATAAATATGGTTATTTACTATGAAATTCTTTTAGAAATATTGCTTTTTCCAAAAGTGGTTTACCAGAACCTTTTTCTCCAATGAAAAATCCGTTTGGAGGAATTGCTTTTTCTAATAGTGAATGAGGCTTAATATTTTTTTCTCTATTTTTATTTTTATCTGGCATTATACTATTCCTTTCATTTTTTTATTTATTAATAATATGATTTTATTTTATTCCATAAAAAAGAGCCACAATGTGACTCTTTTTAAATTACAGGATGTATAATTAGTTGATATTAATTATAATTAATCCGGCTCTTTTAGCCTTGTATAATCAGATTATTCGTATTCATAATAAGCACACTCAATGCACTCATATTCAGTTTTGCCATCACCCTTGCAATAAATATTATATGCATTATCTGCAATGATTCTTGCTGTTTTTTCATCAGAGATATGAAAATTATTCATAAGTTCATTCATCATGAAATTTATTACAAATTCATCATGCGCCTGTGATAATTCCTCATTAGTTAATGTTATTTTTACACCATTTCTTGTAATTGTCATAATTATATTTCCTCCTTAATTATTTATTTATATTTTTAATATGATTAATATTGAAAAAAAGAGCCACCCAAATAGCAACTCTTTTATAATATTTAGTTAATTTTACAAGCATCCACCACAACATCCACGTTCGACATTACCATTGAAAACCTCATCTATTTCTCTAGCATATTGCTGATACTGTTCAGGTAATAAGCTGGCATCTATAATCCATTCTCCAGTACAAATATCACTACCACCAGTATAAATATTAAAATGAGCACTTCCACTACTTTCCCAGAATCTTGGGAAATCAACATATTTATGTGTGTACTTATTTCCAAACACCACATCTTTGCCATCTATGTTTAGAATTAGTTTTCCATTACATAAATTAGGCCAACGTCCGGTATACAAAACAAATTTTACATGTTTTTGTTCAGGTTTTTGATTAATTAACATTTATTTTCCTCCTTTAATTTACAATACGGCATTCCAAATATCTATTCCTCCTTATGTTTGACAAATTCTTTTGCATAATTAAGCGCTTCCTCATATGAATTAAACTTAACATTTTCTTTTTGTCTTAGTTGTACACCATCTACAAAAACATAAAAGTGTTTGCCCATTGGAAATTGCTTTACTTGGATTTTATCAGGATCCATTATTGGAAATTTCATTTCTGTTTTATGTACAAATTGTTCTACTTCTTTCGATTCTGTACTCCATCCAAGTTTGTCATTGATAAAGATTGTGTGACCGTCACATATAGCTTGATATTGATTAATTCTGTTATCATACATAATTTTTTCATATGCAGCTTTTAATGAAATAACTTCTCCACGAGCTGTAAGACCTATTGCGGTCTGCAATGCAGTTGAATGATTCATTCCATGTCCAAATTCTTTTGTTTCAAATATTGTTTCATAAGCCTCTTTAATTTGAGGATTGAATATTACTTTCCAATATTTAATTAAATCTTCCAATGTTGATATTTTCAAATACCATTCCTTGTGTGGAGTACATATGAATGTATAGCTCATAATACGTCCTCCTCTATCTTACACATGATACTCGATTTTAACTAACCATTTAACTTTGGCTTTTTTCTTCTGTTTTTCCTGCAATTTTTTCATTTCTAATTCAACATCTTTTTCAGCTTTTTCATAATTATTTTTAGCTTTATTAATTAAATCTAATGTTGATGCCGGTCTTAAATCCTTAAAACAAACTGGACATTTGTTAGTTCTGATGTAAGAACTGGCTAATTTAGAACCACAGGTTCTACAACTAATAAATTGAGATTTTACATTGGCATAATGAATTTTGTTGTATGCTAAATCAACATATTTACTACATAGACGTTTGGCTCTTTCTTCTAGTGTTTCTAAAGTTTTTGATTTCTTTAGTTCAGGATAATCCAAAAACTTAACAGCTAGCTGGTCGTACCAACCATTGTCATTCTTTTCAAGATATTCTCTTGCTTCATCATAATCATTACAAGTATGATTAATCCAACGAATATCATTTGGTAGTCCGCTACAACCCTCCTGCCAATCTTCATGTATAGCAATTTCGTCCCATTCAGCCTGCACGGATTTTTTGTTAACATTTTCGTCATAAACACCATAATTTACTACGTGTCCCATTTTTAATTCCTCCTTTAATTAAATAATTCATAATTAATATGGAGGAAAATGGATTTTAAAAATTAAAAAAAATTTATTCATAGTAGATTAAAAAAGAGCCGTATTAATACGACTCTTTTTTGTTAATTAATCGATATATGCATCGCCGTTATCACTTTTTACTCCAAAGTAATTAAGAAGCTTCCATTTACCATTGAAATATTCCTCTGATTCTTCTGCTGTGGCTGGTTCATTTCCCCATCCTAAGTCAGTTTCCATATTTAATGTATGTACTCTATCGAGTAGTTCTAACATTTCAGGATTATGATTGTCCTGCAAAAACTTATACATATACTCAAAAGCTTCTATATCGTTTTCATTATCTCTGATTTTACGTATTTTATCAATGACAAAAATACACCCCCTAGAGCATCCAATAAAATCAGATACATAATTTGTAAGATCAAGTTCTCTGTACCTTTCAAAATAATGAACTAAAGTTTCAATTTCTGTTTTTGTTAATTTACACTGTTCATCATTGTCTGAATATAAGTCCTTAATTAACCTTTTTAAACAAAGAAAATCATCAAAAACACTCTCTAATGTTTCGCCATCCGTTTTATATCTGCCCAAGTTTTTTCTTAAATCTTCAAAAGCATTTAATGAACCCGCTTGTTTGATTGCTACAGAAAACTGAAAAGAGCTTTTTGTTTCACGTTTCATATACATTTCGAAAAACTGTACATCTGAGATGAGAGCATTTAATTCTTTATAATAGTTTTCTGCTCCACCACATTCATTAATTGCTATTTGCTTAGTATTTATTTCTGTCATATTTTTATTCCTCCTTAATTAATTATTTAATTCATAGTTAATATGAAAAAATAAACATAAAAAAAGAGCCGTATTAATACGACTCTTTTTTGTTAATTAATCGATTTTTGCATTGGTTACATCAGAATAAATACTTGTTCTTGTAGCACCGGTTCCTACA
>ERZ773243.1971-NODE-1971-length-19377-cov-23.081720_pt1 | contig 19377 bp, 20 predicted proteins | sample MGYA00580520_ERZ773243 | MGnify/ENA primary metagenome ERZ773243 (study PRJEB29015, sample SAMEA2737747) | human gut metagenome | biome: human gut; feature: human-associated habitat; material: faeces | place: China | collected 2012 ... | reverse complement strand
ACGCTCGACCCGCACATTCGCTTTTTTCTAGGTTATTGTTCAGTTTTCAAGGTTCATTGTTGTCACCGTATCGCAGCGACTAATATAGAATACCACACAGATGCATTGTTGTCAACACTTTTTCATAAAAAATTTTTAGACTTTTTTCCGATAACTTCATATGCTCGTAAACCCCCCTATTTCAAGCTCTTTTTCTCTATTTCAAGCAGCTTTTCTTTTATCCCAATCCCTCCAGCGTATCCTGTAAGACTGCCATTTTTACCAACTACCCTGTGACAAGGAATAATAACAGCAATAGGATTCTTATTGCAGGCATTTCCAATAGCACGAGCAGCCTTGGGTTTCCCTATTGCTTTAGCCAAATTACTATAGCTCATAACCCTACCGTAAGGAATCTCTAAAAGCTTCTGCCACACAGCATTCTGAAAATCTGTACCATTGAAGCTGATAGAAACATCAAAAGCTTTGCGTTGCCCTGTAAAATACTCCTGAAGTTCTGCCTTGCATTGCAAAATGATTTCATTTTCTTCCCAAATTACACCGTCTGGTTCTCTAAAACCTATGCTCAGTAAAGCCGTTTCATCAGCCACAAGAAATAGCGTTATATCCTTCCATTGAAGCTTACTACTATAAATCATGATAAATCCACCAATAAAAACAGCTGTAGTTTTCTTCATTGTATAGGTGATGAAAAACTTTAGCTGCCACATTCCTATTTAATTCAGTCCATTTTCAGCGAAATACTCTTGCAGTTTCTCTTCATCTTTGGTAACACCTAAGGCCAACATCAGTTTCAATCTAGCCTTCTGACCATTCAATTCTCCTGAATGAATGAGCTTCAATGGTTCCATATAGCCAGCACTGCCAAGATAGCTATAAACAGGTACTACTCTACCGCTAGCAACGCGGGTAGCTAGCACTACAGGGATTCCCTTACTGCGTACATATTCAATACCCTTCATTACTGCAGGAGGAACATTGCCGCAGCCAACTGCTTCTACAACAAGACCTTTAACAGGCTTATCTGCCAAGCATTTGAAAAGAAAATCATCCATACCTGCATAAACCTTCAGCAGTTCCACATCGTGCTCCAGCTTATCGGTAACTATTTTCTGCAGATTTTCACTGCTTCTGCGGAAAAATACGCCATCAAAATAGATATGACCAACAGGTCCCCATCCAGGAGAAGTAAAGGTACTACAGGAAACAGTATGTCCTTTAGTCACCTCAGCAGCACTGTGAATCTCATCATTCATAACCAAAAGAGCTCCTCTTCCAGCAGCTTTATCACATGCTGCGACCTTAACAGCAGCCAAAATATTTGCAGGTCCATCATAGCCCATATCAGATGCACCTCTCATTGCACCTGTAATAACTACTGGTTTATTGGTTTTGCAAGCTAAATTCAAAACAAAAGCAGTTTCTTCCATAGTATCGGTGCCATGAGTAACAACAATACCATCAGCACCGGATTCAGCATATTGATCAGCCATTTTGGCTAAGGCGAGCATCATCTCCGGTGTAACATGTCCGCTAGGAACATTAGAAAATTCTACAACATCAATATCAGCAACATTCTTTAAATCAGGCACTGCCTCTATTAAGTCCGCTCCGCTAACAGCTGGAATCAATCCCCCTGTTTTAGGATCATTCTTCATAGCTATGGTACCGCCAGTAGTAATTATTATAACCTTTTTCACTCTACGATCCTCCTGATGAAATGTCTTATCAAATATTTATATTAATATACTTATGTTCTTCTAAGAACTAATATAAAAATATTCTACTCCACACTATTACATACCGCAACCAATAAAAATACGGTCCCTTAGCCAAAGCCATCCAGGGACCGTATTAATAATATAAAATTTTGGAGGATGATTTGAAAATCAAATAAATGCGTCAAACATTAGCACTTTCAAGCTCTGTTGCTGCAACCATCTCTTCCTGAATCTTCTTTTGTTTAGACAAGGATAACGTTACTACTCCAATCATGATAAGTACACAAGCCATAATTTTTACGAATGTAACAGATTCACCTAAAAGCAATACACCACACACAATGCTAGTAATCGGCTCAAATGTAGTAAGTATTGCTGCAGTTGACGCGCCAACATGTTTAATGCCTATCTGCAGCAGGCTTAGAGCGACTACAGTACAAAGCAAGGAGAAAGCCAGGGAAATCCACCATGATTTAGCGGTTAGAGAAGTCAACGCAAGATCGCCGGTAACATTTCCATAAATACCCATTGCAATAGAACTCATCAAGGCTACATAAAATGTAATTTTAAATACGGGCTGATTCTTCAGACCGCTCTTATCCATATAAATGATGTAAAATGCATAAGTCATGCCGGAGGCCACTGCTAAAACCAGTCCCAGGAATACGCCTCCTGATAAACCTGATTTCATATCCATTCCAAAGAAAAAGCAAGCAATACCGCTAGTAGCAATCATTAAAGCAATGATTTTTTGCAGACCCAGTTTTTCCTTGTAAAACAGTACGCAGCCCAATGTAACAAATACAGGATAGATAAAATGAATTGTCGTCGCAATTCCTAAATCAATCAAAGAGAAGGAAATAAATAGCATAAGCTTAGTAACAGCATTGCCTATACCCCCAGAATAGCCAAACTAATCATTTCCTTTTTACTTACCTTTAACGAAATTCCTTTAAAAAGAAGGATGAACACTAATATAGGCAAGCTTAAAAAATTACGTAAAAATGTTAAAGTAGTTGGGTTACTGCCACCTTCACCATAGGTCATTGGCCCCAAGGTAAAAGCAAAACCGAAGGTAACAGCAGAAAGCATAGTTAATAAGATGCCTTTCATAATTAAATATCCTTTCTAATTTGTACAGATCTCATATAATGTGGACAGGAAACTCCCGGCCGCTATTTTTCAACAATGTCTACTTTAGCAAATTAGATTATTTATTAAACTCTTTTTTGCAAATTTTAACCAGTTCATCCAAAACGCTATCAATAATCAGCTGACCACGAGCTGCAGTGAAGGATCTAGCCGGAGCAAGAACGCCAGTTTTCGGAACAGCACCATCAGGAACAGGATAGATATGATACGGACAAGGAGTTGCACCTTGAGTATCAACCATACGGTCCTCATGTACCAGTTCATGAGCAAAAGCCATCATCAAGGAAGTTTCAGTAACGGCAGCATGCTCAAAAGCCCAGCCAGGGAAAGGAACCTCATCGAAGACTTTATCAATAATATCTTCCGGCATCGGATTCCACCAGTTGGCAATCAAAATCTTAACCTTATCACCATATTTCTGTGTAACGAGATTCACTGCTTCACAGACGAAAGCTTCATTTTCGAAGTGACAGCTCAGTACCATAATGTTTTTAACGCCATCTTTAATCAACTCTTCCAAAATATCATATGTAAGATGAATTAATGTTTCACCAGATAAGTCAACAGTACCAGGGAATAAAGGACCACCATCGGATAATGGCTTGTTACGGTAATCATAAGCAATTGCAGGTGCAACCATACCATTAACACGTTCTGCCAAGCGCTCTGCAAAACCATTAGCCAAAACAATATCAACACTCAACGGCAGATGGGGACCATGCTGCTCAACAGGCACCGATCGGCAGGATAATAATATCCTCATTGGCAATTTGGGAGTTGAACTCCATTCAAGTCATCTCGGTCATCTTAATTTTGTTAGTGGTAGTTTTAAACATACTAAACTTCTCCTTTACTTTGATTTTTTTATTATCAAGAATGTTTTTGTTGTCCACTCTCGACTGCGATTACATTGTAGCTCAACTCTCTCCAGTATACAACGTACATATTGTCCAAAATAATTTCTATTTTTTGTGCAAATTTTATACAAACGAAAGGCGCTTTTTTTGGATACAAAATGCACAAAAACATCCTCTGATTTTATGCATTTTATACAATGTATTTTTTATATGGCATTGCTATAATGTGGCTAACTAAATCCGTAGCAATATTACAAACGGATTTACTAAAATTCTATAAGCAAAGTAGATTAAGACATGAAAAAACTCTTTTTACCAATGCGAAACTGAAAGGCATTGAACAGCTGTAAGATCTCTACATTGTAGATGGTAAAATTCAGGAAATCAGCCCTGACCTGGCGGATAAAGTCCAAGCCAATGAAACTATCGACTTAGAGGGAAAACTAGTTGTTCCTCCCTACTGCGATCCTCATATCCATTTAGACTATGTGTTTCAGCATTAAATCCCGCTGCAGCAAATAAAACCGGTTCTCTCTTTGAAGGTATCCAACGCTGGAGCGAAACAAAAGCCCACCTTACCAAGGAAGAAATCAAAGACCGTGCTAAACAAGCAATGAAACAGGAAATCCTTACAGGCGTACAGCACATCCGTACCCACGTTGACGTAACAGATCCTAAATTGACAGCACTGCAGGCTATGCTGAAACTCCGCGAGGAAGTAAAAGACACTTGCGATCTGCAAATCATCGCTTTTCCGTAAGAAGGCATGTATGCCTACAAAGGAGGAGACGAACTTGTAGAAGAAGCCCTTAAAATGGGTGCAGACCTGTTAGGTGCTATTCCGCACTTCGAATTCACCCGCGAGGATAGCGTTGCCAGCGTAAAAAAAGCATTGAAACTAGCTGTAAAGTACGACAAAATGGTAGATATCCACTGCGATGAGACTGATGATGACCAATCACGCTTCATTGAAGTACTTGCTACAGAGGCACTGCGTACCGGTATTGGTGATAAAGCAACTTCCAGTCATACCTGTGCTATGCACTCCTACAATAATGCTTATACCTAAAAACTCTTCAAACTGCTGGGACTTTCTAAGGTAAACTTCATTTCCTGTCCGACAGAAAATATCCATCTTCAAGGCCGCTTAAATGCTTATCCCAAACGCCGTGGCCTTACACGTGTCAAAGAACTCAACGAAGCAGGTATCAACGTATGCTTTGCACAAGACTCTATGAGTGATCCCTGGTATTCTGTTGGCAACGGCAATCTAATGAATATTTTGCAGGCATTCATATCGCCCAAATGATGTCCATTGAAGAAATATCCAACTCCCTTGACCTGATAACAATCAATGGCGCACGTACACTCCATATTCTTGACCGTTATGGTATCGAGGCAGGTAAGCCTGCGAACTTCATTGTTCTTAATGCAAAAGGAGAATTCGAGGCAGTATGCAACCATGTATCCGTAGCCTGCTCAGTCCGCAACGGTGAACATCTCTTTAAACGCGAACCTGAAGTAATTACTACCGATAACAAGCTTCTTAGTGGTTTATACATGCAATAACCGTACTTATTGTATGTGTAAATAAAAAAACTATATATATTTACAGTAGCAGCTCCCTGCATATTATGTAGGGAGCTGCTTCCTTATATAAAGTTCTGTTAATTGACCACAAGGACTTCCTGACACAATGTCGAAAATACTCTTGTATAGCTTTCAATACAGCATATGGCACAATCAACAAATGTAACCATATACTCCAATAAAATTCCGAAAAGGAGTTTTTTCTATGAAAAACATCAATAAAAAATCTGTACAAAAGCTTGAGCAACACGAAAAAAATGATGACTCTCCAATTGCTAAGCAACGAGTAATTCGTCTCTTCTCTATGCTGGCAGAAGGAAGGTCCTTTACCAGACAGGAAGCAGCCCAACAGTTTGGTGTTTCCGTCCGTTCCATTCATCGAGACCTTGAAGAACTGCGAACCTTCTTTGAAGATCATAGAACTAAAGATGGCCTGCAGCAACAGCTTATCTGTGACAAATCAAAAGGAGGATACACATTAGTTCCACCGCTTAGAAATCTACTTACTAATGAAGAAGTCTTTGCTGTCCTAAAAATTCTTCTTGAAAGCAGAGCCCTAGTAAAAGAAGAAATGGAACCTATCATCAAAAAGCTGATTGACTGCTGCGTACCACGGCCAAATCAGGAATTCGTACGACGCATGATCGGAAGTGAACGACTAAATTATGTAGAGCTTCAACATCACAAAAAAGTCCTGCAGCCAATATGGCAGCTTGCAACAGCTGTTAAGCAGCGTCTTGTCACTAAAATAGACTACACTAAGAAGACTGGTGAAAAAGTTAGCCGCAATGTAAAGCCTGTGGGAATAATGTTTAACGAATTCTATTTTTATCTTATTGCCTTCATAATCTCTGACAAACCAGAAAAACAAGATGATAAAAATAAATATCCTGCAATCTACAGAATAGACCGTTTAGACAATTATAAGGTTACGGACGAACATTTTGCAGAAGAAGCATGTCATTTTGAAGAAGGGGAATTCCGAAAAAGAGTCCAGTTCATGTTCGGCGGCAAACTGCGTAAGGTAAAATATTCCTGTAAAAATGATGCAGTAGAAGCAAATCTGGACAAGCTTCCCACAGCAACCGTTATAAAAAAAGATAAAAAACGCAGTATAATTTCCGCAGAAGTATACGGCTCAGGTATAGAAATATGGCTTCGTGGTCAAGGTGATTGCGTAGAAATTCTTGAAAGCAAAGAGTTTGATATCTAGGATTTTTATAACATATATATGTATAAATAATAATATTTAAGGAGTTGATATTCATGTTAGTAACTACCACTGCTGTAATTGAAGGCCATGAAATTATTGAATATAAAGGCTTAGTTTTTGGTGAAGTAGTATCCGGCGTAAACTTTATCAAGGACATGTTTTCCAGTGTTACCGATATCTTAGGTGGTCGCAGTGGAACGTATGAAGGTGAAGTTCAGGATGCCCGCGACAAAGCTATAGAAGAAATGTGCAAGCGTGCTGACCGTATGGGGGCAAATGCTGTTATAGGTGTTGATATTGACTACGAAGTCCTTGGTAAAGAAAATGGCATGCTTATGGTAAGCGTCAGCGGAACCGCCGTAAGAATCAGATAAGCTTAACTAAAAAAGGTCTGCATTGCATAAAGCAGACCTTTTTTTATGTCCACAAAGCACTATGAAAACCATATGATTTTTATAGTGTATACATATCAAAACACTAGTGTTATAATATGATTATCATATGTATTTCATAGTGTTTCACTATATGGAGGTGAACCAATTGAAGGTAATCGGATTATTAAACCAAAAAGGTGGCGTAGCCAAAACAACAACAGCAAGTGTCCTAGCTTATGGACTCGCCCAAAAAAGATATAGAGTGTTAGCTATCGATATGGATTCTCAAGGAAATCTTACAACTCTTTTTAAGGTTAATCCAGATGATGTTGATAACTCTCTATATGAAGTAATGACCAGAAAAATCTCTATCAAAAATGCTATTATTACCAATGCTATGGATGGAGTAGACCTTCTTCCTAGCTCTCCAGATGTAGCAGCTCTAGATATGCAGCTCATCAATGAATTCCGTAGAGAAAACATCTTGGCCAAACATCTTAAGGATGTTGCTGATTTGTATGATTATGCAATAATTGATACCCCACCTGCTCTTGCACTTATGACCATAAACGCAGTAGTAGCATGCGACTATGTAATCATTCCTACCGACACCTCTGCATTTTCAGTACGAGGCATGCAGCGTCTGGCTGACACGCTAAAGTCTCTCCGTGAATGCAACGAAAAGCTAAAAATACTTGGTGTACTCATAGTACGCAACAGAGCAAACACAAATATGAGCAAATATCTGAGCGATACAATCAAAGCCATGGTTTCCGATTTTGATACCACGGTCTTCAACACCCGTATTCGTGACCAGGTTGCAGTTGCAGAAAGCCAGCTTTGCCAAGAAAATCTTCTAACCTACTTTGCAGATGGACGTAAATCCGGTAAACCTGATGCCGGTACAGATTACGAATCCTTTGTAGACGAAGTAATTGCCCGCATAAGCCAAAATAACTGCTGATGATACCCAAACTATGGACAAGCATATAAAATGCTCTCAAAACCAAAATTTGAGCGTATTATGGCTATTTACAAATCAGGGTAGACCTGAATCACTATGACAAAATAAAAAATACTAAAATTATGACGGCAAAATTCAAGAAAATATCTGCTATTAATAGTTTATTTTCCTAATCCGCATTTACAGCCTGTCTGAGAGGAGGAATTTAATCATGAGACGTAACATAGGTGCAGTAGCACAAACGATGCTCAGAAACGAAATACAGACGTCTGAAGGGCATTCAGATGTTGCAGTAGATGCTGAACTTAAACAAATTACTGCAAAACCTGAAAAAAAGACTCGTTACGAAGGCAAAAAACAATTCAATTTAATCCTTCCGGAATCTCTGTATCAAGAAATTAAGCTGGCTGCAGACACCGAAGCCAGAAGTATGAACAGCTACATTGTTTTTGCTATAAAGCAAGCTCTCAAACTCAAAGAAGAATAAAACGTAAAACAAAAACGCATCCTAGTGAAAACTACGATGCGTTTTTTTTGATTTATTGTTTTCTAGATTTTTTTAATTTTTCAGTTGCCTTGATGAGAAGGATCTGCAAAGATACATCAGCCCACATATCTTCAAAGCCTTTTTTCTGTTCTATCTTCCACCGCAGCATCTCACTGCGTCCTTTGAGCTCTTCAAGTATTGTATTTTTTTCAAGAAAGCTCAAATCCATAAAGTAGTTGCGCAATTCATTTTTTTCTGATTCAGAGTATTTTTTCGCATTGCTTTTTCTTATCTGTGGTTTTATAGCATCAACATCGGCTATAGGCTTGCTAACGAATCCCATATGAGTCATAGCTTCATCAAGCTGTCTTTGAGCACTGACTTTTTCCTGTAGATGCTTTTCTTCACGTTCTTGTATTGCATTTACGTGATCGATAAAGTGATAGTCTTCGTCAATCAGCTTGCGCAGCCAGCCTGCATCAAGCTTACGTCCCGCAGCCATACCTGCTTTATAGCTGTCTATAGCATCCTTGATTCTCGCATTGCTTATATCGCTATTATTTTCAAGCATCTCAAGATAACCACCTTTTTTGGCTAATCCAAGTTTGCTGAGTTTTTGCAATAGAGCCTTACGCTCTGATTTATATTCCAGATCATCTTTCTGATCATCGGGCATGGTGTCTTTATAATTGGCAATCATGACCTTGTACTTATCCTGTCTGTACACAAGCGATGTTAGGGTAGCAAAGAAAAAATTCTTGATACCTCTGGTATTCATAATTTTTTGCAACGTCATAGCGCTAATGTGTTTATATACTGTCGGTATTGTTTTCAGGTCGTCTTTAACATCACAAAAAATTTCTTCCTGCTTCTGTTTCGAAAGGCTTTGAAAAAATTTCTCAACGAACTCGATATCCTCAAGTTCACTAGATGGAATAATCAGGGCCTTTTCGATTCCGTCAAAAATATCCGAAATCTTAAATGTGCTGGATTCCGCTTCTTCAGAGGTGAACCCTCCGTTAATGCAAGCTGCAATATATCGAACATTCTGCTGCTCTGGTTTGTCGATGTTACGAACGTAGTACCAGATTTTTAAAAACTTTTCTTCGCCAAATTCCTTGATTTTTTTGATTATAAGACCTGGAGTGATACCAATTTTAATAAATTGGTCATATGCAAGTTGGGTATCTGGTTGGAGCGTATTATAAAAACTATTGAGCTTATTTTCAGCAGTAGTTTCGGCTCCTTTGATTTTAGTGATTAGAAATTCTATAGCTGCTACTTTGCGACCTGATTTGATTTCGTTGAAAGATACATCCAGATTAAACGAATTATCATTGCGTTTATTGTTTAAGTCCTGCATAACCGGTTCTATAACTCGTTTTTTGAAATTAGCGTACATGGGATATTTTCCATCGAGACAAAGCCAATTACGCATATAATCGACTGTCATCTCAATTTTGCATTCTGTGCGATTTCCCATCTGAAGAATAAAATAGTCATAAAACTGAAATGAGTAGCTGCATTCGAACTGGTTGATGTTTATAAGGGGATATTGCTTATTATTAAGAGCTTTGTAGTAAGGCAATAAGTCCTCGTTGAAGGCAATCATTACCTCATTGTCGCGAATATGTATTTTGCTGATGTATGACGTAGCATATCCATCATCGATTGGTAATTCTATGGGGACTATAAGTGCTTTTGCTGCATTGATAAGGTTTGCATTGACTTTGCCTTTGATGCCATATAGGTTAGCGTATTCGCTGAGGTTGAAAGTGTATACTTTACCAGGAGCATCATCTGGACGAATAAGACTGATTATTGTGCGCAGTAATCTTTGCGCCTGAAGATTTAAATCATTCTTGGCTAATACTGCACTTTCGTATAAAGCTACTGGGTTGTTTCCAGAAAGGGTGCTGTTTTCAGTTATATAATTTTTATCTTTAGCATCTAGACCTATGTCTATGGTGATAGTTTTCTCTGTATCTGACATTTATTTTTACCTCAAAGTTATCCACAGTTTCTTAATGTTTATATTATATATTATTTATTATATATATAATATAATAATAATATAGGGAGCCTGTTTTTAGCTGTGGATAAGTCTGAAAACCCCGATATTTACTAGCTTTTTGATTTTTAAATATAACATTTTTTAACCGAATTATAACATTTTTTAACCGAATTATAACATTTTTTAACTCAAAACGGCTCTGAAAACGGCTAAATATAACATTTTTTAACCGAATTATAACATTTTTTAACCACTTATCCACAGAAAAAAAGAGGTAAAAAACGCTAAATGTAACATTTTTTAACCGCATTTTTTACCGAAGAATATAACAATTTTTAAATTATTTTTTATTATATAGTATAGAGAATATTATAGCAAGAGAAATATAGTTTTTTGGGATTTTTTTGTCTTTTTATAGTGTTCCTTTAGTAAAAAAATTGAAAATAACTTAGTACCTATTGTATAAAAAATCAAATATCAGACAACCAAAATTAGTATCTTTAGCACTATGAAAACACTAGTGTTTTCATATGTAAATTATATTGTTTCACTAGTGTAAAATATGATTGTTTTTATTGTAGGATCTCCTGATTTATATGTATAACATTTTTCAACTAGAACGATAATGACTATCAAATGATAATAAGATAGAATAATAGAAGGTTTTTTTGAGTTCTTTTTTTCTGTTTTGGAGTGCAGCGTTGGCAGTCTATAGAAGGTACCAGAAGAGCAAAAATAAAGTATAACATTTTTCAACTAAATCAATAATAGTTATCAAATAATATTGAAACACAATAAAAGGAGTCTAAAACGGTCTATTTTTAGATGTTTCAGTAGTTATCAGATTAGTAGTTTTTTCAGTCATCAGTGTCGTAGAACAAAGTATAACATTTTTCAACTAGAGCGATAATGATTATTAAATAGTAAAAAGCGTAGCAAAAGGAGCTTTTTATTCCTATTTTTAGAATTGTTATCTATCATATTTATAGTTTTCTGGTTATCAATGCAGAAGAACAAAGTATAACATTTTTCAACTAGAGCGATAATGATTATCAAATAATAATAAGATAGAATAATAGAAGGCTTTTTGAGTTCTTTTTTTCTGTTTTGTAGTGCAGCGTTGGCAGTCTATAGAAGGTACCAGAAGAGCAAAAATAAAGTATAACATTTTTCAACTAGAGTGATAATGATTATCAAATAATATTAAATATAGAAATAAGACGTATAGTATTAGGTATTTTTGAACATTTTATTGCTGTTGATGAAAAAAACACTAGTGTTATCATATGATAACACTAGTGTTTCACTATTATTTTAATAGTGTTTTGCGTAAGGTCTTCATAAATACTTTGTCTTGTTCTGATACTCGGAAGCTTTCACAAATTTTTTGTATAGCTTTGTTATGGGTGAAAGTGTCTAAGTTGTTATTGACGATGAGAGGTAGAGTTAGTTCAGGCTGCTTAATATAAAATATGGAGATTGCCCATGCGACTGCCATTTTTACGTAGTAATCATCATGGCAAATTCCTTGTAATAGCTCCAGTGATTTTTTTGCATAAGTATCTCCGGTGTAGTATGTAAGCAGCATAACAATACCGAAGCGAATTATGTATGCTTCTTCGGCATGACAGGATTGTTTTATTAAGTTATAATATTGGTCTGGGTATTTAATGGTCTCTTTTAGAGTACTGCAGAACATATCACATTGGGCCCAATTGGTAATTTTAGGAAGATAATTTTTGATAAGTTTTAGACGTTGTTCAACTGGAATTTTGGCTGTAGCAATGATAAGTCCCTGGAGTATGGTTTCCTCATGATAGATATCTTGTTGTGAATTTGTTTCGTCCAAATATTCTTGCCAGTCATTTTTAAGAAGTTTTTTAGCAAGACTTCTAAGTATCGGGGCTCTTATACCAATTATATTATGGCTGCCTGGGATAAGTTTAGTTTGAAATTTTTGGTATTTAATATCCTGTAAAAGCAATAATTGTTGAAGTACATATTCTGAATTCATTTTACTTCACCTCTTACATAGCATTTTATAGTTTCATTATAACTGGTTATTAGTCTATTTATCATCAATTGTCTGCAAAAATATCATAGTGTTTTTAGAATTTTTTTAAGGATATTTACTATATTTTTGATATTCTGAGAATAGGTTCTTTTCAATGTTATTAATCATTTTGCTTAGGAAAAATGATCTTCAGTATGCCTTTTCGTGCTAGATATAGAAAATCTAATAAATATTAATATATTTCTTGCTAGAGTCTTTTCTATATGTTATGATAACAAAATGCGTACTAATTTAGCTATTGCTGGATATTAATATTATTTTTATTTTATACTTAATATAGGAGGCCCTTAATGGATTTGAAGGATAAATTTCAAGAAAAAATTTCTCAGGCAGAAGCGTATTTTGCTATGGAATCGGAAGCTGAACATAAGGAAGGTATTAAATACTTATTAGAAGCTGCTAATGAAGGTTCTGCAGATGCTGCTTTTGCTTTGGGTGAATGTTATCAGGATGGATTAGGTGTTTGTCAAAATCTTAAGGAAGCTCATAGATGGTTCCTTAAAGCTGCTCAAGCTGGTCATGTTGATGCTCAAGGAATTGTAGGCTACGACTTTTGGCAAGGAGAAGGCGTTAAGAAGAATATTAATGAAGCAATCTACTGGTTGTCTCAAGCTATAGAAAGTAATAATACTCAGGCAATGTATTCTTTGGGATGCTTATATGTTTCTGAAAATATGAGATCCGATGATGTTACCAAAGGTATGGATTTACTGGTTCAGGCTGCTAAAAAAGGTTATGCAGTTGCTGCGGTTACTTTGGCTGAAGAGTATATGGACGGCTTTATTGTTGAGCATGATGCAGAAAAAGCCATAAGATGGTACCAGATTGGTGCTGAATTAGAGCATCCTGAGGCTCTGTGCCAATTGGGTCTTTTATATCGTTTTGGTGAAATCGTAGAGCCTGACTATAAACTGTCTGTTAAGCTTTTAGAAAGAGCTTGTGAGCTCGGTCATGAGATTGCACCGTTAGTTCTTGGGGATTTTTATTTTGATGGTAAGGTTGTCAGAAAGAACAGACCTAAGGCTATTAAATACTACGAGATTGCTGCTTCTAGAGATAATATAGATGCTATTAACCGTTTAGCTATGCTGTATATTACAGGAGATGGTATTGAGCAGGACTTTGAACAGGCTAATACTTATTTAGAGCGTGGTGTAGAGCTTGGTGATGCCAAATCTATGTGCATGCTGGCTGAAAACTATTATCGTGGCCAAGGTGTAGAAAAGGACGACCGCAAGTCTTTTGGCTTATATCTTAAATCTGCGGAAGCAGGATATCCTGTGGCTCAGGCTGCTGTAGGCTGTTGCTTTATTGAAGGTAAGCAGGTTTCTAGAGATGCGGGTAAGGCCTTCTATTGGTTTAATGAGGCTGCTGCAACAGGATATAACGTAGGTATGGGCAAGCTTGGTGATTGTTATTTCTACGGTTGTGGTGTAAAGCAGGATGTAAAAAAGGCTGTGGAGCTGTATGCTAAGGCTGCACGCAGCAATGATCCTATTGCTCAATATCGTTTGGGTGTTTGCTATGAAAATGGCTATGGTCTTGAGCAGGATTATAAATCTGCTTATAAATGCTATAAAGAAGCTGCTGATAAGGGGATGCCTGCTGCAATGACTGCTATGGCATTACTGTGCTTAACCGGCAATGGCGTTGCTAAAAATAAAAATCGTGCTGCAGACTGGCTTGCCAAGGCTGCTGAAGCAGGAGATTTGGAAGCATTATATCATTTAGCTGTATATAAAATGGAAGATGCTGATGCAGATTGGTCTGAGGTTGTTGCAATGCTGGAGCATGCTGCAGAAAGTGGTAATGAAGCAGCTGTACTGAAGCTTGCTCACTGCTATCTAGAAGGTAAAGGTACAGAGCAAAAGGTAGATGAAGCTATCGCTACCTTGAAAAAAATGGCTGATAAAGGTCATGGTGAAGCTATGTACGAACTTGGTATGCTTTACTTTAATGGTAAATATGCAGAGATAAATAAAGGACAAGCTGTAAAATGGTTAGAAAAAGCTGGCAGAAAGAATAATGCTGCAGCATTGTGTAAGTTAGCAGAAATGTATGCTGTAGGTAATATGGTTGCTCAAAATAACAAGAAATGCACCAGCTACTATCAAAGAGCTGCGGAGCTTGGCAATGGAATGGCTTTATACCACATTGCTGAAGAATTGTTGGCAGCAGGTAATTTGGAAGAAGCAGTTTCCTATCTGCAAAAAGCAGCTGAGTCTGAATTTGCTCCTGCCTTCAATAAGTTGGGTGAGCTTGCTTTAGACGGCAAGTGTGGTGATGCAGCTGCGGCTGCGGAATATTTCAAGAGTGGTACTGCAATGATGGATGCTGCTGCAATGGAAAATCTTGCCAAACTGTATGAAGATGGTCATGGCGTAAGAAAGAATCTAAAAAAAGCACAATCTCTTCGTGAAGAAATTGCAGCCATACAATAAACATTATATATGATAATCATATGAAAACAATATAATAACACTATGAAAACACTAGTGTTTTCATAGTGCTGATAATAAAATGAGTCTATAGAAACAAATTCTATAGACTCATTTTTTATTCATTTTTGTATTTCATTTTGCAAACCAGTTGTGTCATTGTTCCCATTGGACAATACACACACCATGATCTTGGTTTATAAAGAGCCATAGTAATCAGGCCTAAGATTGTAGAGGTAAGCATCACACTATAGAAACCAAAGGCGAATTGTGCCATCCATGGTGCTAGAGTGTTGTGATGGTAAGCCCAATTCCAAGGAAGCTTAAAGGTCCAAAGAATGGTAACTACTTCTTGTATTGAGGCTGCATTGGCAAATACCAGATAGGTACTGAAAAGCATTTGCATAAACATAATCATGAAGATGCTTAAGAAGCCATAGCGGAACCATTTAGAACGAAGCCAGGCAGGAATATCTTTTCTTCTGGATAAGTCTAGAGAGCTTCCTAAAAGTGAGAAAAGCTGACCTCGGCCGCAGAAGCGATTGCAGTATAGTTTGTCCCAGCCACTAACTGCCATAATAAGAGGGATGAAGAAGCAGAGAAGACCTGCCCAGGCAAACATGATATTGAAGACGCCGAGGGTAAGGTAGATGATTGATACTAACCATAGATAATCGTACCAGTGCTTAGCTTTTTTCTTCATTATTGGTAACCTCCACTGTGATGACTGAAGCCGGACATTCTTTGGCACACATACTGCAGCCAATGCATTTATTAGAGTCAACTTTTGCGTATAATCCTTTATAAATCTTTATAGCAGACATAGGGCAAACCTTTACGCAGCTGCCACAGGCAACACATTCTTCTTGATTAACTACTGCTCTTCTTTTTATTGGTTTCTTTATCATGACATCACATCCTGAGTTTTTTCTAAGCATATCATATAGAAGAAAATTTTATTGTGACTGAGTTACTTAGGAAACTAATCTTACTTATACAAAGGGTTACAGCTCTATCGGTATGGCTTTGGTATAGCGTTGGTCTTCGTGTTCTACCAAATGAGCGTATTTGCTGGTCATATTTATATTACTATGACGAAGTGTCTCTTGTACTATCTTTAGGTCCTTGGTTTCCTTGTAGAGCAGAGTTGCACATGTATGACGCAGCATATGGTCTGATTTACCTTTTTCCTTATATCCGGCTCGTTCTAACCATAGATCTACAGCTTCTCTGATATTGCGCCTATTGATTCGATTTCCAGGCTTATTATTGGAGGTAGAGGTAAATACAGGAATTTTTTCCTCATTATCTATATATTGCTGCAGTGGTTCGCGTTTTTTTGTTTTGATATAATGTAATAGGAGTTTAAAGGTATCAGGTCTGGGGTAAATGATAGAATTTTTTCCCTTGCCTCTGATAAGTATGCTTTGTTTTTCTTTATTAATATCCTCTTCATTCATGCGATAAATTTCAATGGTGCGCAGACCTTCAATAGCCATAAAGGCAATAATAACCTTATCTCTGAGATTTTTTTCATTAGTAGGCTTAATAAGCTGCAGCAGGTATTCTAATTTACCAGCTGTTAGATATGGCAAATCGATAAGAGCTGCATCAGGATCACGGGGAGCCTTGATATCTGCGGACGGATTATCTGTAATTAGTTTTAGTTTTTGAGCCAGGTAGTAGAACTTGCGGATAGAAGTGAGAGCAGCAGCAATGGATGTAGCCTTAAAGCCCTTATCTATAAGCTCCTTGCGGTAGAGTACGATGTGGGCTTCCTGCAGTTTAAAGGGATGGAATCCGCTTCGTTCACACCATTTTAGAAAGTTTTCCAGCCTTCCATAATAGGCGTTAAGAGTATCTTGAGAAGGATTTCCATCAGCGATGTATTGAGGCAGTATTTGCTGGTATTTGTGTAAGAAAGCAAGCTGCATATCAGTAAGAGAGATAGCTGGGTTATTGTTTTCTTCTATAATAGGGGGCATTTTTATCAACTCCGGGTAGTAAATAAGGAAGTGTTTTTTTGGATTTTTTTACACAATTCAACATCTCATATTTTATATTATAGGATGTTGAATTGTCAACAATATAGTTATTTTAGACGGACTGAGTCAAAAGCAAAAATGCCAAATTTACTTCAAAAACTAACAACTTATCACTCAATACATCTTGACTTTTTTATAAATATAGTGTAATATTTAAATGTTGCTAATTCATGCGGTAGTGGCGGAATGGCAGACGCGCTAGCCTCAGGAGCTAGTGGGGGCAACCCCGTGGAGGTTCAACTCCTCTCTACCGCACCAACTGAAAATTCAGACTCAAGAGCTTGTCTCTTGAGTCTTTTTATTTTTCCTATACAAAGTATTGAATTGTTTATGAACTCTGCTCTATGGCTCTTCTAGGAAGCTCTATAGGCGTGATATAATCAGCTTGCAGGTACTAACGCATTAATCAGGTACTTGCTCTAGAGAAGGAGTGAGATTTATGAAGCAATCCCTGAAATCTACAATAGCAAGTATTCTTTTAGGTGCATTTATTATGAGCAGTTTCGTTGCTCTGCCTGCTGAAGCCAAACCCAAACATGATAATGGTAATGGTAAAAAGATTCACAGCGAATATAAACATCACAAGAAACATAAAAAAGAGCAGCGCGACTGCAACGACATCATCCTGACTGTTCTCGCTTTGGACAGCTTTAATTATGGACGTGCTCGCCGTGCTGGCATGAACCTGGAAGACCTGATTATCACCCAGTACATTGCCAGCAAGATTACTGGTCATGACTTCGAGGACATTTTTTGGATGCAGAAGAATGGTAAACCATATAAGGAAATCTGCAAAGCCTACGGAATTAACTGGGGCAGCGTTCGCAGTCAGGTAAAGAATAAGCATCAAAAAATGTCTGATGACGCTATCGCTGCAGGACTCATTATGTGTGGACTTCACGAAATTCTTCACTGAATAAAAATAAACCAATCTATTCTACTTCAAAAAGTAAAATAGGTTGGTTTTCTTATTCTCTGCAGCTTAAATCAGATGCAGCATATATTGTAATGCCAGAGTTACAGCAGTAATACCAAGCCAGCAGCAAGCACCCATAATAATAGGTTGTCCACCGGTCTTGATCAGCTTCACGATATTAGTATTAAGACCAATAGCAGCCATAGCCAGCACGATGAAGAACTTGCTCAGCTCTTTGATGGGAGTGAAGGCCTTTACATCTACACCATGGTTTACAGCAATAGTAGTGATGATAGAAGCACCAATGAAGTACAGGATAAAGAAAGGGAATACACTCTTAATGCTTACGTTGCTTTCAGTGCTGCCCTTACTTTTGCGAACCTGAAGATAACCTAAAATCAAGGTAATGGGAATGATCGCTAAGGTACGAGTTAATTTTACAGTAACTGCTTTATCCAGGGTTTCAGAGCCAAGTCCCCACATACTGTCCCATGTTGCAGCTGCAGCCGTTACAGAAGATGTATCATTTACGGCAGTACCAGCAAAGATACCAAAAGTTTCACCAGAAACGGTACTAAAGCCTATGAGTTCTCCCAAGGGCGGAAAAATAATGGCTGCTACCACGTTAAAGAAAAAGATTACGGAAATCGCCTGAGCTACATCTTCATCATTAGCCTTGATTACAGGAGCTGTAGCAGCAATTGCAGAACCGCCACAAATAGAAGAACCAACGCCTATAAGTGTTGATACGTCACTTTTAATATCCATAATTTTATGCATAATATACGCAATGATCAAGGATGTGCTGATTGTTAAAACAATAATGGGTAAAGATTGCTTTCCTGTTGCTAAAACGACGTTAAGATTAAGGCCGAAGCCTAAAAGGATAACCGCCCATTGCAGTATTTTCTTTGAAGTAAATTTGATGCCGCTTTCAAAGGGAGTCTGATCTTTAATAAATAAGGCAATCAGCATACCTGCAATAATAGCGATAACAGCACCACCAATAAGTTTGTAAATGTTTCCAAGGTACCAAGAGGGAATTGCAATAGCTAAACACAGTAAAAAACCTTTCAAATTCTTGTCAATAAAGTTCATTGTTCCTCCTTACATTTCTTTGTCTTTTTCTCTTCTTAATATTATTATCCCAAACTTCATCACGAACAGTAATACTATAGCAGAATAAATATAAAAAAACAACTAGTGATATTTAACTATATAATTCTATGATGAAGCTAATATAGTTGCAATTTTTTATTATTTATAAAAACATAATTGCTTAAGACTGTTAAGTCTTATTTACATATTGCAAGGTATCGTATAGTTTTTAAAATATAAAAGTAGTATATTTTTAGTATTCTAATTCCTTAAAAGTCCTCCAAATGAGGACAATCACTTGAAAATTCTTTGTGACAAATGTCAGAAATCCCTAAAAAGCAAAAAAAATAACCTGTACCATTGGTACAGGTTATTTTTCTTAACCGGCAGCTATCTATCCTCCCAGGCCGCTTCCAGCCAAGTACTTTCGACGT
>ERZ773243.1965-NODE-1965-length-19428-cov-4.162701_pt1 | contig 19428 bp, 19 predicted proteins | sample MGYA00580520_ERZ773243 | MGnify/ENA primary metagenome ERZ773243 (study PRJEB29015, sample SAMEA2737747) | human gut metagenome | biome: human gut; feature: human-associated habitat; material: faeces | place: China | collected 2012 ... | reverse complement strand
GTTGTTTCTATGCTTTGGAACAGGAGCGTGCCGACCGTAAACGTTATCCGGCCGTAAACCCGATCGAGAGTTATTCCAAGTATATCGAGTATCCGGAGTTTCAGGAATACATCGCTAAACATATCTCCCCGGAATGGATCGAGAAAGTAAACGAGATCAAGACCCGTATGTTGCGTGGTAAGGAGATCTCCGAGCAAATCAATATCTTGGGTGATGATGGTGTGCCTGTCGAGTATCACGTTACATTCTGGAAGTCCGAGTTGATCGACTTCGTGATCTTGCAACAGGATGCTTTCGATGCCATCGATGCGGTTACTCCGTTGCAACGTCAGGAATTTATGCTGGATAGAGTCGTAAATGTTTGCCGTTCAGAGTTTAAGTTTGATAACTTCCTTGAGGTTATGGACTACTTTAAGAAGATGATCAACATCTTTAAGCAGATGAACTATTCGGAATACGAGAGTGACCAATTCAAGAAGTTTAATACGGAACTGGATGAACTTTTGAAGGAGAGAATCGAAAATTAAAAGAGTTATGGCAACAAAAGCATTTCAAAAAATATATACGAAGATTACCCAGATCACAAAAGCTACCTGTTCGCTGAAAGCAACGGGAGTTGGGTATGATGAGTTGGCCTCTGTAGACGGAAAGCTGGCTCAGGTGGTAAAGATTATCGGCGACGAGGTGACGTTGCAGGTATTCTCCGGAACGGAAGGTATCCGTACGAATGCCGAGGTGGTATTCATGGGGAAGGCCCCTTCCTTGAAAGTAGGTGACCAGTTAGTCGGACGTTTCTTCAACGCTTATGGCGAGCCTATCGATGGCGGTCCGATCCCCGAGGGACGTGAGGTCGAGATCGGTGGTCCGTCCGTGAACCCGGTACGTCGTAAACAACCCTCTGAATTAATCGCTACGGGTATCGCCGGTATCGACTTGAATAATACCTTGGTAACCGGTCAGAAGATCCCGTTCTTCGCCGACCCCGACCAGCCTTTCAACCAAGTTATGGCGATGGTAGCCTTGCGTGCAAAGTCCGATAAGATTATCTTGGGAGGTATGGGTATGACGAACGACGACTACCTGTTCTTTAAGAATACATTTAGTAACGCCGGTGCCCTAGACCGTATCGTTAGTTTTATCAACACGACCGAGGACCCGTCCGTAGAGCGTATCTTGATCCCGGATATGGCGTTGAGCGCCGCTGAGTATTTCGCCGTGGAGAAGAACGAGAAGGTCTTGGTATTGCTTACCGATATGACCAACTACGCCGATGCCTTGGCGATCGTATCAAACCGTATGGACCAGATCCCGTCTAAGGACTCTATGCCGGGTTCCTTGTATTCGGATTTGGCGAAGATTTACGAGAAAGCCGTTCAATTCCCGGCGGGAGGTTCCATCACGATTATCGCCGTAACGACCTTATCCGGTGGTGATATCACGCATGCCGTACCTGATAATACGGGTTATATCACGGAAGGTCAGTTGTATTTGCGTCGTGATAGCGATGTGGGTAAGGTCATCGTCGATCCGTTCCGAAGCTTGTCTCGTTTGAAACAGTTGGTAACCGGAAAGAAGACCCGTGAGGATCATCCACAGGTAATGAACGCCGCCGTACGTTTGTATGCCGATGCCGCCAACGCTAAGACCAAGCTGGAGAACGGTTTCGACTTGACCGACTACGACAACCGTACCTTGTCTTTCGCCAAGGATTATTCTTCTAAGCTGTTGGCTATCGACGTAAACTTGGATACGACGGAGATGCTGGACGTAGCTTGGGGATTGTTCGCTAGATATTTCAGCCCGGAGGAGGTAAATATCAAACAAGGATTGGTTGATAAGTACTGGAAGTAAATTAAATAAACATGGCAATAAAGTTTCAATATAATAAAACCTCTCTTCAGCAATTGGAAAAGCAACTGAAGATGCGTGAACGCTCCCTGCCTACGATCAAGAGCAAGGAGAGCGCCCTGCGTATCGAGGTGAAGCGGACCAAGGACGAAGTGAATAAATTGGAACTTCAGCTAGAACGAGAGATTCAGAGTTACGAGAATATGGTGGCTTTGTGGAACGAGTTCAATCCGGAGCTGATCTCCGTGAAGGACGTTACGCTCTCCACGAAGAAGATCGCCGGCGTGATCGTCCCGTTATTGGACGAGATTAAGTTCGAGATCGGACACTATAGTCTCTTTAATGCCCCCGCATGGTATACGGATGGTATCGAGTTGCTGAAAAAGCTGGCTCGTACCGGTATCGAGGCGGAGTTCTCGGGCATGAAGCTGGAGTTGTTGGAGCATGCTAGGAAAAAGACCACTCAGAAGGTGAACCTGTTTGAGAAGGTACAGATTCCGGGTTATAAGGATGCGATCCGTAAGGTGAAACGGTTTATGGAAGACGAGGAGAGTCTTTCTAAGTCCTCACAGAAGATCATGAGAGCCAATCAGGAGAAACGTAAGGCAAAAGAAGAAAAAGAGGAGGCCGAGGTATGATAGTAAAGATGAGTAAATATGCCTTTATGGTGTACCATAAGGAGTATGATACGTTCCTTTCTACGCTTCGTGACTTAGGTGTCGTCCATATCAAGGAGACAAACTCCGTGATGGATAACGAGAGGTTGCAAGAGCTTCTGGCTGAGCGTAAACAGATCAATACGCTGATGCGTTACTTTAAGAACCTCCATGCGGCGGAGAAAGACGTTAAGTTTGCCCCGGCCCGTGAGTTGACGAAAGAGGAAGGCTTGAAGTTGGTGCGTAAGATAGAGGAATTGCAAGATAAGAAAGCGCAATTGATCGCTTCCAAGCAATCGATCGAGAAGGATCTGGCTTATATGGAAATATGGGGTGAGTTCAGTTATCAGAATATCAACCGTCTGAAAAGAGCGGGATACGATGTTACGTTCTTTACCTGTCCTACCGCTAAGTACGAGCCGGAATGGGGTGTGCTGTATAACGCCATTCTGATCAATAACTTCCAATCGGTAACGTATTTTATCACGATTACCAAGGAAGGTACCTTGATCGATATAGACGCTGAACGTCCGAAGATGCCGGTTCAAGGATTGGCGAAGTTGCGTGCCCGTCTGGATCAACGTACCAAGGATATCCAGAATGTGGAGGATGAGCTGAAACATCGTGCCGTGGAGGATTATAAAACGTTGGAGGAATTCGATAAGAACCTGCAGGACGAGTTTAATCTTTCTAATGCGTTAGTGCAGACAGATCGGCAAGCGGGTGATAAGCTCATGTTGTTGGAAGGTTGGGTGCCGACGGAAAACGCTCCGGCCTTGGAGCACGAGCTGGATAAGCAAGGTTATTTCTTCCAGCAATTAGAGATCGAGGATGGGGATAAGGTGCCTATCAAGTTACGGAATAATAAATTCAGTAAGCTGTACGAGCCTATCACGAAGATGTTCTCCTTGCCTAATTACGGAGAACTTGATCCGACCCCGTTGTTCGCCCCGTTCTTTATGCTGTTCTTCGGACTTTGTTTCGGCGATGGCGGATACGGTTTGCTGGTCATGATCGCTTGTACGATCTTGAAGAAGAAGGTGAACCCGGACTTCAAGCCTTATTTGACCTTGTTCCAGTATTTAGGTTTCGCCGCCTTATTGGTGGGTACTTGTACGGGATCTTTCTTCGGAGTGGCCTTGGCGGATATCCCGGCTTTGTCAAAGATCAAGAACTACTTTGTGAATAGCGACAACTTGATGACATTCTCTATTGTCATCGGTTTGGTACAGATCATATTCGGTAAATGTGTCGCTGCTTACAAGATCAAGATACAGAAAGGAACGAAACACAGTATCGCTCCGTTCGCTTGGGTGTTCGTGATCATATCCTTGGCATTGGCGCTCGGACTTCCGATGTTGAACGTTCACTTGCCGAACGCTGTCGTTATGGTATGTTACGGAATCGCCATCTTGGGTCTGGTTGTCGCTTATCTGTACAATACACCGGGCAAGAACGTATTCTTGAACTTTGGTACCGGACTTTGGAACACGTACAATATGGCCTCCGGATTGCTGGGGGATACGTTATCATACATTCGTTTGTTCGCTATCGGTCTGACCGGTTCCATCTTGGGTGGCGTATTTAATACGTTGGCGGTTACGATGACAGACGGTATGAATATCGTGGCACGTGCGATCTGTATGTTGTTGATCTTGTTAGTGGGTCACTCCATCAATATCGCTCTTTGTACGATCAGCTCCTTGGTACACCCGCTTCGTTTGATCTTCGTGGAATATTACAAGAACGCAGAGTTCGAAGGTGGAGGTAAGGCCTATGAGCCATTCAGAAAAGCATAACAATTAAACGAGAAAATAAAACAATAAAAGAATAATTTAAAAACACATTTTATTATGGAACCAATTTTATTAGCTTATGTAGGTATTGCGTTGATGACAGGTTTAACTTTTATCGGCAGTAGTTATGGTGTTACGATCGCAGGTAATGCGGTGGTAGGTGCGATGAAGAAAAATCCGGATGCTCTGGGTACGTACATCGCTTTAAGTGCGTTGCCTTCTTCACAGGGTTTGTATGGATTCGTGGGCTACTTTATGATGCAGAAGTTCTTGGTCGCTGATATTTCCATGTTGGCCGCTACGGCTGTTTTCGGCGCTGGTTTAGTGTTAGGTTTCGCTGGTTTTTACTCTTCAATCCGCCAAGCTCAAGTTTGTGCGAATGGTATCGCTGGTGTTGGTGCCGGACACAACGTATTCGGTGCTACGATGGTAATGGCCGTATTCCCAGAGTTATACGCTATCTTGGCCTTATTGGTTGTGATCTTGATTGGCGGAACGATTCCTGTCGCCTAATCATTCAAACATCTGGATATAATAAAGGCCGTCCCGGACATTCCCGGGGCGGCTTTTTTGATTGGATCAATGAATAAACTATCTCTTTTAGTTTATTAACTATACGAATTAGTTTGGTAACTAAAAGTTTTAGTTACTTTGTCGCAAACAAGATAAGGTTATGAAACGACTTACGGCGAAAGAAGAAGAAATCATGGGCTGGTTCTGGCAGAAAGGCCCATTGTTCGTGAAGGAGCTACTTGAATATTACGAGGAGCCTAAACCTCATTTCAATACCCTTTCTACGATTGTCCGAGGCTTGGAGGAGAAAGGTTTCCTCGCCCATAAAAATTTCGGGAATAGCTATCAATATTATGCGGTCTTAACAGAAAAGGAGTATAGCAACGGTACGTTGAAAAATGTGATCGCTAAGTATTTCAATAATTCTTATCTGGGGGTTGTCTCTACGCTGATCAAGGAAGAGGATATCTCTGTGGATGATCTGCGAAAACTAATAGATGATGTAGAACAAGGGAATCGTAAATAAGAACGAATATGGGAATCTTCTTTGTATATATCCTTAAATCATCCGTGTGCTTGACGATATTTTATCTGTTTTATAAGCTATTGTTGAGCCGTGATACCTTCCATCGTTTCAACCGGATCGCTTTATTAAGCTTGATCATGCTTTCGGTTATCATCCCATTTTGTGAGATTACTTTGGAGGAAGCGACGGCCATTCAGCGTCCGGTCATGGATTTGGAGAATTTGCTAGCGGCGGTTTCCATGAGAACGTCGGCAGAATCCGCTAGCCAACCTGTATGGTTACGAGTTATGGTGATAGCCTATATAATTGGAGGGATATTAACGCTTTGTCAATTCGCATATTCATTTTATGCCTTGTTTCGGTTGATGAGACAAGGTACACCGAAGCTGGTGGACGGAATCCATCTGATTCTTACGGACCAACCAGTCGTCCCGTTCAGTTGGATGCGAACGATCGTAATAAGCCGGAAGGATTTTGAGGAAAGTGGGATAGAGATCATGACGCATGAGATGGCGCATATAAAAGCCCGTCATTCCATTGATCTGCTGATCTCCGAGATTTGTATCCTGTTCCATTGGTTCAACCCATCTGTCTGGTTGTTGAGACAGGAATTGCAAAATATCCATGAATACGAGGCCGACGAGAGCGTATTAAATCAAGGCGTCGACGCAAAAAGATATCAATTATTATTAATCAAAAAAGCTGTTGGTGCACAGCGCTTCACTTCTATGGCCAACAGCTTTAATCACAGTTCACTTAAAAAGCGAATAGCTATGATGTTAAAACAAAAATCAAGTCCATGGGCACGGTTGAAGTATCTGTATGTACTCCCGTTGGCAGCCTTAACGGTGGTAGCCTTTGCCCGTCCGGAAATCTCTCACGAATTGGAGAAGATTTCGAGTGTCAAAATTAGCGAAATTATTCCGGTTCAGGAAAAAAAAGAGCCTAAAAGAAATGTAGAGGTTGAGACCCTCGCGAGGGATTCGGTCGTTTCTGAAAAAGATATGCAAGCGATACAGGAAAAGGTCTCAGCCGTGATGGAGAAATACCAGCCGGAGATTGACAAGGCGGTCGAAGAGGCTGTGAAAGCGGCGAATATCGACGAGATCGTTTCTGCGGAAATGGCGAAACACCAAGTTGAGATCGACAAGGCTGTGCAAGCGGCGATAGAGGCAGCCAAGATAAATGAGACTATCGCTGCCGAAATGGAGAAGATCCAACCGGAGATCAATCGAACCATAGAGGAGGCCATGAAAGCCATAGATATCAATGAGAAGGCTGCTAAGGAGGCATCAAAGGTAAAATCCTCTTTCTCCGGTATTGTCTACATCGATGGGATGGAATCTTCTAAAGAGAGGATGGACAATTTGAATCCCGATCATATTGCGTCTATGAATGTGTACAAAGGAAACGAGGCGATCGCTAAATTCGGAGAGAAAGGTCGTAATGGCGTTATCGAGATAAAATTGAAGAAATGATTTTCGCATATATATGCAAGGTAGGCTTGTTCGGCTCCCTCTGTGCGGGAATATTTCTAACTTCCTGTATGGAGCGTGAAAACGAAGAAGCGAGCAAGCGGGTGATTGAGGTAGCTAAAGCTATCTCATCGCCTGCCGAGCTGAAAGCCTCTGATTATTTTTATGAGATCCGGTATGTCCCTTTAGAGACGAGGGATGATTGTCTGGTCGGAAGTTCTCCTGATATCAAGTTATTGGATAAATATATTCTGATCACTTCCGCTAACCGGCAATGTCTTTTGTTTGATAAGGCTACGGGAAAGTTTAAATGTCAGATAGGGCATGTAGGGAAGGATCCGGGTGGCTATAGAAATGTAGACTGCTTGGTGGACGAGTTGAACGGGCGTTTGCTGTTTAATGGATGGGGACATGATTTGATTAGCTATAATCTGGATGGCAATTATATCGGAAAAATAGAGGTTCCATGCATTCAAGAAAATGTGTATCCATCCAATTGCTTTGTGATGAATGGGGATACGATAGCCGGTTTTTTCCAGAATACTTTGGGAAAGGAGGAGAACCGTGTTATTTATTTTCAAGAGGGAGGTAAATTGTTGGCCTTATTACCGAATGAGAGTCAATGCGCTTCTTTCGAGATCAATTCTATGTCCGTATGGAAGGGTGAGAGCGCCGTGAAGGAGTTCGGGCCGTCTGCCTTGAGAGGTCTCATTTATATGGAAGGCAAAGATCCGGAAACGGCTAGTGTTATGTATCCCAACAATTCCAATTTCTGGCATGTCGGGAAGGATACTTATTTCATGGAGTCTTTCAATGACACGATCTTCCATTCGGAAGGTACGGCCTTGATACCTCATCTTTGGTTTGATTGCGCTGATCTGAAATGGGATTATAAGGATCGTTTCAGCATCAACAAGAGTAGGGGACTATTCATTTCTCAAGTGCTGGATAGTAAACACGTTCTTTTTGCCTTGGCGATTACCGGCTTATACGATAAGGATAAACGAAAGACTTATAGTGTGGCTTTTGATAAACAAAAGGGCGAGACGAAAGCCTCTTTATTCGAGAAAGGAATCAAGGATGATATAACCGGTTTCCTGCCTATCCAATTGATGACAGTTTCCATCTCGGGCGAATATGGAGGTCTTCTTTCAATGGAGGATATAGCGAAGTGGGCGGATAAGCATACTGATCAAGAGCTTCCGAAGGAATTGGCTGCGTTGAGAGACCTTGATGAAGAAAAAAATCCGGTAGTGGTACTTATGAGGTAAGCTATTTTATATCGGATAATCATTTATTTCCCCTTTACTCTTCTCTTTTTTGAGATAGGGTAAAGGGGATGTCTTTTTAAATACATTTGTTCATTCATTTACAAAACAGTATTTAAAATAGGGATATGGATGAGAAAGGATTTGTAGAAGGTATGAGGGAGTATATAGCCCAGTTGAATCGAGAAAAGCGTTATTCCTCGGCTAAGAGTTATCAAGACGCATTAAACTCCTTTATAAGGTATAGCGGAACCGACTGTATAGCTTACTCGGCTATTAATAAGGATAATCTTCGCCGGTACGAGGCTTATTTATTGGAGAACGGCTGTATGCGCAATACGATTTCCACTTATATGCGGCGTTTGCGTTGTATCTATAACAAGGCGGTGGAGAACGGTAAGGCGGAATTTATTCCCACTTTATTCAAGGGGATTTTTACGGGTGTGGAAAGTAAGCGTAAGAAGTCCTTGCCTATCGAGGATTTACACCGTCTGATGACAGTCCCGGTGGAGGATGGGAAGCAGAGAAAGACACAGTTGGCGCTTTGCTTGATGTTTCTGTTTGGGGGTATGTCTTTCGTTGACTTTGCCCACTTGAAGACCGGTAATATCAAAAACGGTATATTAGATTACAACCGTCAGAAGACCGGGACACCGATGAGACTGGAGATCTTGGATACAGCCGAGACAATGTATAAGGAATTGTCAGGAGAGAAAGTGCGAGATTCCGGATATTTATTTCCCTTTCTGAGTGGCACCAGAGAGGGGCGTGAGGAATACCTCGAATACAATGCGGCACTATTTCGATTTAACCGGAATTTAAAAGCGTTGAAAGAATTTGCGGGAATTACCTCGGATGTCACCTCTTATACGATTCGCCATTCTTTTGCCATGACATTAAAAGAACAAAATGTCCCGATTGAAATGATCAGCGAACTATTGGGGCATAAATCTATCAAGACAACACAAATTTATTTAAGGAGTTTCTCTTTAGGGAAAATGACGGAGGTTAATAGCGCCTGCTTTGGCGGTGTTTATAATTATGAATCTCAAGCGGGGTGAGGCTACTTGGAGAGTAGCGTATTCTTTCACGGCGCAAATGTAATAAAAAATAGCTAAAAACAAGCGAATAGATCCGCTTGTTTGTTCATTATTGGTGTTTGACCCTCTCTATTCTTTGATTTTTCCATTTTTTCCTAGACGTATAGACACGGTGATGCGGGCGAAACGACTCCTTGTTTTCGGTATCATTCCGCCATGTCTCATAATCTGTGTGTATCCCTGTAGAGATGGGGCGTGCCCCGTCTCATCCCTTCAAAATGGTATTTAAAATTACTCCCAGACGGTGGGAGACGGAGCACGCTCCGTCTCTACAACCGGGTAATAACCATTCTCCTACCTTTTTACGCTACTCTCCAAGTAGCCTAAGATTTCGAGAGATGGTAATTTTCAGTAATGCCATATTTGAAAATATAAAACGCTGTTTATCAAGATGATATAAAAGATTCTTGGTAGGGCTCTGAATTGCCGTGGGGTCTGTTTTCGGGCCACGGGATAACCACTGGAAAAGATAATCATAGAGATGGATATATTGACAGGCAAGTGCTCGGATAGGTTCATGGCGCATGTTCTGAAGCGACGTGACCAGGAGGCCGTCCGTTGGTACGTGCTCACGCTCCCTACCGCCGGTGGCGGGCGTGACAGGATCAGTCCCTCGAAGGGGCTGGACGCTGAGCTTTCCCGCCGTGAGCGTCGTGGGGAGGCCTTGTTCGAGTATTTCTCCCCCTCGTATGTCGAGGCGAGGAAGGTGGGCGGTAAGATGGTCAACACGAAACGGCCCCTGCTGTACAACTACGTGTTCGTCCACGCCTCGGAGGACGAGATCTTCCGCCTGAAGCGTACGCTTCCCCTGTATAATTTCCTCCCCCGGGTTTCCTCCGGCGGGCGGTCTTATTTCCCGTACCTCTCGGATCGTGAGATGGATACCTTGCGTTGGGTCGCGGCTTCTTACTCCAACGAGCTTCCGGTGTACGTGCCAGATAGCGGCCGCTTGTTGAAAGGCGACCGTGTGCGTATCACCTCCGGCCCTTTTTCCAATATGGAGGCGGAGGTGGTGGTGCAGCCGGGCGGTGGGCATAAGGACGTGATGGTGCGTATCCTCGACTGTCTGTGGGTCCCCTTGTTCGAGGTGAGAGCGGGGGAGTACGAGTTGATCGAGCTGAACACGGGGGGCAAGCACGTGTATACCCATTTGGACAACGACCGTCTGTCGGAGGGCTTGCACGGGGCCTTGGGCCGTTACCACGCCTCTGGCGTGGTAGTGGATGAGGATGCCCGTCTGGCCCGTGAGGTCCTGCGTGGCTACGCCTCTCTCCGTGGTGAGACCGACGTGATCCGTTGCAAGCTTTACTCTTTGCTCCTTCCTGCCTATCTGCTTTTGGGCGAGTCGGATGAGTTCGATCGTTTGCACGCCACGATGCGCAGCATGCTCCCGGTGATAAAAGCGGGGCAATCCCGTGCCTTGTTGCTGGTCACGCTGTACGGCTGTACGGACAGCAGCCTCTACCAGCGCATGGCGCACGAGCTGGTTGGCCCTTGGATGGAGGAGGCCTCGCCCAAGAGGAGCAAGTCCGTGTTGATACGTCGTTTACGTGATTACGACCGCTGGTTCGGGCACGGGAACGGCGATGAATAAAAGATATGAGAGAAGAGAGAGAGACATGCGGCGTCCCTTCGGGCATCCGGCTGATGAACCTGTTGCGTGAGCGTTTGACAGAGATCATGGATCGTGAGCGTACGAACCGAAACTCAATACACCTGTATTGCACGGGTCCCTACTGGGTAGCGTTCGAGCGTTCGGCCTACCAGCTGCATCGTGCGTTCCCGGATAGCGAGACCACTCCGTTGCGCCTGTTCGCCTACCCGTTCCCGATCGTGATGGTGTCCGTTACGGATCGCTCGCTCCGCTCATATACTCGCAAGCATATCTTGAGAAGAGACGGGGCGGATTACAAGCTATTGACCGTCCCCGGGTTTCCCTTGGCGGACTACCGTGAATGGCACGCCGGCGAGGTGGAGGGATTGCCCCGGTTAAGCGAGAATTAGATAAGGGCAGAAAAGAAACGGTCGGATCCCCCGGATGGCAATGGCCGTCTCTAGCGGCTAGGAGACCCCTTGGCTTTGGCCGATAGGCTGACCCCGCTTTAACATATACCACTCCGGCCGTCCGGTGGTCCGGCCCTTTTATAATTGAGAATTGAAAATTGAGAATTAAAGAGATGATAATAGCGGTAGATTTCGACGGTACGATCGTCGAGCACAAGTATCCGGCGATCGGGCGTGAGCTTCCTTTCGCCATCGAGACGTTGAGGAAATTGCAATCGGATCGGCATAAGCTGATCCTTTGGACGGTCCGTGAGGGCGGGCTCTTGGAGGAGGCGTTGTCCTTCTGCCGTGAGCGTGGCTTGGAGTTCTACGCGGTGAACCGTGACTACCCGGAGGAGGAGAGAGACCGGAACAACCACTTCTCCCGCAAGCTGAAGGCGGACGTTTTCATCGACGACCGCAACCTCGGCGGCCTCCCGGACTGGGGCACGATCTACGAGATGGTGACCAAGAGACTGAGCTATGAGGACTTGACGCGTAAATACGAGTCGGAATACGAGCCGGAGAAACCCAAAGGTTTCCTGTCCCGCCTTTTCCGTTAAGTCCGTGTGATCCGTGTTTAAAGAAATAAAAACGATAACAAAATAATATGAAGATCAAAAGACTACTGTTCCTATTCTCGCTGCCCTTTTTGCTGGCGGCGTGTACGTCTTACAAGAACGTGCCCTACCTCCAGAACCCGGAGGCGGTGAACGATCTCGAGGGGACGCTTCCCCTGTATGACGCCAAGATCATGCCCAAGGACCTGTTGAGCATCACGGTCAACACGACGGACCCTCAGGCGGCTGCCCCGTTCAACCTGACGGTGCAGACCCCGTTGAACGCGGCCCTGACGAACATCAACACGACGACGCAGCCCACGTTGCAGCAATACCTGGTGAACAACTCCGGCGAGATCGACTTCCCTGTGATCGGTACGCTGAGGGTCGGCGGCTTGACGAAGAACGAGGCGGAGAGCCTGATCCGTGAGAGATTGAGGCCTTACTTGAAGGAGGCGCCCATCGTGACGGTGCGCATGGCGAACTACAAGATCTCGGTCTTGGGCGAGGTGGCCCGTCCGGGCAGCTTCACGATCGGCAACGAGAAGGTGAACGTTCTGGAGGCGTTGGCGATGGCCGGCGACATGACGATCTACGGCTTACGTGACAACGTGAAGCTGATCCGCGAGGACGAGAGCGGGAAGCGCAAGATCATCAACCTTGACCTGAACAACGCCGGTATCGTGACCTCCCCGTATTATTATTTGAAACAGAACGACATCCTTTATGTCACGCCGAACGAGACGAAGGCGAAGAACTCCGATATCGGAAACAGCACGACGTTGTGGGTGAGCTCGATCTCGATCTTGGTCTCGATCGCCGGCCTGTTGGTGAACATACTTAAATAATTGAAAATAGAGAATTGAGAATTGAAAATTTAGAGAGATGGTGGACGATGGTATAAATACAAGCAATAATAATAATAACAATAACAATCCGGAGGGGGAGGATCGTGAGATCAATCTTTACGCCGTGTTTTTCAAGTATATGGTTTATTGGCCTTGGTTCGTGGCGAGCGTGCTGGCCTGCTGCATCGGGATGTACGTCTTCCTGCGTTACCAGACGCCGGTGTATAACGTCACGTCGTCGGTGCTGATCAAGGAGGACGATAAGAAGGGGGCTAACGCCGCCAGCGGCCTTGCCGCCATACAGGACCTCGGCATGCTCTCGATGACGAGCAACTTCGACAACGAGGTCGAGATCCTGAGGTCCCGCACGTTGATCAAGAAGGTGGTGAACGACATGGGCCTGTATATCGACATGGAGGAGTCGAACGCCTTGGGCTTCAACCCCCCGTTATACAAGAACTCCCCCGTTAACGTGTTCATCACCCCCGAGGAGGCGGACCGTCTGGTGGCCCCCGTCGAGCTGCGCATGCGCTACACGAAGGAGGGTCAGCTAACGGTGAGAGCGGAGTACAAGATCGACAAGGAGGGTGACGAGGAGACGATGGAGCAGGGCTTCGACAGGCTCCCCGCCATATTGCCCACCCCCGTGGGGGTTTTCAGTTTCACGGGCATGGATTCCATACCGGAGTTGGAGGGCGGGGAGATCGAGCTGGTGGCCCACGTCCATACGCCCACGTCCACTGCCGAGGCTTACGGCAAGGAGTTGAGCGTGACGCCCTCGTCCAAGACGACGACGATCGCCAAGGTATCCTTGAGGAACACGGTGAGGCGACGAGGCGTTGATTTCATCAATCGCTTGGTGTCGTTCTACAACCAGGACGCCAACGACGAGAAGAACGAGGTGGCGCAGAAGACGGCTGAGTTCATCGAGGAGCGCATCGGCATCATCAACGGCGAGCTGGGCACTACGGAGAGCGAGCTCGCTGCCTTCAAGCAACGCTCCGGCCTGACGAATTTGACGAGCGACGCCCAGATGGCTTTGCAGGAAAGCTCGAGGTATGAGCAACAACGTACGGAGAACGCCACGCAGATCAACTTGGTGCAGTATCTCCGCAATTATATCGACGATCCTGCGAACATGGACGAGGTGATCCCTGCCAACGTGGGCCTGCGGGATCAAAACCTCACCTCTGTCATCGACCAGTACAACACGATGATCATCGAGCGCAAGCGCCTGTTGCGCACCTCTTCGGACAGCAACCCGGCCATCATCAACATGAACGCCGGCATCGAGGCTATGCGCCGCAACGTGAGGACGACGGTGAACAGTGTCTTGAAGGGTCTCCAGATCGCCAAGGCGGACATCGACCGTCAGGCGAGCAAGTTCGAGAGCCGCATCAGCGACGCCCCGAGGCAGGAGAAGGAGTTCATGACGATCTCCCGCCAGCAGGAGATCAAGGCCACGTTGTACGTCATGCTGTTGCAGAAGCGTGAGGAGAACGCCATCACGCTGGCAGCCACGGCAAACAACGGCCGCATCATCGAGGAGCCGCTCGCCGATGAGCGTCCTGTCGCCCCGAAGAGGATGGTCTTCATGCTTGCGGCGTTGATCTTGGGCCTGGCGATCCCGGTGGGCATTGTCTACCTTCATGACCTGTTGAAATACAAGATCGAGAACCGTGAGGACGTCGAGGCGATCACGGGCGTGGCTATCTTGGCGGAGCTCCCGTTGGTCAAGAAGACGGGTGAGGGCTCGATCGTGGTGCGTGAGAACAAGAACGACCTGATGGAGGAGATGTTCCGGGGGTTGCGCACGAACCTCTTGTTCATGCTAGGCAAGGACGAGCGTGTGATCCTTTTCAGCTCCACGCAACCGGGCGAGGGCAAGTCTTTCGTCGCTGGCAACTTGGCGGTGAGCTTGGCTTACTTGGGCAAGAGGGTGGTGGTGGTCGGCATGGACATCCGCAAGCCGGGCCTGAACAAGGTGTTCAATATCTCCCGTAAGATGGAGGGCATCACGAACTACCTTAGCGACCCGGATCACGTGGAGTTGTTCGACATGGTCCAGCGATCCGATATCAGCCCTAACCTCGATATCCTCCCGGGCGGTCCTATCCCCCCGAACCCGACTGAGCTGGTCGCCCGTGACGTGCTGGAGAAGGCTATCGCCCGGTTGAAGGAACGCTACGACTATGTCATCTTGGATACAGCCCCTATCGGCATGGTTACGGACACGGCGATCATCGGCCGTGTGGCCGACATGTGCGTGTACGTCTGCCGTGCGGACGTGACACCGAAGGCCGGTTTCAGCTACATCAACGTGTTGCGGCGTGAGCGTAAGTTCCCGAAGCTCGCGACGGTGATCAACGGCTTGGACATGACGAAGCGCAAGAACAGCTACGGCTACGGTTACGGCAAGAAATACGGCTACGGCAAGGGATACGGTTATGGCTACGGCTATGGTTACGGTTTCGAGGCCGGTGACAAGAAGAAATAACTAATACGCAAATCATGCAAATAACATTACTACTACTGTCGGGCTTCCTTTTCTCCGTGCTGTTCGGGATGGTGATCATCCCGAGGATCTTGGTGATCTCCCACAAGAAACGGTTATATGATGTCCCGGATTCCCGTAAGGTACATACGACGCCGGTCCCCCGTTTGGGCGGCCTGTCGTTTTTTCCGGTGATCCTGATGTCCATGTTCCTTGTGATAGGCTTCCGCCTGTACTTTTGGGATATGGGCTCATCGAGCCTGTCGTTCAACATGCTCTATGAGTATCTCTTTCTGTTCGTGGGCATGACGTTACTCTATCTAGTGGGTGTCTGCGACGATCTAGTGGGTGTTGGCTACCGTTACAAGTTCGCCGTCCAGATCGTGTCGGCGTTATTATTGGTACTGTCCGGTAATTGGTTCGGTTCCTTGGGAGGCTTGTTCGGTGTGTACTCGGTTCCCGCTTGGGTGGGGATCCCCGTCACGGTCTTTATCGTGGTGTATATCACGAACGCCATTAACTTGATAGACGGTATCGATGGCTTGGCCTCCGGTTTGTGCAGTATCGCCCTGTCGGTCTTGAGCGTGATCTTCTTTATCCGCATGCAATATGTTTACGCCTTGTTGGCCATCTGTACGCTGGGAGTCCTCATGCCTTTTTGGTGTTACAACGTCTTTGGCAACGCAAACCGTGGCCATAAGCTCTTTATGGGTGATGCGGGTAGTCTTACGCTGGGCTACGTGATCAGTTTTCTGATCATCCATCTGTGCGTGTCGAATCAAGTCTTACCGGAGTTACCAAATCCCTATATGGTGATCGCTTTCTCCACGGTCTTGGTCCCTTTACTCGATGTGATCCGTGTGGTGCTTCATCGCCTTCGTAATCATCGTAACCCGTTCTTGCCCGATAAGAATCATTTCCATCACAAGCTGCTTCGTACGGGTATGCGTGTACGGATGGTGATGGTGACGATTCTGTGCGTATCTGTTTTTTTCATCGTATTGAATGTCTTATTGGCCATGAAGGTAAACGCCACCTACCTCTTGCTCTTGAACTTGGTTTTATGGTCTATCCTTCATTTGACGATCAACCGCTTCATAACGAGGCATCATAAAGAGCAAGAGCTGAAAGAGATAGGGGGTATTTTTACAAAGTAAGTCGTGAAACCGGACAATCTAGCGAGTGAATGACGAGCCGGTATCTATTTTATAAGACGAGATACTCCTCCCTTGCGTCAAAGCAAGGGCAAGCCTTGCGTATGTAAGGGCTTAATTGGTAATGTCCTAGGATGCGTGCCTCCGGATAGTCCCTTCGTAATTGCCGTAGCAGATCCATCAAGGTACACCGCTGGGCGTAGGTCCGGGTATCGGCTGGACGGCCTTGTTCGTCGAGTCCTCCCTCGTAACATATACCGATACTTTTGTCGTTCCATCCGGCTGCGTGCGCCCCGATCTGGTTGACCGGTCGGCAACGATGTAGCTCCCCGTCCCGTGTGATATAGAAATGATAGCCGATATCGGCGAATCCCCGTGCCTTGTGCGATGAACGGAGCGCCTCCACGGGAAAATCCCTGTCATATCGTGTGGCCGAGCAATGAATTACAAGGAGTCTGACCTCCCTGTAATTCTGGTAGAAACAATAAGCCTTACCCATGATAATTGAAAATTAGAGAATACAGGATTGGATGCCAAGTGCCCCTGCGATGGCGGTAGCTACGGCGATGATCACTTTGATAATGGTACTCCATACGGACTTTTTCATGATAATTAATAATTAATAGTGAATAATGAATAATGAATTGAATAATGATATCCCGGCTGATATAAGAGGAAAGCTTCGCTTTCCTTCGGACGGCCTCAGCGGACGGGCGTCAAGCGAAGAGACCGCAGCGAGCGCCCGGAGCATCCCTGTCTGAGCGAAGCGAGTTGGGATGCGACAGCGAGCGTAGGTCTCGAAGTAGCCCGTCAGCGTCAGCCTTGACCTTTTGGTTACTTTTGGGTCAAGCCAAAAGTGACACATCAGATCTCATCAGGCGACTCCGAGTCGCCCCCTTCCTCCACCGGCGTCCCGAGTATCGTCACCTTGAGCAACGAAGTCTTCTCGCCCAACAGCGAGTACCGTCGTGCCCCGTTCAGTATGGTATAGGAAGGCGAGAATCCCGGTACGATAGTCCGTATATGCGTAGCCTTGACCTCGGGGGCGGTCGCTACCCCCTTCTCCGTGACGAAGCGGTTATAGACGGTTCCGAACCCCAGCAGCTCCACCTTGTAGCCTTTCTGCAGGTTCTTGATGACATACCGCTGATAACGATCCAATACGTTCAATACGTCACCCTTCGTGAGCGACGACTCTTCGGCGATCTGGTCGGCCGCGTCTTGCGTGGACAGGGTACCGAAATAATAGGGAACCGGCTTGTACACCTCCTGCTTGGGATCCGTCTTGGGGATAAAAAACTTTCGTGCTTGAAATGCTTGTGGCATAGTTTGATAATTAAAGATTAATAATAGAAAATTAATTGCTTGCTGATCAATGTTACAAAGATAGGTTCCGCCGTAAGGGGCGGTGATGCCGATTGATGCCCGGGGTAGGGAATAACGATTAATTAACATGGGACGCAGTGATAACCGCCGGTTTCTTACGCTGCCTATCGTAAGCCCCTTTGAATAGGCATTATAAGAAGCCTTGGATGGGCATTGTAAAGATCTTAGAATACCCATCCAAGTTGACAGTTGACTAGTGACAGTAGGCTGTTTTTATTTACCTCTGTGCGCAACTGTCAACTAATTTACGGTTCTCCTAGGTAGTGGATGATTAATCTGATCTGTCGGGGCGTGAATATACGTTGCTCGGGGCGGTAGCCCGTCTCCAGCAGCTTGTCGTGCAATTCCGTGCATCGAATGATCCAACGACGTAAGCGGTTGCAAGCTTGATGGGAGGCCAGCTCCGGGAAATAGGATGCCGCTAGTGCGGACTTTCTTAATGGCAAGAACATTTGATTTATGATTTATAGATTTGGGAGAATGAAACTTTCAAACTTTCAAACATTCGTCCCCCCCTCACACACACACGCCCGTGGGGTACGTTATATAGGGGTGTGAGGGAGGCCGGGATTACTTATGGGTGACACGGCCGCCGAAGCTGTACTCGCCCCGGCCGTTCTTCTCCAGCGTGCCTCGTTCCTGCATTCGCTTGAGACAGGTATCTAGGGTGGCGGTGGGGATGTTGTTCCTCTCTGCTTCCTCCAAGGCCTGTTGTCGGTTGAAAGAGAGTGGAAGGGCCGCGAAGAGAGCCTCTTGGGGCGTGGGCGTGCGAGAGCGTGGCACCTCGTCAGACGGAAGCAGGGAGAGTATGCCCGCCGAATGACGGTAGAGCGGCTCCACGAGCGAGAGGACAGCCTTAAAATCGTCATCGTTGATACGTAACTCTAGGGAAGGAACGATACCGTCCCGTACGTTCTCCTCCGGGATCTCGGGGGCAGGCGAGAGACCGGGACAATTGAGAATTGAAAATTGAGAATCGAGAATGGCTTGTGGGATGAGGAGACTCTCCACCGATCGTAGGAAGGCCACCACGGAAGCGATCCGGCAGATATTGATAGCGATCCGGGCCACGGAGCTTCGCATCGGATATCCGTAGGAAAGGCCGGCGTGCCCGAATATGCGTGCGAAGCAGCTGTTGAATTGCTCCTTTTGCGTGTCGGAGAGATGGAATTGTATGACATTGACCCTCTCATGTAGGTAGTCCACGAGTTTCTTCCACTGTCTCCCCCAATCGGAGAAGAGGCTATCCATGTCCTCGTCGCCCTGCTCGAACTGATCCGCCCACTCATCGATAGGCGGCATCCGGTAGAACAATTGGCGTGAGAACAGCCCGTTTTCGGCCGAGGGAATAAGTGGCCGTACCTGCGCTGGAGTACCGCTTAACAAGACACTGAGGTAAGAGGCCGGGCACTCCCGGTATTCCCGGTTCGTGCGTCGGTTGAAAGCCAGTCGCTCGTGGTCGTGGCATTTACGCAAGGTATCGCTCCAGTGCCCGTGCTCGGTGCCGATGGCCGTGCTTACGGTATCGGCCTCGGTCTCGCAGATCAGCCCTATGCCGTCGGCCTCGATGAGGTTCTCCAGCACGCCGGTGCCGGAATTGTTACCGGCGATAAGGAACATCTTGAGGGGAGGCATCTCGGGCTCCGGCGTATCGGATTTTTTCTTGCCCAGCGAGTCCCAACGGCTCTTCTCCTCCCGGTAAGCTTTATGCCTCTGCCGGTAGTCCGCCATCATCGCCTCGTGTATCGGCTCGGCAAGCCG
>ERZ773243.1964-NODE-1964-length-19441-cov-10.151398_pt1 | contig 19441 bp, 12 predicted proteins | sample MGYA00580520_ERZ773243 | MGnify/ENA primary metagenome ERZ773243 (study PRJEB29015, sample SAMEA2737747) | human gut metagenome | biome: human gut; feature: human-associated habitat; material: faeces | place: China | collected 2012 ... | reverse complement strand
CGCCTGCGTTCCACTGCCACGGAGTAGCAACATCACCGCCGTAGGTTTTTTCTACGTCGAAGTACAGATAGGTTGCATCACTCAAGTTGTAGTTAGTGCCTACGCCTACCTCGAACCAGCCACCGCCAAGGTCTTGCTCAAAGGTTTCATACATGCCATACTTGCTCACAACAGCCTTGGTTTCGCCGTCGAAGTCATAGAGATAAGATGCACGTACATATACATTACCTTGTTTAATATCCTTGCCCAGGCTAAAGCCTACACGACCAACAAGGCTCTCGATATCGTCTTGAGCTACATGTCTTCTACCAACAATGTAGTTAGCATCTTCAACTAAACCATATGTCAGCTCTACCTGAGGTTCAATCCAGAAACCATTGCCCTGTGCCAGACGTTTGCCATATTCAGCACTGATGCTGTAGCCATTGGTATCATAGTCTCCTTGTGCCTTGCCAATTTCAAATTCATTTTCCAGACGAGAATACTTAGCAATCAAATCGATGAAGCTGCCATCTTCGTTCAGCTTGCTGCCATAAATAGCAAAGCCTTTATGTGTGTTTTCACCACTGCCCTTAACAAAGGTGCTCTTGCCTTCAGTATAGGTCAATGCAGCACCAACGGTCCATGCTTTGTCAGAACCAACCTTCTCATCATAGCCAATTTGATATGCATTGTATTGGTTCTTAATGCTGTTGTACTTGCTCTCGCCACGAGTCATTCTGGTCCAAATACCATGCTCACCATTGCTGTTACGCAGCTCACCAAGACGTTTATTCATATCGTTGTTTTCCTGACGCCAGGTCATAAGAGCCAGAGAAGACATTTCAGCAATACCAGTATTACCTACATTGACAGATTGATGAGCAACGCCGTCCTTATCAATGTATACAGCGCCGGCAATCTCGCCTTCCTCAATCTTAATTTCGGTTACACCATTAAAAATCTCATATTTACCGTCTTCATCTGTTTTGGTAATAATATTTTGACCGCCAATTTGAATATTAAGATTGCTATAATCGCCTTTAGCTGCAGCTGCATCGTTTGCATCTCCATCAGCAGAAGCGGTAACAGTAGTTGCATAATCCTCGCCAACCACTAACTTTTCAACAGAAGTAGCGCCTTTTTCGCCTTCTATCCTCAGCTCAACAGAACCTTTAGTTATATCAACCGTGTCAGCAGTAGTATTAACAAGCTTTAAATTAGTAACAGTGCCTTCTGCAAAACCAGCAACACCAGGCTTAGAGACATTAGAGCCATTAGTGCCATTAGTGCAATTTTTTTCAGCACCGAATTGCCAACCATTTACTTTATCATATTGCGCAAAGCCTCTGGTATTATAGATATTTGCCACAGTAGAGTTTTTAATAGTAACAAAGGACTCATTTACTGTTGCGCCCACTTTACCCTTTGTATCAGCATATCTTACCATACCTGCAGTAAAGATATCTGCCTCAACAGTAGCATTAGAAATATTTAAGATAGCTTGATCTACATTTGATACAGCATTAGTACCCATAGCAACGCCACCCGCTACAATAGCTTGCTTAAATATACCACCAGTAATATTGGTTTCTGCAACATCTACAGTGGTTTTCACAAGAGCTGAGTCAACATGAGGATAATACTGATTAGCAAGGCTACCGCCAATTATAAGAGAATTAAATTTAGTGTTTTTATCGACATTAATTTCAGTTTTTGCAGAAGCAAGATGTAGATTCGATTCATTGTCCATAGATGGCTTATTCCCGGGATCGGGATAATTCTTTACATGGTCGCCACCAACAACAAGGTTTTCCAAAGTATCATGTTTCCATAAAGCCTCATTACCAAATTGTCCACCTTTAATCACAAGATGAGCGGTTCTATTGGCAGTAGCAGACTCTACATTATTCGCATTATTAGCACCAGTACCACCTACAACATGCTTGAAAGTACCACCATTTATAACAACGCTAGTGGAGCCAATATTCATAGTGTAATCCTTGTCATCACCACTAACATAGCAGCCACCCATAACCATATCCCATTTACCGCTATTAACGGTTACATAACCATTAAAAGTTTGACCTTTGTAGTCTTGAAAACCACCTATTACACGGTACGTTTCGCCTTCATTTACAATATTGGACTGATCTACAGAAAAACCAGATTTGCCTTCGCCACAAACGTATTCAGTAGCTGCCAACGCATTGCCTGTAATTACAGCAGTCATTAATGCACTTAATAATAAGCTTCTTTTCAACATTTTTTTGTTCATAAAAATCATTCCTTCCCTTAATGAGTTACAGTTAAAACAGATCCATAATAAATTTTTCAGGAACTTCGGAACAATTCAATAATATTTATATGCAGCATCATAAAATAATCTATATTATAAACAAATATAATACACTATAGGTTGCAGTAACACTAAACCATCTTGATTGTTCACAAAAAGTTCACCGCTTTATGTACAGTATAACATCTCGTCCCCCCCAGTCAAGCAAATGTACATCGAGTACATTTGCTTATTGTACTACGCACAAAATCAGCTTAGCTTTGGAAAAGAAAAAGCTCCAATTACACTGTATTCAACAATGTAACTGGAGCTAAAACTTGTTTACTTTTTTTAACTAACAATTAGCTTTTTCTTAAATTTTCAAAATGCTCTTTTATTGCTAAAGCCATTTCCATACGATTAATCCATTCAGGTCTTTTACATACTGCGTCAGTTAAGTTTATTACGCTCTTCCTCAAGAAGAACCTTTTTAAACTCACCAACCAAATACAAGCTGCCGCAAACGCAAATGATGCCATCTTTGCCAGCTTGGTCAGCAGCTTTATGATATGCCTCTGCCAAGCTATTCATAGGAATTGCATTGGCACCAACCAATTCAGACAGCGCCTCAGCCTCAGCAGCACGTGAGCCACCATCAGCACGAACAGTGTAAACTACATCGTCATTGTGAATAAGGGTTTTGATAACACCGCTCATATCCTTGTCGCCCATCATACCAAAGACAAAGTGAACCTTTTGGCCAGGATAATACTTATCAAGAGCACTGCGCAGTGCTTTAGCGCCATCAGGATTATGAGCACCGTCCAGAATAAGATCCGGTTTTTGGCTTACACGCTCCAAGCGACCAGGCCAAAGGGTATTGGCAACACCAAGATGCAGTGCCAGCTCATTAATTCTATCATCCTGCTTAGACACCAGCTTAGCAGCAACAATTGCTACGCTGGTGTTTTTAATCTGGTGCTCACCAGGAAGCTTAATTTCATAATCGGAAGCATAAAAATCACCTGCATGAAGGGTAAACTTTTGACCGTCCATGGAGCTTTCTACCTCTGTGCCATAAAATGCCTTGCCGTAAAGATATACAGGCGCTTCCTTGAACATAGCCATAGTAACAATGGGCCCTAAAGCATTATCTCCCTCAGCAGCAGTAACCAGAGGTACCTTTTCCTTGATAATACCAGCTTTTTGCATAGCAATACGTTCTACGCTGTCACCGCAGCGGTCAGTATGATCAAGAGAAACATTGGTGATTACAGATACAACAGGAGTAATAACATTGGTAGAGTCCCATAAACCACCCATACCAACTTCAATTACAGCGTAATCTACCTTTTCCAGGCAGAAATACAGGAACGCTGCAGCAGTCAAAATCTCAAATTGAGTAGGCTGATCGCAGACGCCTTTTTTCACGATGCTGTCAGCAGCTGCCTTGACAGCGGTAATAGTAGTAGCAAAGGCTTCGTCGCTAATTTCTTCGCCATTCAAGCAAATTCTTTCATTATATCTCACCAAATGGGGAGAGGTAAATTTACCAACCTTAAGGTTTGCAGCCAACAAAATATTGGTAATCATGCTGGTTACAGAGCCCTTGCCATTAGTACCGGTTACGTGGATAGTTTTAATTTTCTGCTCAGGATTACCAAGCTCTCTCAGCAGACCTTCAATTCTTTCCATACCCAGCTGAATGCCAAACTTGCCCAGGTTTTCCAAATAGGAAAGGCTTTCTACATAATTCATAATTCATCCTCCATTTATAATGGAAAAGTACAGGAGCAATTTAAGCGCCCACAAATGCAGGCACCAAATTGCTCCATAAACAGTTCTAAAATTATAAGGTCTTCAGGTATTCCAGACGTTCCAGAATAGCTGCTCTTTTGCCATTCAGTTCTTCTGCTTTAGCTTTTTCTTTAACAATTACAGCCTCAGGAGCTTTTGCCAAGAAGCCTTCGTTGCCAAGCTTGCCTTCTACGCGGCTCAGCTCTTTTTCGATAGCGGTCAGCTCTTTGTTCAGACGTTGGTTTTCTTTTTCAACATCAATGAGGCCAGCCAGAGGCAGATATACCTCAATGCCGCTTACAACTGCAGCCATAGCGTTTTCTGGTTTAGCAGCAGTATCTTCCAGAACAGTCAGCTCGCTGATTGCGCCCATCAGATGTACGTAGTTAGCATTAGCCTCTACGCCAGCCTTCAGGTCAGCTGCAGCCAGCATAATTGCAGGAACTTTCTTTCCGGGCGGTACATTTACTTCTGCACGCATGTTACGGATAGCCTTGATGCTTTCCATAATTGCGCCCATAAGACGTTCTGCTTCATCGTCCATCAGGGCTTCTTCAGCTTCAGGCCACTTGGAAATCATAATGCTGGAAGCCTGATGCGGCAAGCATTGATAAATTTCCTCGGTGATGAAAGGCATGTAGGGATGGAGCAGCTGCATAGCACTGGTCAGAACCTTAGCCAATACATGCTGAGCGGTTGCACGCTCTTCAGGGTTTTCTTTATTATACAGACGAGGCTTAGCAAGCTCGATATACCAGTCGCATACCTCGCCCCAAATGAAGTCATAAATCATACGGCCAGCTTCGCCCAGCTCAAATTTGCCCAGCATCTCAGTAACGTTCTTGGAGGTGTGCTGCAGACGGGACAGAATCCATTTGTCAGCCAGAGTGTAAGGAGCCAGCTTAGCATTAGGATCGTAGCCCTCCATGTTCATCAGAGCAAAGCGGGATGCGTTCCAAATCTTATTAGCAAAGTTACGGGTAGCTTCAACGCGTTCCCAATAGAAGCGCATATCGTTGCCCGGAGTGTTGCCGGTAATCAGCATAAAGCGCAGGGTATCAGCGCCATATTTTTCAATAACTTCCAGCGGATCAATGCCGTTGCCCAAGGATTTGGACATCTTGCGGCCTTGGCTGTCGCGAACCAGACCATGGATGAATACCTTCTCGAAGGGAATTTCCTTCATAAATTCCATACCCATGATAAGCATTCTTGCAACCCAGAAGAAAATAATATCGTAGCCAGTTACCAGAACGCTGGTAGGATAGAATTGCTTCAGAAGCGGATCATTGTCGGGCCAGCCCATAGTAGAGAAGGGCCACAGTGCGCTGGAGAACCAGGTGTCCAGTGCGTCCTCGTCTTGATGGATATTGGTGCTGCCGCATTTGGGGCAGGCAGTCAGATCAGTGCGGGATGCATGCATTTCGCCGCAATCATCGCAGTACCAAACAGGAATACGGTGACCCCACCAGATTTGACGGGAAATACACCAGTCACGAATGTTGTCCATCCAACCAGTATAGGTTTTGGTGAAGCGTTCAGGAACGAATTGAGTACGACCGTCCTCAACACAATCAACAGCAGCCTTAACCAAAGGCTCCATTTTTACAAACCATTGGGTAGATACCAAAGGCTCTACTACGCTGCCGCAGCGTTGGCAGTGACCAACAGCGTGAGCATGCTCTTCAATTTTAATCAGATAGCCTTGTTCTTTCAGGTCATTTACGATATTTTTACGGCATTCTTCACGAGTTTGGCCTTCGTATTTGCCAGCTTCAGCAGTCATGAGACCATTCATGCCGATAACAACAATGCTGGGCAGGTTGTGACGAATACCCATTTCGTAGTCATTGGGGTCATGGGACGGAGTAATTTTAACTGCACCAGTACCAAACTCCAGATCTACGTAGTCGTCAGCAATAATAGGAATAACGCGGTCAGTCAGAGGCAGACGCAGAGTTTTGCCAACCAGATGACCATAGCGGGGATCAGCAGGATTTACAGCTACAGCAGTATCGCCCAGCATGGTTTCAGGACGAGTGGTAGCAATTGTCAGGTAAGTACCTTCTTCTTCAACAACTGGGTATTGGATATACCACAGATGACCCGGATCATCCTTATGCTCAACCTCAATATCGCTCAGTGCAGTGTTGCAGTTTACGCACCAGTTGGTAATACGGGTGCCTTTATAGATAAGGCCTTTTTCGTACAGAGCACAGAAAACCTCACGTACAGCCTTGGAGCAGCCTTCATCCATGGTAAAGCGTTTACGCTCCCAATCGCAGGAAACGCCTAAATGCTTCAGCTGATTAATGATGCGGTCGCCGTATTGGTCCTTCCACTCCCAAACGCGTTTCAGGAATTCTTCACGACCTAGGTCATAACGGGTTTTGCCCTCTTCTTTTTTAATTACTTCTTCAACCTTGATTTGAGTTGCCAGACCTGCATGGTCATAGCCAGGCATCCAAAGGGTATTGTGACCCATCATACGGTGCCAACGGATCAGGATATCCTGCAGTGTGTTATCCAGTGCATGGCCCATATGCAGCTGACCAGTAATATTCGGAGGGGGAATTACAATACTGAAGGCTTCCTTCCCCTCTTCAACCTCCGCATGGAATAAACGATTTTTCTCCCAGAATTCATACCACTTCTTCTCAACAGAAGCAGGGTCATAAACCTTAGGAATGTTATGCTCTTCTGCCATTTCTATTCCTCCTAAAATAATAATGATAATTAGCTTATTTAATCTCAGACCAGCTGAGCAAAAAAAAACGTCCTGTTTATAATGAACAGGACGTATAAACGCGGTACCACCTATCTTCCTCATACCTACTGCAGCTAAACTGGTACTGTAATATTTATGAGGCACTCAAACACGTAACGTGTGCAATGCGTCTGCACCTACTACTATTTCAGCACAGCAGCTCCCGGACTACAGTAATCCTTTTCCGCAACAGCTTTCACCACTACGCTGCTTCTCTTTGCCGGTGTCAAGGACAACCCTTCCGTTCTTAGCCATTAAATTATATTGTTATACGTTATATCTTAACAATTTAATAGACCAGTGTCAACAGTTTTATAGTCAGCCTGACAAAATAAATACAAAAAGACTGCCGCCATCTTTATAGACAGCGGCAGCCCTTTCACCCTACTTTCAATTTGGAAGGAATTTGTCTGAAATCTGGGTAAATCTGTATGTGTATGTATTTTCAAGTAATTGTTTTCAGGGTATTTTTGCTTGGAGGTTGCTAACGAACCTGAAAAATTAATTACTTTTTAGCATCTAAACCCTTTAGCTGTGTGCAATGACTACAGCCACCGGAGCAGGAGCTGCAGCCTGTACAGCCACCACTTTTATGGGTTGCCAAAACACTTTTTGCGGCAAAATATACTGCTGCAATAATTACTAAACCAACAATCCAAGTTGCCATGATATACCTCTTTTCTATAACGAGTGTACTGGCAGCTCTCTTGGAGGGATGAGAGCTGCCAGACTATGACTCTTAGCGAGCTTCAACACTCAAAACATTAACACTGCCTTTTTTGGCAGGACGGACAAGCAGATAAATAAAACCTACCAGCATTATTACAGCCACTGCAGTACCAGCATCAAAGGCTTCACCGCCTACAAAGACGCGGCCCAGCTGGTAAATCATCAAACAAACGCTGTAAGCGTATAAATTCTGGAAGCAAAGGGTAGCCCAGGTCCACTTGCTGCTGTTCATTTCTCTGCTCATGGTAGCAATAGCTGCCAAGCAGGGAGAGTTCAGCAGATTGAACACCAGGAAGGAGAAAGCTGCCACAGCACTGGGGAACATGGCCATTACTGCGTTCCACAAATCAGGCTCCTCCTCAGTAGCTTCGGCCAAGCCAGAAAGAATTGCCATAGTGCTGACAACTGCTTCCTTAGCCACAAAACCAGAGAATGCTGCTGCGACGGACTGCCAGCTGCTAAAGCCCAAGGGAGCAAAGATAGGAGCAATAGCACTACCGAAAATAGCCATAAAGCTATTTTCAACATCCTCTACCATTGCCAGACTGCCATCAGCCATACCCCAGCTTGCCAGGAACCACATTACTACACAGCACAGGAAAATTACCGTACCAGCTTTTTTCAGGAAGCCAGCTACGCGCTCCCAGGTATGAATCAGAACATTCTTAGCAAGAGGCATATGATAAGGAGGCATCTCCATAACGAAGGGAGCAGGGTCACCTGCGAAAAGATCGGATTTCTTCAAGATAATGCAGGATGTCACTACAGCAAAGAAACCAATAAAGTACATGATAGGGGCCATATACCAGGCGCCGCCCATAATAGCGCCGGAAAGCAGCGCAATAACAGGAAGCTTAGCACCACAGGGAATAAAGGTGGTGGTCATGATAGTCAGACGACGGTCCTTTTCGTTCTCAATAGTTCGGGTTGCCATGATACCAGGAACGCCGCAGCCAGAAGAAATCAAGAGGGGAATAAAGCTTTTGCCGCTCATACCAAACTGACGGAAAAAGCGGTCCATAATAAAGGCCACGCGGGCCATATAACCGCAGTCCTCTAAAAAGCTCAGCAGCAGGAACACAATGGCCATTTGGGGTGCAAAGCCAATGGGAGCGCCAACACCGCCAATAATACCATCAACTACCAATGACACAATCCAATCAGCTGCGCCTGCCGCTTCCAGCTGTGCCTGAGCCCATGGCATAATCCATTCACCAAAGAGAGTATCGTTCGTAAAATCAGTTACAATAGTGCCAACTGTTTCTACAGCAATGTAATAAACAAGGAACATTACTGCCGCAAAAATTGGCAGTGCTAAAAAGCGATTAGTAACGATGCGGTCAACTTTATCGGAGGTAGTCATACCAACGCTGCCTTTTTTCACAGCTTTACTCATGAGCTGACCAATATATTCGTAACGTGCATTGGTAATAATGCTTTCGCTGTCGTCGTCCAGCTGCTCCTCACAGATAGTAATAATATCATCCAGAGCCTTTTGCTCTGCTTCGCTGACCTTAAGAGTTTTATAAACCTCTTGGTCTCGTTCAAAAAGCTTTACTAAAAGCCAGCGCTGACTTGCGCCTGCAACTCTATTTCCCATTAAGCGATGAATCTGAGTCAGTGCCTCTTCTACCTCAACGGGGAATACAATCGGCTTGGGAGCTGCCTTGCCTACATTACCAATAGCCTTAGCCGCAGCATCCTTAGTACCTTCGCCATTTAAGGCTGATGTTTCCACAATTGAGCAGCCCAACACCTCAGACAGCTTTACCGCATCAATCTTATCACCATTCTTGCGGACAATATCCATCATATTCAGTGCAATAGTTATAGGCATACCCATTTCCATCAGCTGTGTAGTCAAATACAGATTACGCTCAATATTAGATCCGTCTACAAGGTTTAAAATACCATCTAACTTAGTGTCCAAAAGGTAATTACGGGAAATTACTTCTTCAAGAGTATAGGGAGAAAGAGAGTAAATGCCAGGTAAGTCTGTAATAGTTACCCCACCGCTACCTTTAAGCTTGCCTTCTTTCTTTTCTACAGTTACGCCAGGCCAGTTGCCTACGTATTGGTTAGAGCCTGTCAGCTCATTAAACATTGTGGTTTTGCCGCAATTAGGGTTGCCTACTAAAGCAATCTTTACTTCATTCATTTTATGCACCTCACTCCACAACTATGCTTTCTGCTTCATTCTTACGCAATGTCAGCTCGTAGCCTCGTACTGTAACCTCCATAGGGTCACCTAAAGGAGCCAGCTTGCGAACCAGAATTTCTACACCTTTTGTTATACCCATATCCATTATTCTGCGTTTTAAGGCTCCCTCGCCGTTAAGCTTTTTTACTACTACAGACTCGCCAGCCTGTACTTCCTTTAAGGTTTTCATCTGACCCCTCCTAAACTAAATATATATCTTGGACGCCATGTTCTTGCTTAAAGCCACACGTGCATCCTTTACGTTAACAATCAGATTACCATCAAATTCTGTAATGACGGTAATGCTGGCACCTTCAATAAAACCCATATTTTCCAAATGGCGTTTAATTTCATTTTTGCCGCGTACTGCGGTAATTGTATTCACCTCGCCAGGCTTGGCCATTAATAGCGGCATCATCTTTACCTCATACCTTTCATACATCCATTTTAATCTAGTTAGTTCCATCTAACTTATGTTATGAGTTTACTCTACCTATCCTGTATTTGTCAAGTAAAATTTTAAAATTCTTAAGCTAACTAGAAGATTTAGTTAGACGTGGCTATCGAATTTATTACATACAAGTAAATAGAAAAAGAGCAGAAGAACAACAGCATTACACTGAATTCCTCTGCCCTAAAAATGCAAGCAATATTTATTGAGAAGCTCATTATATTAAGGCTTCTCTATTATTTTCTTTTGACAGCTACACCTGTTCCATTTACAACGTAAAAGGGATAGCCTGTTCCTTCCATACAGCTGTCATTGCCGACAGAAATAGAGATTTTAGCGTCAATAACAGCATCTGCATTTTGATTTACTGCACATTGCTTTAAATTATGCAAAACTAGCTCATAGGCGTCGTTTAAATTATCACGCCTGCACCAGGCGTAAATACTGCCATCTACTATGGTATAGTCAAAATCAACAAAGGCTGTAAAATATAGCGGCAGACTATCCACCACTGATTTTCTTACCTTTTCATCTTTAGACTCAAAACCAAATAATCCCATTTTCGATACCTCGCTTTCGGTACTATATTTTATACCTTCTTATACAGTATACGAATAGAGTTTAACACACACAGCAGAGAAACGCCAGTATCAGCAAAAACCGCAGCCCACATAGAAGCATAGCCCATAAGACCGGCAATCATGATAATTACCTTTACAGCTAAAGCAAAGACAACGTTCTGCCAAGCAATAGCACCGGTAGCCTTGGCAATGGCAATGGCCTGGGGAATGGATTTCATTTCAGAATTCATAAACACTACATCAGCAGCCTCAATAGCAGCATCAGCACCACTGCCCATGGCAGCACCAACATTAGCACCAGCCAATACAGGAGCATCATTAATGCCATCGCCTACAAACATTACAGAGCCATACTTATTACGCAGCTCATTCAAAGCATTCAGCTTATCCTGAGGCAGCAGCTTAGCACGCACCTCATCAACTCCTGCCGCAGCAGCTATGGCATTAGCCTCACGCTCAGCATCACCAGTCAGCATAGCAGTAACAAGACCTTGATTCTTCAAAGCGGAAACAGCTGCTTTAGCATCCTCTTTAAGAGTATCGTTAATTAAAAGCTGTCCATAATACTTGCCGTCAACAGCCACAAGTACCTCACTGCCATAGATAGCTTCCTTATAGTCTGCACAGCTAATTTCATAACGCTGCATCAGCTTTGTATTACCACAAAGCACAGTTTTACCTGCAATTTCAGCAACCAGACCCTCACCTGCAATTTCCTCAAAAAAGTCTGGACGAACAAGCTTCAGTCCTCTTTCTTTGGCAGCAGCCACAATGGACACCGCAATCGGATGAGTAGAAACCTGCTCCGCACCTGCACACAAGCACAGCAATTCATCTTCATTGACACCATTAGGCTTGATTTCCTGCAGAACAAAATTACCCTTGGTTATAGTACCAGTTTTATCCATAACTACGGCTGCAACATTTTTCAGTGCCTCCATAGCTACACCGCCCTTAAAGAGAATGCCGTACTTGGAGCCAGCACCAATGCCGGAGAAAAATGCCAAAGGCACACTAAGTACAAGAGCACAGGGACAGCTGATGACCAAAAAAGTAAGTGCTGTATAAATCCACTTTTCCCATTCGCCAGTAATCAGAGAAGGAATTACTGCAGTCAGTACAGCAGCAGCTACTACAAAGGGAGTATAAACTCTAGCGAAACGAGTAATAAAACGATCAATAGCAGGCTTGCTGGCTGCAGCATTTTCTACGCTGTCCAAAATCTTGGTTACCATGGATTCTTCCAAAACCTTCTCCACACGGATTTTCAGCATACCTGAGGTATTTACGCAGCCAGAAACAACCTCATCACCATATTGCTTCTTAACAGGCACAGGCTCGCCAGTTACAGGAGATGTATCCACAAGGCTTTCACCGTCAATAACTATACCGTCCAGAGGAATTCTGTCGCCTACACGAACAAGAAGAATATCGCCAACATGAGCTTCCTCTGCACCAATAACCTCCACCTTGTCGCCCATAAGCAGATTCACAACCTGAGGACGCATATCAACGGCTTCCATAATCTGACCGCGGCTCTTTTCTACAGCACGCTGCTCGAAAAATTCGCCTACGCGATAAAAGAACATAACGCCCACTGCTTCCTCCCAGGCCTTAATAGCAAAAGCACCCAGGGTAGCAACAGTCATCAGGAAGTTTTCATCAAACACATGACCTTTAGCAATATTCTTCACCGCAGTCCAAACAATGCGACCGCCTAAAAGAACGTAGGCAAAAACAAGACAGTACAGGTGGTACGCTTCTGGAATAAGACTCAGCCATTCCGTTGCAATGAATACAATACCGCCTAGGATAATTTCTATAAGCTGCAGCTTGTCGCCCAGCTTTTCTACAAGGCTGGCATTCTGACTTTTGTTATGAGCAGCAGTATTTGTACTTTTAGACAGCTCTATTAAAACGACACCTTCTTCGACGCTGTCAGTAACAGCCTGCATTTTTTCAAGCAATCCCTCATAGGAGGCAGCCTTAACCTTCAGCTTTTTAGTTGTAAATGTCAGAACAGCCTCGTCTACCTCTGCCATTTGATTCAGAGCACGTTCAATTTTAGCACCGCAGTTGGCACAATCCAAATGCTGCACCATATATACACGATGCTCTCCTCGGATATCCTTGTGGGAAGCAGGCTTTTCATGATGAACATGATCATGGCCGCAGCCACAGCTGTCATCGTGATGATGCTCGTGATGGTCGTGACCGCAGCTCTCCTCGTGATTATGCTCGTGACGATCGTGGCCGCAGCCACAGCTATCCTCGTGATGATGCTCGTGATGATCGTGACCGTAGCTCTCCTCGTGATGATGGTCCGAGTCGTCCTCCTCATCACTGCCCTTATCGTCATTGCCACAGCAGCAATCCACAGCACCGCACACATCTCCATGACTGTGCTCCTGAGTCATACCCTCGTGAGTATGAACAGGTACATGGCTCATACCTTTGTGACTATGGTCCTTGCCACAATGACCACAGGTACAACCTTCAGGATGATTGCTATAGTCATCAGCAAAATCTTTGGTATGCATACTGCGAACTTCACCAGAGTTATTGCGTACATCTTCTAAATCTCTAATTTCTTTTTTCATGCTAATACCACCTTTACATTTTATTTATCATATGAGTAACTGTTCATTTATATCAGAAAAATATATAAAGGCAATTATATCCTCTAAAGAATTACCTTAACTATATTATAACATATGAGTAATTGTTCATCAATAATATTGTCTGAAAATTATCAAAAAAATATTCTCTGCCGGAGTTCATTCCATCCTTATCTCTTAAAACAGATATACTTAAACTCTTTAAAATCAAAAGGTGCTGCGTTCCAAACAGCAATCACCAGACACGCAGCACCATACTTTAACATATTATTTTTTGTATACGTTTAGACAACAAGGTATCTTTACTTGACTAAATGACAAGCTACCCAATGACCGTGTTCAACTTCCTTAAGCCCCGGCTTTTCCTTTAAGCAGCGTTCACTGCATTTTGGACAGCGACTTGCAAAAGGACAGCCCTCAGGCAAATCGAGAGGACTGGGTATTTCACCCTCCAAGGGCTCAATTTTCTCGCCAGCCTTAAAATCAACCTTAAAAACTGCACGCAAAAGTGCCTGAGTATACGGATGTTTGCAATGCTCAGCAATGCGACCTGTTTCCATCCACTCTACTACATTACCTAAATACATTACTGCCACCTGATGGCACATCAAATCTACCAAGCCTAAATCATGGGCAATAAAAAGATAGGTAATATTCTTTTCCTTCTGCAGTTTGCATAAAAGCTCACAAACTGTTTCCTGTACGGATACGTCCAAGGCAGAGGTAGCTTCGTCACAAACTATAATTCTAGGCTCTAAGGACAAGGCTCTGGCAATACCAAGACGCTGACGCTGACCGCCGGACATACTATGAGGATAGCGGTCCTTAAATTCAACAGGCAGCTCAACCATCTCCAAAAGCTCTGCAGCTTTGGCGTCTACCTCACTGTTTTTAATAAGGCCATAATTTTTTAAGGGCTCTGTCAAAATGTCCTTTACCAGCATTTTGGGATTAAAGGCTGCTGTAGGATCCTGAAAAACCATTTGGATTTTGCGTCTGTCCTGACGCAGCTGTTCCCCTTTGGACTTCAGCAAATCATGACCTTCGAAAATAACCTCACCTGATGTTGCAGGATGAATACGCAGCAGAGTGCGGACAAGAGTTGATTTGCCGCAGCCAGACTCGCCAATTATGCCCAAAGTCTTGCCCTCATAGGCACGCAGCGTTATATCATTGCAGGCCGTCAGCATTTTGCCGCCATCTACGGGAAACTTTTTCGTAAGATGGTTAATCTCCAAAATCAGATTGTTACGTTCATAGGCAGGTTTCGTATTATTCATAATAGCATTTACCTCCTATTACAGGCACTGCACGTAAAAGCTGCTTAGTATATTCATGCTGAGGATTTCCGATAATATCCTCTCTGCGTCCACTTTCCACAACCTTGCCACCCTGCATAACCATTATTTTATTAGATACGTAGGAAGCAACGCCTAAATTATGGGTAACAATAATCACCGCAGCGTTATATTCATTACGTACATCTACAATCTGACGGATAATTTGAGCCTGAGTAGTTACATCTAAGGCTGAGGTAGGCTCGTCTGCCAAAAGGAGCTTGGGGCTAAAAATCATAGCCATAGCAATACCTACTCTCTGTCGCATACCACCAGAAAGCTCAAAGGGATAGCAATTCATAATATTCTCAGGGTTTGGCAAATGGACGTTAGTAAGCATACCAATAGCCATTTCGTTGGCCTGAGACTTGCTTTTTTCCGGAGCATGGGTCTGAATATAGTCGATGAACTGTTCACCGATACGACGAATGGGATTAATCATATTGCCGCTGTCCTGAAAAATCATAGACATTTCCTTGCCGTACATCTGGCGCCAATCCTCATGGCTATTTGCAAGGATATTTTTACCATCAAACATAATGCTGCCGCCGCTTACATGCCCAGCACCAGGCAAGCACCCCATAATAGCACGAATGACAGTAGTCTTACCACTGCCGGATTCGCCTACTATGGACAGGATTTCACCTCTATCTAATTCTAAATTTGCACCTGCTACAGTAAGCTTATCACCATAGCTGATGTCTAAATTATTTACTTCAAGTAGCATCAGGTTCTTTCCTCTTTTAATAATCAATAAGATAACAAGCATAGGGCGCACCTTAAAAGTGCGCCTAGCTGTTTTCTAAGTATAGTTTCTGAAATTATTTAGCAGGTTTAATATCCTTAGTTACCCAATAATAGTCTGTCGGATAGATATTAGCTCCTTCGATGCCTTTTTTAGATACCATATTGGTTTTGGGATAGCCAAAGAACAGAGCTACACTGTCATTAAGCAGTATTTGCTGCATTTCGATGATATATTGGCGACGTTTTGCAGGATCAAATTCTACACCCAACTTATCAGAAAGTGCATCATATTCAGGATTGCTGTAGCCAGTTGCATTTTCAGGCTGACTGCCATTGACATTGGTTTTGAAGTATCTGTTCATAAATACTTCCGGATCGCCAGTGTTGGCAACAAGAATATTGGAAATAATCAGGTCGTACTCACCTCTGTTACGCATAGGATCCAAAACATTGTAGTCAACATTCTTCATATTAACTTTAATACCAATTTTCTTAGCATCCGCCTGAGTAGCCTCTGCGTATAAGGGGAGCTCTGCACGGCCACTATAGTATACAAAATCAATTTCCAGATTTTTACCGTTCTTATCTACATAGCCGTCACCATCGCTATCCTTCCATCCAGCTTCAGACAAAAGCTTTTTAGCATTTTCAGGATTATAAGCATTAGGATCTTTAAGTTGGTCGAAACCATAGTCTAAGGAGGGAGAAATAGGTGCTTTGCCCGGAACAAAGGTTCCTTTTAAAAGCACATTATTATAGGTTTCACGGTCTAAGCATTGAATTAGAGCAGCACGTACTTTGGGATCATGTAGAGGTTTGCCCTCGTTCATATTCATTTGAGCCAAAACAGTACGCAAAGAGGAAATTTCAGAAATATTGAACTTATCCTTATTTTTGAACAACTGCAGATCACCAGCACCTATATTAATAGCAAAGTCGATTTCACCTTTTTGAAGTGCCATTGCACGAGTATTAGGATCATCGATAGTATTAATCTCCATAGTTTTAAAGGGAACTTGCCCTGCCCAATAGTTGGTATTAGCAACCATCTCTGCTTTAGCTTTAGTATAAGATTTTACAGCATAGGGGCCAGTACAAATCGGGCCTTCTTTTCTAAAGTCACGGTCAGCAACCTTAGTATTAATAATAATAAATAAAGGTTCACCCATCATGCCAGGCAAGGTAGGCACTGGTGTCTTAGTCTTGATAATCAGGTTTTGGCCATCTGCCTTAATTTCATCATATTGGAACATAGCTTGGGCACGGCTGTTCAGCTTAAAGGTTCTCTCAATAGACTCTTTAGCAATTTCCGCAGTCAGCTTATCACCATTAGAGAAGCAAGCCTTGTCATTAATATGGAATGTCCAGGTCAGCTTGTCATCGGAAATAGACCATTTATCTGCCAACCAAGGCACTGCGTTCATTTGGTCATCAAATCTTACTAAAGTTTCACCTAAGCCATAGCGGCTAACAGCCCAGCTGCAATAGTTATCAGTAGGATCCAAACTATCAGCAAAGTTAGTTACGCCAAATTTTACCTTGTCAGCAGATACAGTAGCTTTCTTTTCGCCACCGCCACAGCCTGCTGCTGCCAAAGCTAATAAACCAACCATAGAAGCTGCTGCTGTCATTTTCAACATTTTTTTCATTTCTGCACTCTCCGTTTCTTAAATTAACATTAGTTTCTGCCTTATAGGCAATAATATTTTTATCTCCAACATTTTCCGAGTGTCAAATGTTTAAAAACTCTTAGTTTTCCATATCATTACGGGGGTCCAACACATCTCTCAGATTATCGCCCCACAAATTGAAAATTACTACAGTTATAAAAATTGCCAGACCAGGGAAAAACATCAGCCATGGTGCTGTCTGCAGCTGCTGACGTCCCTCATTCAGCATCAGTCCCCACTCAGGAGCAGGTGGCTGGGAGCCAAAGCCAAGGAAAGAAAGTCCTGCCAGCTCCATCATCAGGGCACCAATATCTGCTGCTGCAGTCACTACCATCAAAGGCAGGATATTGGGCAAAATATGAGTCCATAGAATGTGACGAGCAGTACCGCCATTAACAATAGCCGCTTCCACAAAATCACGACTTTTAATTTTCAGCACCAAACTGCGAGCCAAGCGTGCATATTTAGTCCAGCTGACAATGGTCAGCGCAATAACTGCATTTACAAGGCTGCCACCCATAATACCAGCAACGGCAATTGCCAGAATCATGCCAGGGAAGGAAATCATCAAATCAGAAATACGCATGATTACCATATCCACCTTACCCCCAAAGTAGCCGGAAATTACACCTAAAGTAGTCCCCACAGTAAAGACGCTAGCTACCAAAATAAGCACTCCCGCCAAGGAAGCTCGTCCACCATATATAACGCGGCTGAAACAGTCACGTCCCAGCTTATCAGTGCCAAAAAAATGCTCAGAACTAGGCTCCATATATGCATCACGCATTTCAGCAAAGGTTGGATCATATGGCGCCAGCAATGGAGCTGCTACAGCTATCAAAATCAAGGCCACTACTAAAAGACTAGTAATCGCAAAAGTTCTGTTGGTTCTTAATCCTTTTATAATTGCATCCATATCCTACCTAACCTTTCTCAGTCGTGGATCAAGATAATTATAGGAAATGTCCACAAGCAGATTAATAACCATATACATCATGGCAATCCATACCACAACTCCCTGTACAAGCTGAAAATCACGATAAGTAATGGCTTCGATAGCCATACGACCAAGGCCAGGCCAGGCAAATACCATCTCAATAACGGCGGCACCGCCTAAAAGATTGCCTAAGGACAAGCCTAAAAGAGTAGTAAGGGGCAGCAATGCATTAGGCAGAACCTCTTTCCACAAAATGTGACTTTCACTCATACCACGAGCACGGGCACCTACAACATAATCCTGATTAAGCTCCTCTAAAATAGCAGTACGTACCTGACGAGTATATTTAGAAGCCATAGCAATTGCCAATGTAAGTGATGGCAAAATTAAATTTTCCAAGGTTACCTCACCGCCTACAATGGGAAGCAAATCCAGCTTGAGGCCAAAAAACCATAGCAGCATTAAACCAACCCAAAAACCTGGCATGGATACACCCATAAATGTGCAGACACGCACAATATTATCCACTATACCGCCGCGCTTAACAGCAGAATATATGCCAGCAGGTATAGAAACCACCAACATCATGAACAAAGATGCTAAGGAAAGAGTAATGGTTCCAGGCAAGCCCTCTATAAGAGCCTCAATTACAGGCTTTTTCATCATATATGAAAATCCTAAATTACCCTGAAGCGCTCTGCTCAACCAATCAAGATACTGGAAAATAAATGGCTTGTCCAAGCCGAGCTCCTTGCGCAATGCTTCTATCTCATGCTGGCTTACAATAATATCCTCATTGCCGGCAATCATTTGTCGCACCACGTCACCAGGAGCAAGCATAACTAGTGCAAAGGTAATAAAGCTTATGCCCAACAGGACAAAAAGAATTTGACCTATACGGGTCAATAACTGTTTTCTTGTCAACTAACATCATCTCCATCATAAAAATAAAAAAGCTTTTTCCGCATAAAAACAGAAAAAGCTATACATACACACCCAAAAGCCCGCATGTATATTTCCGTCCCTCGCAGAAATATATACTATTGAGGCTGTGACCTGACTTAGCCCAAAGGCATCACAGTGGCGTGACCGTCGTGGAATTTCACCACGTTCCCTAATTTAACTCTATTTATAGAAAGAGAACCCCAATTCATTTAACTATATTAAACTATTGATATACTGTATCGTAGACATTTTTTAACAATTTATCTGTTATCTATAATAGCATTAATTATTATTAATTACAAGAGGCTACCAAAATTATTTTGCATTTCTTATCTATTCCTCTTTTATTGAAAGGCTCTGTCACAACAAATGGTTGATTTTTGACGAGAAATAGCGTATAATAAT